>Ga0209284_10000180_pt1 | contig 99023 bp, 92 predicted proteins | sample FRY03_FD_187211 | JGI IMG/M metagenome (GOLD analysis project Ga0209284, IMG submission 187211) | Freshwater microbial communities from Lake Fryxell liftoff mats and glacier meltwater in Antarctica - FRY-03 (SPAdes) (version 2) | ecosystem: Environmental > Aquatic > Freshwater > Ice > Glacier... | reverse complement strand
TTTCAACAAAAAGCGGGACATCCCCCCACTTGTGCGTCCTCGCTCAGAGGAGAGAAGAGGAGGGGAGTCTTCTCCAGCAAGTTCGTGGTGCGCTCGTCCAGGCTTCCCGCCGGAAGTCCGACCGCAATTTCAAACTCGCTTTGCCCCAGGCGCCGATGCAGCGACATTCCCATATTTCCCTGTCAACTCGTCCGTTCCGGAGCGTTCCTTAGCACGTCCGGCAGTCCGGTCGACCGAACTGTGCGACAATCTGCCGGCCGGCGTTTACGGTTGGAGCGGCATGTTGTGGAGGAGGGCGGACGAGAGATGACCATCGCAGTGGCGGGTGCAACGGGGCTGATCGGCAGGCACGTGGTGGACGCGCTCGCCGGTCGGGGCGGAGAGCCCATCGTCGCAACCTACAGGTTGCGCGCACCCTTTGCCGCCGATGGCGTTCGGTGGGTCCGGTGCGATTTCACGGACAGGGACCAGGCCTCTCAGGCTTTTGCGGGTTGCGACACCGTCGTCATGTGCGCCGGCCGGGTGTCGACCAGCGCCGTGCTGCGGGACGAGCCGGTCGAATCGGTTCTCGACAACCTGCGTATCGTCACCAACGCGATCGAAGCCGCGGCAAGAAGCGGCGTAAGACATGTCGTGCTCATCAGCTCCTCTACGGGCTATCCGCCCACGACGGATCTCCTGGACGAGGACCAGTACGAGACCGGCAATCCGCCCGGGCATTGGTTCGGAGTGGGGTGGATGCATCGCTATCTGGAGAAGCAACTCGAATGGTATGTCCGGTCGCTGGAATGGTTCGGATCCGCCGTTATCCTGAGACCCACCCTGGTTTACGGACCACATGACGACTTCGACCCCCGGGCGGGGCATTTTCTGCCTTCGCTCGTCCGGCGTGTCGTCGAACGCGCCAATCCGATCCGGTTGGCCGGCGACGGCACCCAGACGCGAAACCTGATCCACGCCCGCGACCTGGCGAGGGCCGTGAAGGCGGTTCTGCAGCCCGGTGAACAGGCGTTCCAGGCCTTCAACGTGGCGACTCCCGACGAGGTGTCCGTCCGATCGATCCTGCAGTCGCTGCTCGAAGCCGACGGCTTCGGCGACGCGGTCGTCGAACTCGAAGGCCAGAATCTGGGCCCTGCGATGCTTCGCGTTTCGGGCCGGCGCTTCATGGAAACCACGGGCTGGCGCCCGGCAACGACGGTTCACGACGGGCTGACCGACCTGCTGGAGTGGTATCGGGCGAACCGGAATGTTGAATAGTTGCAAGGGTGTCGCTAGGAGAGGCTTCAACAGCGGCCGGAAGGCCGACTTTCAGGCTTGGGGGATGAAGTTTGATGGAAAGCGACGGGCGCTATCGCCGACTTTTCCGGGCAGCGCTGACGATCAGGCTGGTCGAAGAGCGTATCATTGAGCTTTATCCTTCGGACCGCATCCAAAGTCCTGTTCATCTCTCGATCGGTCAGGAGGCGGTGGCGGTCGGGGTTTGCGATGCCCTGAACCCGGACGACCTCGTGTTCGCGACCTATCGCTCGCACGGATTTTACATCGCCAAGGGCGGCTCGTTGGGCAAGATGTTCGCGGAACTCTATGGACGTCTCGACGGTGTTTCCAAGGGCAAGGCCGGCTCCATGCACCTTTCGGCTCCCGACGTGGGGCTCATGGGCTCGTCCGCCGTCGTCGCCAGCTCCATTCCGCACGCGGTCGGCGCAGCACTTTCGTTCAAGCGCAGAGGCAGTTCGCGCGTTGCCGTGGCGGTGTTCGGCGACGGCGCAACCGAAGAGGGTGTCTATCACGAGAGCTTGAATTTCGCGGCGCTGATGAAGGTGCCGGTCCTGTTCATTTGCGAAGACAATGGACTGGCCGTCCACAGTTTCAGGAATGCCCGTCAATCCTATCGCCTGCCCGAGCATGCTGCGACGTTCGGCATCGAATCGCGCCGCGTGGACGAGGGATGGGACATGCTGGCCATCCGGCAAGCCACCCTGGATGCTCTGTCCGTCGTCCGGGCCGGCCGGCCGTTTGTGCTCGAGATCGCAACCGGGCGATACAAGGAGCATGTGGGCGTCGGCGACGATTTTCATTTCGGCTATCGCAGCGCTGCCGACATCGACGCGTGGAAAGCACGCGACCCGTTGCTTCTCGACGGGAAACTCGTCGCCGAGCTCAAGCCGGAGATCGATCGGGAAATCGCGGCGGCGGCCGAGTTTGCCGAGAGAAGCCCTTTCCCGGGGCGAGACGAATTGCTGACCGATATCATTTAGGCAGGGCTTGAAGCATGAGCGTCTCTTCGAAAGAGCGTCCGACCACCCCGACACGGGTCCTGTCCTATGCCGGGGCCCTGCTGGAAACGATGGATGCGGGCTTGGCGGACAATTCCAACGCCTTCATCATGGGGCAGGGCGTCGACGACTTTAAGGGCATCTTCGGCTCGACCACTGGCCTGGCGGAAAAGTATGGCGCCGCCCGCGTGTTCGACGTCCCGTTGATGGAAGAGGGCATGACGGGCGTGGCGATCGGTGCCTCGCTCGTCGGCGACTACCCGATCACCACTCACATCCGGGCCGACTTCTCGTTTCTGGCGATGAACCAGATCATCAACCTTGCATCCAAGTACCGCTACATGTTCGGCGGCATCATGTCGTGCCCCATGCTGATCCGGCTGGTCGTCGGACGCAGCTGGGGGCAGGGGGCGCAACACTCGCAGAGCCCGCAGGCGACATTCGCCCACTATCCCGGTCTGACGGTCGTCATGCCGTCGACGAGCCAGGCGATCGTCGACATGTACCCGCAGATCATCAATCGCCATCCCGGTCCGGTGATCAGCATCGAGCATCGCCTGCTCTACAACCTCGACTTCTCTGTTTCCGCCTCCGCCCCGGCCAAGCCGATCCCGCTCACCAGCTACGTGGCCCGCGAAGGCCGCGACGTGACCGTGGTGGCGACGTCGGTGATGGTGCTCGAGGCGATGCGCGCGGCCCAGTACGTTTCGGAGAAGGCGGGCATTGAGGTCGAAGTCATCGATCTCAATTCCATCAGCCATCCGGACTGGGAACTCGTCATCGGCAGTATTCGAAAGACGGGCAGGTTGGTGATCGCCGACACGTCCTGGCTCGAATACGGTGTGGCAGCGGAGGTCTGCCGGCAGGTTATGATGCGCGACCCCTCGATGCTGCGGCAGGCGCCGGCGATGCTGGGCATGGCCGCGGCCCCTTGCCCGACGGCGAAGAGTCTCGAAGACATCTACTATCCAAGCCAGCATGAGACCGTCGAAGCGATCCTGACGCAGGTTCGCGGCAGCGGCCACGGCATCGAACTCCCGGTCGAGCGATCGATGACGGAAGGCTACAAGCGCTTCAGGGGGCCGTTCTAGGCGCGCGCGGGCTGGCCGGGTCGTTCCTGTACCAGGCCAATGTCCGCTGGAGGCCTTCTGCCAGCGATACCTTTGCCTCGAAGCCGAGGAGCGAGCGGGCGAGACCATTGTCCATGAGGCGTACGGGAACCGTGCTGGGCCTCGACGCGTCGAACTTCACGCGCGCCTCGGGGAAGGCATCGACGTCGAGCAGCGTTTCGAGGATCTGCCGGACGGCGTAGCCGCGTCCGGCGCAGATATTGACGGCGAGGAAGGGCAGGTCCGTCGAGACGGCGGCGAGCGTGCCGTCGACGAAGTCGTCGACGTAGATCAGATCGCGAATATCGTTGCCGGTGCCCCAGACTTCGAGCGGCGTCTGCCGCTCGGCAACCCGCCGCACCAGCGCGGCCGTCACGTGACTTACGGCGAAGTCGAACTTGTCGTAGGGCCCGTACACATTCGAGGGGCGGATGACCACGGTGGCCATCGGGGGCGAAATCTTCTCGGCGTAGGTCCGGCAGAGGATTTCGGCGTAACGCTTCATCCAACCTGCCGGGAAGTAGACCTCCTCCGGGTCGCCGTTGAACATCTCCGCCTCGGTGACGGGCCGCGCACCCGTGCCCGGATAGGCCGCGCCGCTGGAGATGAAGCAGACCTTGGTCACCTGCGCCTGGTAGGCCGCCTCGAGGAGAAGGCTGTTGATCAGGACGTTCGGCGTAACGTGAACGAGAGGGGTGGTCCTGATGACGCCCGCACCGGAAGTCTGCGCCGAGCAGATGAAGACGACGTCCATGCCCTCGACGGCGCGGGCGCAATCTTCGGGACGCCGCAGATCGGCCTCCACGACTTCGGCATCCGGAAACGTGACCTGGAGTGGCTTCCGGTGAACGGTCAGGCGCAGGCGGGCGCCGCGGGAGGCCAGCCTCAAGGCCAGATTGGTTCCCAGGAAGCCGGCCGCGCCGGCAATAAGCACCTTTTTGCCCGTAAACTGCATATTCTCCCTCGGGGAACCGAAAATCCCTGCTGAACCACAGGATTATGCCAGTCAATCCTATTGCAATGCGAAGTGGGTCGCTCTACCTCTCTGAACGACTCCATAGATTTCACCATCAATCTGGCTGTATTTGCCGAGGGACACGGGGCGCAGCGAATGTCGACGCCACATGCCGAAGAAGCCACTGTGCAAACGACGTCCCCGACGAAGCCGGTGGTTGTCGGCTTGGTTCAGATCAACAATTCCTTCTCCGGCCAGAACTACCTGCCTTATTCGGTCGCCTTGCTGCAGACTTACGTTCAGAAGTTTGCCGCCGAGCCCGAGCTTTTTCGGTTTCTGCCGCCGCTCTACAAGCGCGTGCGTATCGCCGATGCGGTCGACTCCTTGAAGGATGCCGATATCGTCGGCTTCAGCACCTATGTGTGGAACGGTCGGATTTCGCTCGAAATCGCTCGTCGCCTGAAGGCGTTGAAGCCCGGCATCGTCATCATTTTTGGCGGGCCGCACGTGCCCGACCAGCCCGAATCCTTCATGCGGGCCAATCCGCAGATCGACCTGGCCGTTCACAACGAGGGCGAGCGGACTTTCCTGAAGCTCCTGGAGACGTTTCACGATCGGACGACATGGGACGCCCTTCCGGGCATCAGCATGGTGAGGCCCGACGGCAGCTTCGTTCGAACGAAGAATCTCGACCGTGTTCGGGATCTCGACGAAATTCCTTCGCCGTTCCTCGAAGGGGCCTTCGACGAGATCATGGCGGCCAACCAGACGGAAAGCTGGATCGGTCTCTGGGAGACCAACCGAGGCTGCCCCTTTCGCTGCACGTTCTGCGACTGGGGCTCGGCCACGGCGGGCAAGGTCACGAAGTTCGGCGAGGAACGGCTGTATCGCGAGGTCGACTGGTTCGCCCAGAAGAAGATCGAATACATCTTCTGCTGCGATGCCAACTTCGGCATCCAGAAACGCGACGTCGACATCGCCAACTACGTTGCCAACGTCAAGGAAGAAACCGGCTATCCGGTGGCGCTGTCCGTCCAGAACACCAAGAACGCGACGGAGCGGGCCTACGAGACGCAGAAAATCCTCTCCGATGCCGGCTTGAACAAGGGTGTTGCGCTGTCGATGCAGAGCGTCGACATGCCGACGCTGGAGGCGATCAAGCGCGACAATATTTCACTCGGCACCTACATGGAGCTGCAGCGCCGCTTCACGCGCGACAAGGTCGAGACCTACTCGGATCTGATCCTGGGGCTGCCCGGCGAGACCTACGAGTCCTTCGTGCGCGGCGTCGACCAGCTGATGGAGAACGGCCAGCACAACCGGATCCAGTTCAACAACCTGTCGATCCTGCCGAACGCCGAGATGGGGGATCCCGCGTATCAGGCGAAGTACGGCATGATCACTGTGGAATCGAAGATCATCAACATCCACGGCGAGCGCATCGAACTCGATGACGATGTCCCGGAAGTCCAGGATCTGGTTATCGCCACCGCGGCAACGCCGCTCGACGATTGGCGCCGCACGCGCATCTTCTGCTGGATGACGGCGCTGCTCCATTTCGACAAGCTGTTTCAGATCCCGCTCATCCTGGCGCATGGCATTTCCGGCATTTCCTATCGCGACATGATCGAATCCTTCATGGCCGCCGATGCCAAGCGCTTCCCGACCATCGCCGAGATCAATGCGTTCTTCGAGAGCGAGGCGCGGTCCATCCAGCAAGGTGGCTCCGAGTACGTGTTTTCGAAGGAATATCTCAATATCTTCTGGCCGGCAGACGAGTACATCTTCGTCAAGCTGACGGCCGAGGGGAAGTTCGACGCCTTCTACCGGGAGGCCGGCGAGCTCCTGTCGGAGACGTTGCGGGGGCGTAGCGCGGATCTCCCCCTCGAGGTTGTCGAGGAGGCTGTCAGGCTGAACCATGCGCTGGTGCATCAGCCCTTCGCCAAGGGCGACATAAAGGTGAATCTCAACTACGATCTGCTCGATTACTGGAACAAGGTACGGGGCGGCGAGCCCGCGCTGCTTCGCAAGGTGCCGATCGTGGTCGAAGTGGACCGGACGAGCCGGCCTTACGACGATTTCCAGAAATGGTGTCGGGAGATCGTGTGGTGGGGCAACAAGAAGGGTGCGTATCTCTACTCGCCGCGCGCCGTCGAACTCACGCCCGAACTGGCCGGGCACTACTGAGCCTGCAGTCGAGCCGATGAAGTATCGTAGCCTGGGCAAGACCGGGATTGTCGTCTCGGAGGTCGGGTTCGGAGCCTGGGGGATCGGCGGGAGGACGGCCGGCGCTACGTCCTACGGCGATACTGACGATTCGGTATCCCTGAAGGCGCTCCACCGGGCCCTGGACCTCGGAATTACCTTCTTCGACACGTCCAGCGCCTACGGTTCGGGGCATAGCGAAGTACTGATCGGCAGGGCCGTGGCGGGCAGCCGGCACAAGGCCGTGATCGCGACCAAGGCTGGCTACGACGACTGGACGAAACCCGCGGATTTCTCCGCGGCGGCGGTCCGGCGTTCGACGGAGCGCAGCCTGCAGCGCCTTGGAACGGACTATCTGGACGTCCTGCAACTCCACAATCCTCCCGCGGAAGTCCTGTCCTCCGGCGAGACGAGGTCGGTGCTCACGGCGTTGCTGGCCGAGGGAAAAATCCGATCGTGGGGTGTTTCCGCGAAGAATCCCGCGGGGGCGATCGACGCCTTGCGCGTGGCGGAGGCCCCGATCGTCCAGGCCAATTTCAACATGATGGACGTCCGGGTCGTCACCGAGGGTTTGCTCGGGGAAGTCGCCCGGCACGGCGCAGCGTTCATCGCGAGGACGCCGCTCTGCTTCGGCTTCCTCACGGGAACGATCGATCGGAAGACGGTCTTCGCCGCCGGCGACCACAGGGCGGCCTGGTCGCGTGCCCAGCTCGACAACTGGATCGATGGAGCAAGCGATCTGATGTCGGCGGTCTCGGCGACCCCGGGACGGGAGGCCGTGCTGAGCGCCCTGCGCTTCTGTCTTTCGTTCGACGGCGTTTCGAGTGTCATCCCCGGAGTGCTGCAGCCTGCCGAAGCAGAGATGAATGCCGAAGCGAGCGAGCACGGAGCTTTGCCGGCCGACGCCGTCAAAAAAGTGCTGGCGATCAACGGGAGGAGGAATTTCTTCGTCTCGCCGACACATGCATCCTGACGAAGTCGAGCAGGTTGCCGCCGGTGAATTGATAGCCGGCGATCCCGGCTGCGGCCGCTGCCTGCATGTCGATGTCGCGATCGCCGATCATAAAGGAGTCTGGCTTGTCGGTGGTCCACTCATTCTGGACCTTCAGGATCATTCCGGGTCCCGGCTTGCGTAGCTCCGAAATCCGTCGATATCGCTCGACGACGCCCTCGGGATGATAGGGGCAGTACTCGTAGCGATCCACATGCGCGCCAGCACTCTGCAGTTCCCGCTGCATCCAGGCATGAAGCGAGTTTACGTCTTCCTCGCCATAGTAGCCGCGCGCAACGCCTGCCTGGTTCGTGACGACGAACACGTAGTAGCCAGCATCGTTCAGCCAGCGAATCGCGCCTTTGGCGCCATCGATCCATCGAATCTGCTCCGGCCGATGCACGTAGTTGTCGTCGTGATTGATCACGCCGTCCCGGTCGAGGAAGGCCGCCGGCCGGCGGATGAAGGCCGGCATGGCATCCTGTCCGCGGGCAAAGTCGTCGGGAACGCCGATGTCGATGAACGTGCCGTCCGCGGCGAACCCGAGCAGTTCGCCCTGCGAAGCGAGCGGCGGAAGAATGTCGTTCTCGAGCGAGCACGGAATATCGCGGATGCGGTCGAGGATGCGACGCCGGACCAGGTAGATGCCGGCGTTTATGGGCAGGTCGCTTTCGGCCTTGGGGAGGAACCTCGATATGCGATTACCCTGGGTTTCCACGCGACCATATCGCCCCCCTCCAACGCCGCGCGCGAGCGCAAGATGGATCGTCCAATCGTCCCGATCGAGAGCCGGCACGAGGGCCAGCCAGTTGAAGCCGAAGAAGGAATCGCCGTTGATCAAAAAGAATGCGGGATCCAGGGCGGCTGCGGCATTGGCGAGGGCGCCCGCCGTACCTGCGGGTGCCGCTTCGACGATCACGTCGATCGAAAGCCCGCTAACGACCTTGCCAGCATAGTGCCGGACGACTTCACCGGCATTGTGTCCGGCCAACAGAAGAAGGCGTTCGAGGCCGAAGCGATTTGCCTCGGCGATCAGGTAGTCGAGAAACGGCCGGCCTCCGACGTCGAGAAGGGGCTTCGGAGTAGATTCGGTGAGTGAGCCAAGCCGGGTTCCTTGGCCACCGACGAGGCAGACGACCTGCCGAACGGTCATGGGGTGTCCCAGGCGGCGCGCAGCACGGTGCGTTCTGCCAGGGTCTCGCGAGCAAGCCCCCAGTCGGCATCGTTGGTTACCACGGACGTGTCATTCCTCGCATATCGAGCCGCCTTCGCCACGAAGTTGCGCTCGATCGAAGGGGCAAGGATCTCCTCCAGGCCGCGGACGCGCCGGCGGGGGTAGTCGAGCCAGACCCGGAGCGCCATGGCCAGCTCGCGCCGATTGCGTCCGATCAGGTAGTGGTCGAGCCGAAGTTGCCAATCCTTCCAGATCGTTGCCGTGCGTTGCGCGTGCGTGTTGCCGTGTATGACCTTGTAAATGCACTCGTCGTGCCAGTGGACTTCGGACGCCCCATGTGCGGCCGCGGCATGGAGCGCGATCGAATCCGAATCCAGACACAGAACGGTCGGATCTTTCTGGTAGCCGCGAATTCCCATCCAGCGCTCAGCCGACATGAGGATGAAGTCGCCGCAGGCATTCGTATGGAGGTCCCGCATCTTCCAGTCGATGCTGTGCGTCAGTCGTCCATTCCTGTGGACGGTGCGGCGGGCAAGCGTTTCCAGGAGCTCGTCGTCCGAAAGCGCAAGCCAGCTCTCGTCTTCCATGCGCGCGTCCAGCCTGTCGCACCGATAGACAGCCGTGTCGTCCAGGTCGAGCTGCCCGAGTCTCGAGACGAGCTGCTCCGAATAGAACGTGTCCAGTGCCTTGGGGGTAACAAATCGCCCCCTTGCTCGCCTGATGCCGACATTCGCAGCATTGTTCACATGCATCCCCCGCGTCTGCCATCCTCGCGGACCTTTGTGATGAAGAGGGGGGACGACGATGAAGCGGACGGTTACGTGTCCCGAACTAGCCAGTGACCCCAGCTGCTCTGCCATGAGCGGACGCTCCGGCGGAGGATTCCATTCAACGACGATCAACTCTGATGGAATCTCGTGCTTGTCCAGTTGGCGGACGAGAAAGCCCAGCGCGTGTTCCAGTCGCTTTTCATAGTTCGGTGTGTAGCCGTCGTTTCGTGCCCAGCCAACGATGCTGAGATAGGGCTGGACAATCATCGTGTACCTACTCGCGCCATGCCGGCAAAGATTTGATCAAGATAACTCCGCCATTCACATGGAAAGGCAAAAGGATGTAGCGCATGGCGCGAACTGGACTGTGGGGCGCGCCCCGCCCAGGCTTCTGCGACTCTGTCGCAATCGCCGGTGAATGCGCAAAGTGCCGGCTTCCGCTGCCCTTCGTTGAGACGTGCCGTAATCGGGGCCATTCCGCTTCGGCAACCTATGGCGACGAAGGGAAAACGCTCTGATCCTAGGTCGCCGGCCAAGGAGGGTGCAGTCCGTGCTCATCTGTCGGGTTTGTTATCGATGCCTGGATATTCAGTCAAATTGGGCCGACTTTGGCCGATGGCGGGCTCACTGGGTCGACGTGCGTGGTCGGGAGCTGGATGCCTTGACGTACCTGCGACGCTAAGTTAGCGGACAGGTCTATAAAGCGGATCGGCGAGCAAATGACGCTTTCTGACAGTTCTGCAAGCTTGCTCGGCGTGGGGTAAGCTCTGGACCGTCTTAGCGGTTTGTCTGGTCCCTTACGGTGCAGGAGCGATTGAGTGAGTAATTCAGGGATGTTGTTGCGGCTGTCGGGAAGCTTGCGGGACACGCTGGGTACGCGGCGGCGGCAGCCGGTCGATGACTGGATCCCTGGCCTCAATGGAGGCGAAGCGGAACATCTCTTTCTGCGAGCGAAGGCTCTCTATCGCATGGGCGATGGCAAGGCCGCCATCAGCTTGCTTCGGCTGGCGACTGAGATAACACCCTCGTTTTCGGACGCAATCGAAGCCGAAGGCGAAGTCCTCGACATGAGCGGCGATACTGCTGCCGCTTCCGTCAAATACGAGGAAGCTCGCAGGCTCAGGCGGAACGGGCGGGCAGGGGCGCCTGACCGGCATTTCGTGCTGCGCCAACAGGGTTCGCACACTGCCGAGATCGTGGCCTACACGAGAGTTCTGAAGTCCCTCAAGAAGTTTGCCTTGCCGAACCTCGCACGAGGAAACGCCTATCTCGCCGATCGTCAACCTGAAATGGCATTGGCCGACTATGAGCGCACGCTGAAACTCCATCCCGGCTCGCTGGACGCCTTGGCCCTGAAGGGAGAGGCTTTGTCTGCGATGGGTAACTACGCCGCGGCCATCGAAGTATTCGACACGGTCATCGCCGCGAGGCCCAGGTCTCCCGATGCACTGAATGCCCGAGGTATTGCGCATATCGCGCTGGGCCATGTCGACCGAGCCGATGCCGACTGGGGGCAACAGCTCAAGCTTCTGAACGGGCAACCTGCGGCAAGCGCCTACGTGGCCTTGCGTCTGGCGGACTACCAGGCCGCGCTTCCACACCTCGAGACGATGGTCCGGAACGACAGTCAGGATCCGTACTGGAGATTGTACCTGCACACCGCTTTGGTTCGGCTTGGACGGCCGCCGTCCGGCAGGGAGTCGGCCGATGCCGATTCCTGGGGCGCGTCGCTCCTGTCGTTGCAGTCTGGAACGGTCTCCCAGGAGGAGGTGCTCGCCCGAGCCGACACGGCCGGCCGCCGTGCCGAAGCTTTGTTTCAACTGGGCGTGGCAACTCATGCCGGGGATCGATCGGCCGCGCGCTCATATTGGCAGCAGGTGCTGGACGACGGTCCGCCGACGCTCGTGGAATATGCTGCAGCCCGCAATGAGCTGTCTCGTTCCGTTTCCTGAGTGATCGCCCGTCTCGCGAGGTCCCATGTTTTCCGTCATCCTCTATGGCCGCAACGACTCACACGGCTATAACCTCCACAAAAGGGCAGCCATCAGCTTCAATGCCATTGCTGAGGTGATGTCCGATCCGGACGACGAGATTCTGTTCGTCGACTACAATACGCCGGACGATCATCCGACCTTTCCAGAGGCAATTCACGACACGCTGACGGAGAAGGCCAAGAAAGTCCTGCGGATATTGAGGATCCGTCCCGAACAGCACGCGCACCTCAAATCCAAGACCCATCTGGTCGCGTTGGAGGCGCAGTCGCGCAACGTGGCTTTGCGCCGGTCGAACCCGCGGAACCGCTGGGTGCTCTATACGAACACGGACATGCTCCTCGTCCCGCGGACCGAAGGCGAATCGCTCAGCGATATCCTGGGGGCGGTTCCGGATGGCTTCTATCAGATCCCGCGCTTCGAATTGCCGGAGATGCTTTGGGAGGCGGCATTCGACCGCCGGGATCCGGTGGGCAACCTCGCCAAGCTGCGGGACTGGTCGGTGCGCTATCATCTCAATCAGGTCGTCCACAATTTCATGCCGATGAAGTATGACGCCCTGGGCGATTTTCAGGCTGCCCTGCGCGAGGACATGTTCGCCATCCATGGCTTCGATGAATCGATGCTGCTGGGGTGGCATTGCGACTCGAACCTGGCCGCGCGTCTCGCGCTCTATCGCGGACGGGTGGATACGCTGATCGACAAGGTGTTCGGCTATCATTGCGACCACACCCGCGTGGCGGCCGCCAACAACAAGGGTCGGCAGACCCGGATGAACGACCAGGATCAGTATATCTGGAACGTGTCGACTCCTTACGTTCCTGCACAGGCCGATGATTGGGGCTGGCCGGACGTCGAGATCGAGGAAGTGAGGCTGGACCGCGAGACATCCTACGAGCGCTTTACCGCAGGCCTCGATGCGGCCCTGAAGCCAGCTACGGCGCCCTACACGGCGACGAGCCTCGAATGGCATCTGTACGACGACCTGACATACGATCTCGACCACACGCTGCCGTTTGTGACGGATCAGATGCTGACCTATCCGCGCTCGACGGCGGTGATGGTCGTGGCGACGCGTCGCGTGTTCGTCGACCGGTTCGTGACGGCCTGGAAGGCAATGGGCTTTACGGGGCCGGTGCTGGTCCCGAACGAATGCGAAGGACTTCCGTCAGGCCTGCCGGGACAGGAAAGGGGCGCTTTCGAGGAATTGCTACCGAAGGCGGAGATGTTCATCTTCGAGTTCGGTCTGGCAACGCAGCATGCGGATGAACCTGTTCGGACAGGACGGATGGCCGGTCCGCTGGATACCAAGCGTCTCAAGGTGGTCGCGAAACTTTTCAGACAGGCGGCCTCGACGGAGGCGGAAACGCGGCCATCAGGCCGGCGAACTCCGCGCCGTTTCGTGGGCGTAAACGTCATCTACAACAAGTTCTGGCCGCTTTTCACGGATTACGTGGGCGCCAATATCAACCCGTTCTGCAGTCAGGTTCTCGCTGGATTGCCGCGTAACGATCCGAGCTTGCGGGGCAAGGTGCTTCGCTTCCGGGGGCGTCGCGCGATCTAGAGTCGTATCGAGCGGTCAGGCTCCCTTTGTGATCCAATGCGCACCTCTGCACGGGAACACCGTCAGCTTGCACTTGGCGGACCATTGATAGGATTCGTTACCACCCGGCCTCGCGGTCGGCCAGGACGCTCCGAACTTTCAGTGGTGTGGGCGACCGGTTCCGCGAGGCACCTGCCGTCAGCAGGCCGAATCGGCGGATTACGGATCGTTCGAAGAATGACAAAGCCCGCACGGGGCGGGCTCTGTTGTTCTGAGAGGCGAATTCGACCCTAGCGACCGGACCCCAGATAGAGCAGGTCGGCAACTTCTCCGAACTTCTCGGCCGGGAGCGTACGCCACAGGTCGAGAACCGTCAGGCGCTGGCCGTCGCGCTTGCACCAGGCCGGTTCGATCTCCTTGTACTGCGGCCAGCCGGTCGCGACGATCAGCAGGTCGCATTCGCGCACCGCGCTCTCGATCGAGGAGGCGCCGACCACCTTGTCGCCGAGCACGGCCAGTGCCGCATCCTGGGCCAGCGGATCGTGCACGGTGACGACGTAGCCTGCATCGGCGAGCTTGGCCGCGAGCTTCACGCTATGGCTTTCCTCGACCACCGGGGTGTGCGGCTTGTAGGACAGGCCCAGGATGGCGATGCGCGTGCCGGACTTCGCGAACTTCGCAACCAGGTTCGAGAGGCGCTCGACCTGGAAGTTGTTGATGCGGTCGGTCGCTTCGGCCACATCGGCTCGGGCGCCGATCTTCCGGGCGAAGGCGGCGAAGGCCACATTGTCGCGCGGGAAGCAGGGGCCGCCATAACCCATTGCACCCTTGAGGTATTTAGCGCCGATGCGGGTGTCGGCACCCAGCGCCTTGGTCACCGCGTCGACGTCGGCGCCCGGGATACGGTCGCAGATGTCGGCCAGCATGTTGGCGTAGGAGATCTTGGTGGTGACGTAGGTGTTCACCGAGATCTTGGTGAGTTCGGCGTTCACGAAGTTCATGCGCTGCACCGGCGGTTTATTCTCGCACATCTGCAGGTAAATGGTCTGCAGCATGTCGCCGGCCTTGGAGTCGCTTTCGCCGATCAGGATCGAGTCGGGGAAGAGCATGTCGCGCACGACACTGCCCAGCGCGATGAACTCCGGATTGTAGCAAAGGCCGAGATCGGGACCGACTTTGCGGCCGGAGGCAGCCTCGAGCGCCGCCTTGATCTCGGTGTCGGTCGTGCCGGGCATCACCGTGCTGGTGATGACGACCATGTGATAGCCCTTCTTGCTCTTCAGGGCCTTGCCGAGGGTTTCCATGGCCTGGAGCACGAAGCGGTTGGAGAAGAAGCCGGTGCTGTCCGAGGGTGTCGGCACGATCACGAAGCTGGCATCGCTCTGCTGGATCGCCTCGTTGGCGTCCATGGTCGCCGAGAGGCGTTCCTTGCTGGCGGCGATCAACTCGTTGAGCTGCGGCTCGACGATCGGCATCTTGCCGGCGTTCATCGCGTCGACGAGCATCTTGTTCACGTCGAGGCCGATGACGTTGAACCCGCGGCTGGCGAGCACCGCCGCGAGGGGGGCACCGAGCTTGCCGAGACCAACGACCGAAACGCGAGGCAGAGTTGCTGATGTCATTTCCATGTCCGTTCTGAGGGCCGATACTGATACTTGTGACGGCGGCCGGATGTCACCCCGATTTTGTACGTGCGGGCAGGCTAAACATCGCTTGCGCCGTCCCGTCGCAGGGGCGAAAAATCAGCGCCGATCAGGTGCTTAGGCAGGGGAAAACTGGATGAAAGTGGAATTTTCGGCCTTTCCGAAGGCCATTGCGGGCAATGTGGCGGTGTTCGTCGGGGCCGACAAGCAGCTCCTGGCGACCGCCCAGTCCGTCGATGCCAAGGCCGGAGGTGCCGTCGCACGCGCCTTTGACGGTGGCCGGTTCACCGGTGCCAAGGGACAGACCCTGACCGTCCTGGGCCATTCCGGCGATATCTCACGTCTTCTGCTGCTGGGCGTCGGCAAGGGCCGGGAGTTGGATGCCCGTGCGGCCGAGGGGCTGGGGGGCGTGATCGCGGCAGAAGCGAACGCGGCGGGCCATACCGCCGTCACCGTCGTCGTCGACGCGGTGAAGGGCAGCCGTCTGTCGCCCGGCGAGATCGCGGCCCACGTCGCACTGGGTGTGCGGCTGCGCTCCTATCGTTTCGACCGGTACAAGACCAAGGACAAGCCGGAGCAGAAGCTGTCGCTCGAGCAACTCACGATCGTCCTCGCTGGCCCGGCGGAGGCCCGAAAGGCCTATGGCCAGCTCGAGCCGGTGGCCGATGCGGTGTTCCTCGCCCGCGACCTCGTGAGCGAGCCCCCCAACGTGCTCTATCCCGTCGAGTTCGCCCGCCGTGCCAAGGAACTCACCAAACTCGGCGTGAAGGTCGAGATCCTGGGCGAAGCCCAGATGAAGAAGCTCGGCATGGACGTCCTGCTGGCCGTGGGCCAGGGCAGCGAACGCGAGTCGCAGCTGCTCGTGATGCAATGGATGAACGGCCCGAAGGACCAGGCGCCCGTTGCCCTGATCGGCAAGGGCGTGTGCTTCGATAGCGGCGGCCTCTCGCTGAAGCCGGCCGGCGGCATGGAAGACATGAAGTGGGACATGGGCGGCGCCGGTGCCGTCACGGGTGCCATGAGCCTGATCGCCGGCCGCAAGGCCAAGGCCAACGTCGTCGCGGTCTGCGCCCTCGTCGAGAACATGCCGGACGGCAACGCGCAGCGTCCGGGCGATGTCGTGAAGTCGATGTCGGGCCAGACCGTGGAGGTCATCAATACCGATGCCGAGGGTCGTCTGATCCTGTGCGACGCCATGTGGTATGCGCAGGAGAAGTTCAAGCCGCAGGCGATGATCGAGCTCTCGACGCTCACCGGCGCGATCATCGTGGCGCTCGGTCACGAGCGCGCGGGTCTGTTCTCCAACAACACGCAGCTCTCCAACCGCCTGCGCAATGCGGGTTCGGCGATCGGCGAGAAGCTGTGGCGCATGCCGCTTGGGCCCAAGTACGACAAGCTGATCGATTCCGAGATCGCCGACATGAGGAACGTCGGCGGCGGCCGCGACGGCGGCTCGATCACGGCGGCGCAGTTCCTGCAGCGCTTCGTGCAGGACGGCGTGGCCTGGGCCCATCTCGATATAGCCGGCGTCGCCTGGGGCAAGGGCGACGGCACGACACCCAAGGGCGCGACCGCCTTCGGCGTCCGCCTGCTCGACCGGCTGATCGCCGAGAACTACGAGCGCTGATCGAGCGATGACGACCGAGGTCAATTTCTATCACCTGACCCGGTCTTCGCTGGAAGACACGCTGCCTCGCCTGCTGACCAAGACCCTGCAGGCGGGGGAGCGGGCCGTCGTGCTGCTCGGATCGCAGGAACGGGTGGATGCGGTGAACACCCATCTCTGGACCTACGATCCCGACGGCTTCCTGCCGCACGGCGCGGCCCGTGACGGCGACGCCGATCGCCAGCCGGTCTGGCTGACGCATCTCGACGAGAATCCAAACGGCGCGGCATTCCTGTTTGTCGCCGACCGCGCGAAGTCGGAGAAGGTCGGCGACTACCAGCGCTGCTTCGAACTGTTCGACGGCCGCGACGACACCGCCGTCGCCGACGCGCGCGATCGCTGGAAAGCTTACAAGACAGCGGGCCACGCCGTGGCCTACTGGCAGCAGACCGACACCGGCGGCTGGGAGAAGAAGGCCTAGCTAGCGCCGGTCGCGCGGCCTCGAGAAAGACCGCCAGGCAGCGGCGAGACGCTCACGCAACGGGATCGGGCCTTCCGGCCGGTAGAAGTCCGGCGGATCGGATTCGAAGCGCGCCATGTAGCTGCGATAGTCGAGCGGCCGGGCCCGATCGGCCTGGGCCTGGGCGGCCAGCAGATCGAGGCCGCGGTCGACGTCGATCATCGGCGCGAGTTTCCCCCGGCAGCCGAGCAGCAGTTCGGCGGCGGCATCGGGAACGTCCCAGGCGGACAGGATTGCCGCCAGCTTCGCCACTTTCTCTCCGGTGAGGCCATCAACTCTCGCCGCGCCTTTGGGGCTGAGCAGGTCGATTGCGTAGTAGGCCTCGCCCTGAAAGGGGCGGCCGGAGTGCGTCTCGGCCGGGGTCGGCCAGATATAGCGGGCAGGGAGTGCCCGCGAGGAATAGGTACGCACGTCGAGCCGGAAGAGATCGAAGCCCTGGCGACGCAGGAAGCGGTCGGTGTTGTGGAAGGAGTGCTCGTCGGCGGCGCCGTCTCCCACGAAGTTCACTTCCATCTGCACGGCCAGCAGCTTCGCCGGCAGGCGTCCGTCGAAGCTCTGCAGGATCTGCCAGTCGATGCCGTCGGTATCGATCTTCATATAGTCGAGGTCAGTCCAGCCGCGCTGTGCAAGCAGGTCGGGCACGACCACGGGCTTCGCCGGGTCGGCCAGCCCTGTCAGTTCCCAGGCGTTGTGTCGGAACTGTTCCTCGGCCGACGCCGTCTGAAGCTTCGCATCGCGAATCTCGCGGGTCCGCATGAAGCTCATGCGATCGCGCATCTTCATGATCAGCGGCGCGGCCGGACCGGCCGACAGGTCGATGGGCTTATCGGCGCTGGGGCTCACGAAGGCCGCCACGTACGAGACTTCGGGGTTCCGCTCAGCGGCGGCGAGCCGCCTGCATTCGCTGTCGCTGGCATCGATGCCCAGCGCCTTCAGCTTCTCGCCGAAAGCGCGCCACTTCGGATCGAGCCCGCCGGAGCAGCCGATGTCCAGCAGCGCGAATCGTTCCGCCTTCAGTCCTTGGGCAACCAGCGACAGGAAGGACATGCCGCGGCGCAGCTCAGACCGTGGCAACCGGAGTGGCGGGCGAGCCGACGGCGCCGGGCAGGCGGAGCGGCGGCGCCGTCAGCAGGAAGCGCGAGCTCTTCCTGTCGCGCAGCCACAGGGCAAGGTCTTTCAGCCACCAGATCTCGCCGAGATTGAGCCCCAGCTTGAACAGGCAGTGATTGTGAATCGGCAGCGAAGGATGCTCGGCATCATCGGGACCGGGCTTGGCCGGTACGGCTTCGACGCCATAGTTGTCGGCGATCAGCGCCGAGATCTGGCTATCGCTGATCCACTGCAGCAGCCGCTTGTCGCGGCCGTCGAGCACGCAGCACATGGAATGCGCACGCGCCGGATCCACGTTCTTGTTCATCGCCATGATCTCGTCGGTGAAGCCGGTATAGAGCAGCAGCATGTCGCCGGGCTCCACGACCACCTTGTCGGCGTCGAGGACGCGCTTGAAGTCGTCGTAGTTCACGTATTTGTGGTCGCGACCATAGTGCTTCTCCAGGTCGACCAGCACGGCGCGTCCCTGGATCGCCTTAGCCGCCATGTTCTCGACGCCCAGCTTGTGGGCGTAGCTGAGATGGCCGCAACCGTCGCGACCGGCATCGGGTTGCGGACCGACCACGTCGGAGCCGGCCTTGAAGCCATTGTAGTAGAGAGGCTCCGGCACGCCATCGCCGTCGGCGTCGAACATGCCGCCGACATGGGCCAGCGTGTCCCACTGCGTCGAATATTGCAGCGTGAGGATCACGCGATCGTCGCTGGCCACGTCCATGAACAGCGGGTTGATGCTGTTGGTCAGGAAGTTGAAGCGCCAGCCATTCTCGTCTCCCGTGGGCGACAGGACAGGCGGCAGGCGGCGGGGATTGAGAACATTGCCGCCCGGGAAATCGAGCGGCAGGCTGAGGCAGAAGGAAATCCCTTCCTTCACCTCGGCGATGCCTTCGAGCACCTTCTTCGGGGTGATCAAATTCAGACGGCCGAGCTGATCGTCGTCGCCCCAGTCTCCCCAGGTCGATCCCTCGGGGCGATGCTTCCAGCGCTTCATGCTGCGTTTCTCCCTTTTGCCGGCAGGGACACTACAAGGGCCGCCGCACCGCGTCATCACGTGCGCATGGCTTCCCCGCGCATTTCCGCCAATGCCCCGCACGGCGGATCGCCTATGATAAGGGAAGAGACGAGGTCCTCATGTCCGCTGCAACCGCCGCGCCGCTTCAGCATGACGTCCGGGTGATCAGCCTGATCGGCGTTGCCCACGGCGCCAGCCATTTCTATCAGCTCGCCTTCGCGACGATGCTCCTGATCGTTCGGCAGGAAGTCGGTCTCAGCTATGCCGATGTCGGCCTGTTGGCCGGGACCTTCTACGGCGTCTCCGGCCTGGCGCAGGTGGGGGCGGGCTTCGCGGTCGATCGCTACGGCGCACGGCCCATCCTCGCCGGCGGTCTGTTCGTGGTCGGCCTCGGCCTTGCCTGCATCTCGGTGGCGCATTCCTTCGCCGGCTTCGCCTGTATCGCGGTGATCGCGGGACTTGGGAACTCGGTCTTTCATCCGGCCGACTTCGCGCTGCTCAATTCTTCGGTGAATCCGAACCGCCTCGGCCGCGCTTTCAGCATCCACGGCCTCGGTGGATCGCTGGGCTGGGCGGCCGCGCCGGTGATGTATTTTCTCGACAGCCTGTTCGGCTGGGTGGGCGCAGCGTTGATCGGGGCCATGCCGGGGCTGATCTTGTCGGGCCTGGTCCTGGTGCACCGTGGCGAGTTGGTCGACCATCGCGTGACGGTGCGCGCCGCGGCGGCCCGGCACGGCACGAAACCCGCGATGGCGCTTCTGCTGCAGCCGGCGCTATTGCTCTGCCTGGTCTATTTCGCGCTGCTCGCGGCCAATACGGTCGGCGTCCAGCAGTTCGCGGTACCCGCCTGGAGCGGCATGTTCGGCGTCACCGAGAATTATGCCGCCTTCTGCCTGATCGTCTTCATCGTCGGCTCGGCGGGCGGCATCCTGCTGGGCGGCTTCTTCGCCGACCGCGTGCGGCGCCACGATCTCGTCGCGTCGTTCGGCCTGCTGGCAGCGGCCTGCCTCACGGTGCCGATCGCCACCCAGAGCGTATCGCCGACGCTGCTGCCGTTCCTGTTGGCGCTGGCCGGGGCCGCAGGCGGCGTCACCAACCCGTCGCGCGACATGATCGTGCGCAACGCTACGCCGCCCGGTGCCTCGGGCAAGGTCTTCGGCTTCGTGTATTCAGGGCTCGATATCGGCTCGTTCGTGGCGCCGCCGCTGTTCGGCTTGCTGATGGGAGCGGGCCTGCCGGCGGTGATCTTCTGGATCGCGGTCGGGCTCTACACCGTGAACGCCGGCCTCGTGATGTTGATCCGGCAGCGCGCTGCCCCCAAGGCCTATCCCGCCGTCGCCGAGTAGCTCTCAGGCGGCGGCTTCGAGCGCTTCCTGTGCCGCCAGCCAGCGCTTCTCCGCGTTGGCGACTTCGCGCTCGAGGCGAGCTTTTTCCTTTTGAAGGTCGGTCACGACGCTTCCAGGGCCGGTGTAGATCGCCGGATCGGCGAGCCTGGTCAGCACACCGTTCATCTGTTCGGTGAGACGCGCGAGCATCTTCTCGGCGCTGTCGACGGCCTTCTTGAGCGGTGCCTTGTTGGTCCGGTTGTCGGCGGCGGCCTTGCGCTGGTCCTTCTTGGAAGCGGCCTCGACCGGCTTGTCGGCTTTGGCGGGCCGGGCGCCGCGCTCCTTCAGGAGCTTGGTCTGGTATTCGTCGATGTCGCCGTCGAACGGCGAGACCGTGCCGTTTTGGACGACCCAGAGCGTGTCCGCCACCATCTTCACCAGATGCGTGTCATGGCTCACCAGCACGACCGCACCCTCGAAGTCGTTGATGGCATCGACGAGAGAGGCGCGTGCATCCATGTCGAGATGGTTGGTCGGCTCGTCGAGCAGCAGCATGTGCGGCGCGGTCCGGGTCGCCAGCGCGAGCAGCAGGCGGGTCTTCTCGCCGCCCGACATCACGCCAACCTTGAGGTTGGCGCGGTCGCGCGAGAAGCCGAAGCGGCCGAGCTGGGCGCGGACCTTGGCTTCGCCGGCGCCGGGCCCGAGGGCGCGGGCCATGTGGTCGAACGGGGTCGCCTCGAAGTCGAGGCCTTCTTCCTGATCCTGCGAGAAATAGCCGACGCGCAGCTTCGGCGTCTTCTTCAGCCGGCCCTCGCGCGGCTCCAGCCGCTGCGAGATCAGGCGGATGAAGGTCGATTTGCCGTTGCCGTTCTGGCCGAGCAGCGCGATCCGGTCTTCCATGTCGATGCGCAGATCGAGGTTGCGCAGCACCAGCGGCCCGTCGGGATAGCCGACGGAGACCTCGTCGAGCGTCTCGATCGGCGAGGCGAGAATCTCGGGCGAGGGGAAATTGAAAGAGACGCGCTCCTCGATCGGGACCGAGGCGACGGGCCCGAGCTTCTCGATCATCTTCATGCGCGACTGGGCCTGGCGGGCCTTGCTGGCCTTGGCCTTGAAGCGGTCGACGAAGGCCTGCATGTGCTTGCGCTGGGCGGCGACCTTGACTTGCTGCGCGGCATCGTTGGCCAGGCGCTCTGCACGCGTGCGCTCGAAGAAGTCGTAGTTGCCGGTGTAGGGGACGAGCTTCTGCTGGTCGATATGCACGATATGGTCGCACACGTCGTTCAGCAGGTCGCGGTCGTGGCTCACCATCAGCACGGTGTTACGGAAACGCTTCAGATGCTCTGTCAGCCACAGCATGGCTTCGAGATCGAGATGGTTCGACGGCTCGTCGAGGATAAGCAGGTCGGGATCGCTGAACAGCGTGCCCGCCAGCGCCACGCGCATGCGCCAGCCGCCCGAGAACTCGCCGCACGGGCGGGATTGTTTCTCGTTGTCGAAACCCAGACCGTTCAGGATCGAGGCGGCCCGCGACGGGGCGGCCGCCGCGCCAATCTCGTCGAGGCGTGCATGGATCTCGGCAAGACGCACGCCGTCCTGGCAGGTCGCGTCCTCGGCCAGCAGCGCGCTGCGCTCGAGGTCGGCCGCCAGCACGGCATCGAGCACCGTAATGTCGCCGCCCGGCGGATCCTGCGGCACGGAGCCGACGCGGGTGCGACCCATCAGGTTGATGTCGCCGCTGTCCGGCTCGATCTGGTTCTGGATCATGCGCAACAGCGTCGACTTGCCGGCACCGTTGCGGCCGACCAGGCCCACCTTCCAGCCGTCGGAAAAGGCCGCTGAGGCGCGGTCGAACAGCACACGCTCGCCGTGGCGGAAGGATATTTCGTTGATGTGGAGCATGGGCGCGCGCCTTTACCACGCGCGGCCGCAGCAGACCAAGCTGATTGGGCGCGCTTGCCCGACCCAAACCCCGCGTCTATAAGGCGCGCCCACAAGCTGAAATCACGGACTGCACGAGGGAATTCATGGCCGTCGAACGTACTTTCTCGATCATCAAGCCGGACGCGACCCGCCGGAACCTCACGGGCAAGATCAATGCACGGTTCGAGGAGAAGGGCCTGCGCATCGTCGGCCAGAAGCGTATCTGGATGAGCCGCCAGCAGGCTGAGCAGTTCTACGGCGTGCACAAGGCGCGTCCGTTCTTCAACGATCTCTGCACGTTCATGACCTCCGGTCCGGTCGTGGTGCAGGTCCTGGAAGGCGAGAACGCCGTCGCCATGAACCGCGAGATCATGGGCGCGACCAACCCGGCCAACGCCGACGCCGGCACGATCCGCAAGGATTTCGCCGAGTCGATCGAGGCCAACTCGGTGCACGGCTCGGATTCGCCGGAAAACGCCGCCATCGAGATCGCGTACTTCTTCGCGGGCACCGAACTCGTCGGCTGACGCCGGGTTCCTGCGAACGAAAAAAGCGGCCCGATCGGGCCGCTTTTCTTTTGGAAGATGTCCCTTGGGGCCGGCGTCAACTCAGGACGGCGAACCCGATCAGCAGAGCCACCGAGCCACCGACACCGAGCACGACCGCCAGCAGCGACAGGTGGGCGATCAGGCCGAGGGCCATCGACACCAGCAGGAGGACGATCCAGAGGACCGTGAACGTCACCAGCCTGTTGAAGGAGGTGTAGGTCGCCACGTGAGCCGGATAGTCTTCCTTCTCGTCAGCCATATCTCATCTCCGCTTGAATTCGTTGGCGCTTTTATATCGGACTAGGGTTCGGGGGAAAAGAGCAGCGTGGCGTCGCAGGCCAACCCGGTAACGGCGACCCTGTCGCGGTCGATCGTGACCCGGCCTTCGGCGAACCAGCGCACGACCAGAGGGTAGAGCCGGTGTTCCTGGCGCAGGATGCGTGTCGAGAGCGTCTCCTCGGTGTCACCGGCCAGGACCGGCACCGCCGCCTGCGCGATGATCGGGCCGGAATCGAGATCCGGCGTGACCAGATGGGCGGTGCAGCCGCTCAGGCGCACGCCGGCCTCGAGCGCCTGCCGCTGCACGTGCAGCCCCTTGAAGGCCGGGAGCAGCGACGGGTGAATGTTGATCAGCCGGTCCGCCCAGCGGGCGGGAAACCATGGGCTGAAGATGCGCATGAAGCCGGCCAGCACGACGAGATCCACCCCATGGCGTTCGAGTTCAGCCGAGACGGCGCGATCGAAAACCTCCCGATCGGGATGGTCGCGGTGCGAGACGACGGCGGTGGGGATACCGGCAGCGGCGGCGATCGCGAGCCCCGGTGCGTCGGCCTTGTTGCTCACCACGCAGCCGATCCGGGCGGGATAGTCGGCGGCCGTCGCTGCCCCGATCAACGTGGCCATGTTGCTGCCGCGGCCGGATATCAGGACGCCGACTTTCAGCTTCGCCATAGACTTTCGGCGTGGTCGACGACGCAGTCGGCCTCGTCGGTCGGTGCGGGTTCGATCGCGCCGATCTCGCTCACGGTCTCGCCGGCATCGGTCAGCGCCTGGGCGACGCGGGCCGCATCGGCCTTCGCCACAACCACGATCATGCCGAGGCCGCAATTGAAGGTGCGAAGCATGTCGTCGGTCGGCACCTGACCGACCTCGTGCAGCCAGTGGAAGACGCGCGGTGCCGTCCACTGACGGGCGTCGAGGCGGGCGCGCAATCCGTCGGGCAGGCTGCGCGGCACGTTGCCGGGCAGGCCGCCGCCGGTGATGTGCGCCAGACCCTTGATCGCGCCGGTCGACCGGATGACCTGAAGGAGCTGCTTCACATAGATGCGCGTCGGCTCGAGCAGTGCCTCGCCCAGCGTCGCGTCGGCGAAGGGCGCGCGGTCGGTGTATTTCAGTCCGCTGCGCTCGACGACACGGCGGACCAGCGAATAGCCATTGGAATGCGGGCCGCTCGAGGCAAGGCCCAGGATCACGTCGCCCGTCGCGATGTCGGGGCGCGGCAGCAGCGCGTCGCGCTCGGCGGCGCCTACGGAGAAGCCGGCCAGGTCGTAATCGCCGTCGACATACATGCCCGGCATCTCGGCCGTTTCGCCGCCGACGAGGGCGCAGCCGGCGCGCCGGCAGCCTTCGGCAATGCCGGCGACGAGGCGGCGCCCGACATCGACATCGAGACGGCCGCTTGCATAGTAGTCGAGGAAGAACAGCGGTTCGGCGCCCTGTACGACGATGTCGTTGACGCACATCGCCACGAGATCGATGCCGACCGTGTCGGGCACGGCGGCTTCGATGGCGACCTTGAGCTTGGTGCCGACGCCATCGGTGCCGGAGACCAGGATCGGGTCGGTGAAGCCCGCCGCCTTGAGATCGAACAGCCCGCCGAAACCGCCCAGCCCGCCCATCACGCCCGGCCGGTTGGTGCTGCGGGCAAGCGGCTTGATGTGCTCGACGAGGTCGTCGCCCGCGTCGATATCGACGCCGGCGTCCTTGTAGGTGAGGGGGGGCCGATTGTGGCCGGGGGCGTCAGGCTTCAAGCCGGGCTCATTCATGCTAGTAAGGGTGCGCGAACATAGCCAAAAACCGGACCCCCGCAATGCCGATAGGCCGCGTCTTTTCCACGATAGCTGCCGCGCTCCTGGCGGTCCTCGCCGCAAACGTCGCCCTGGCGCAGTCTCCCGCAGGCACCGGCTACGACGTCACAGGGGTCGAAATCGACGTCAGCGGAGCGGACGCCGTCCAGGCCCGCCAGCAGGGCATCCGTGAGGCGCGGCGCAAGGCGCTCGGTCTCCTCGTGAACCGGATGGTCTCCGCCGAGGATCGCGCGCGGTTGCCGCAGGTCGACGATGCGCAGCTCGAGAACATGGTGCGCGGCGTCGATTTCGTGCGCGAGCGCTCGGCCCCCGGCCGCTATATCGCCACGCTGAACGTCGTTTTCGCGCCCGATGCGGTGAAATCGTACCTGAGCGGGGCGGGGGCAAAGGTGGTCGAGACCGTGCCACGGCCGGCCCTGGTCATCCCGCTCTGGAAGGGCGCGGCCGGCGTGGAGCCGCTCGGCGACCGCAATGCCTGGCGCGACGCCTGGCAGCAGGTCGACACCGCCGGCAGTGCGGTGCCGGTCACCTTGCTCCGCGGTGACCCGACCGACCAGGGCGTGCTCACGGCGGAGCAGGCCTATGTCGGCGACGTTTCCGCGCTGGCGCGGCTCAACGAGCGCTATCGCGCGCCGACGATCATCGTGGCCACCGTCGAAGGCGACAAGGAGTCCGGTGCGCTGACCGTCGGCGGCATGCGCTACGACACGCAGACCGGCGCCCGCACTGAGCTTCCGCGCGTTCCCGTCGCGGCTGCGGCCGATCTTCCCGGCGCGGCAAAGGCAATCCATGCCAAGGCCGACCTGGATTGGCGCGGCATCGGCACGGTGCGCCGCGATTCGCAGGATTCGCTCGACGTGGTTGTGCCGATCCGCGCGCTCGGCGACTGGGTGCAGGTGCGCCAGAGGCTCGGGGCCATTCCGGCCATCAAATCCGTGACGGTAAAGACGCTCGAAGCCGATCGCGCCGAGCTGAAGCTCGACTATTTCGGCTCGCCCGAAGAACTGCAACGCACGCTGGCGCAGGCAGGGCTGAGCCTGTCCCAGAATGCGGGACAGTGGCAATTACAGGCACGCTAGGCGTGCATCAGGGAGTCTGATTGATGGGTCAAACCCTGAGCTCGGGGCGCTGGCTCTTCTGGGTCGCGGCCGCCGCTGTCTTCCTGGTGCTCCTGTGGCTGCTGAACGACATCCTGTTGCCGTTCGTCGTCGGCATGGTGGTGGCCTATTTCCTCGACCCGGTCGTCGCGCGGCTGCAGCGGGCACGCCTGTCGCGCACCATGGCGACCACGCTCGTCACCATCGCTGCGGTCTTCGTCACTGTGGGCGTGGTGATGGCGATCCTGCCGCCGCTGTTCGGACAGATCCAATCGCTGATCACCAGCGCCCCCGAATACTTCGTCAAGGCCATGAGTCGCATCCAGCCGCTGATCGAGCCTGTTCGCGACAGGCTTGGCCTCGAACCGCTCAGCGTGCACGACCTGCAGTCCGAAGCGACGCAATGGGCAGGCAAGGGGCTCGCCTTTGCCGGCGGAATTGCCGGTGCGCTCGCCGAGCGCGGCGTGGCGATCATCAATCTGCTGGGCCTGCTGTTCATCACGCCGGTGGTGACGTTTTACCTGCTGCGTGACTGGGAGAAGGTGCTGGCAGCGATCGACAGTACCTTGCCGCTCGACCATGTCGACACGATCCACAAACTCACGCGTGAATCGAATGCCGCCATTGCGGGGTATGTGCGCGGCCAGGCGTTGGTCTGCCTTGCCCTGGGCTCCTTCTACGGCATCGGTCTGACCTTGGTGGGATTGCAGTTCGGCCTGGTCATCGGGCTGATTGCCGGTGCGATCTCGTTCATTCCCTTCGTCGGCACCTTCGTGGGCGCGGTCATGGCGCTCGGCATGGCATTGGCGACGTTTCCGCCGGACTGGATGGGGGTCGTCAAGGTCGCGGCGGTATTCGTGGTGGGCCAGATGCTGGAAGGCAATTTCCTTTCGCCCAAACTGGTCGGCGACCGCGTCGGACTTCATCCGGTCTGGATCATGTTCGCGCTGCTGGCGGGCGGGTCGCTGTTCGGTTTCACGGGGGTGCTGATTGCGGTGCCGGTGGCGGCCGTGCTCGGCGTGATTGCCCGCCACTTCCTCGCCCGTTATCGCGAGAGCCCGCTCTATCGTGGCGGCGCATCCGGTTGAGCCGGTCCATGACAAACCAGCTCACCCTGGACCTCGCGCTGCCGCCGCCGACCTACGCGCGCGAGGATTTCGTCGTAGCCGACGGCAACCGCGAGGCGCTGGCCTGGATCGACCGTTGGCCGGACTGGCCGGCGCCCGTTCTGTCGGTGAACGGCCCGGCCGGGTGCGGCAAGACCCATCTCGGCCGGATCTGGGCGGCACGCAGCGGCGCGGTCGTCATGGCCGGCACCGACCTCGAGGGCAAGAGCGTCGCCTACCTGACGGCCCTCGCCGCGACTGCGCCCGCGATCTTGATCGAGGAGGCGGTACGGGCGCCCGAGCGCGGACTTTTCCATCTGTACAACCTCGTCCGCGAGCGGGGCGGCCACCTCCTGCTGATCTCACCCGAGCCGCCCGCGCGGTGGTCGATCGCATTGCCGGACCTGGCGTCGCGGTTGCGCGCCGCGCCGGCCGTCGCCGTGGCGCCGCCCGACGACGAGTTGCTGGGGTCGATCATCCTGAAACAGCTGGCCGACAGGCAATTGCACGCAGGTGCGGGCGTCGTGCAGTATCTCGTCTCGCACATGGAGCGTTCGGCGGAAGCGGCGCGTCGGGTCGTGGCCGGGCTCGACCGGCGGGCACTGACGGAGCGGCGCGAAATCGATCGCCGGCTGGCGGTGGACGTGCTGGCCGATCTCGCGGGCGCGACGTGAAAGGGAGGAAGCGATGAAGACGCTATTGACCGTTCTCGCACTTTGCCTGGCGGCCTCGGAGGCCTCGGCGCAGCAAGCGACGGTGATGGGAACGTGGCTCTCGGAGTCGGGCGTTGCCCAGATCAGGATCGGACCCTGCCCGGATGCCGCGGCCGGACCTCTCTGCGGCTTTGTCGCGGCTCTGATAAATCCCAAAGGGCCGGATGGCGCTGCCGTCGCGCCCGACGCCGCCACCGACTATCGCAACGAGAACGTGTCGTTGCGCACGCGGAAGGTGATCGGCATGCCGCTGATCTGGGGCTTCAAGAAGACCGCCGAGCCCAACACATTCGAGGACGGCAAGGTCTACAACGGCGAGGACGGCAAGACCTACAATGCGAACATCAGCCTGCAGCCGGACGGGAAGCTTCGCCTGCGTGGCTATGTCGGCACGCCGATGTTCGGCAAGACACAACTCTGGACGCGCGTGAATTAGGAGAGGAAACGCAAATGGACATGGGCATCAAGGGCCGCAAGGCCATCGTCTGCGCGGCGAGCAAGGGACTGGGCAAGGGCTGCGCCATGGCGCTGGCGGGCGAGGGCGTCGATCTGGTGATCAACGCCCGCACCAAGTCGGAGCTCGACGCGACGGCGGAGGAAATCAGGACGAAGTACGGCGTGAAGGTGACGGCGGTCGCCGTCGACGTCACGACCGAGGATGGCCGCAAGCAGGTGCTGGCGGCCTGTCCCGAGCCCGACATCATCGTCAACAATGCCGGCGGCCCGCCGCCGGGCAACTTCCGCGACTGGAACCGCGAGGACTGGATCAAGGCGCTCGACGCCAACATGCTGACGCCGATCGAGTTCATCAAGGCGAGCGTCGACGGCATGATGAAGCGCGGCTTCGGGCGCATCGTGAACATCACCTCAAGCTCGGTGAAGGCGCCGATCGACATCCTGGGTCTCAGCAACGGCGCGCGCTCGGGCCTGACCGGCTTCGTGGCAGGCGTTGCGCGCACGACCATCCGTCACGGCGTGACGATCAACGGCCTGCTGCCGGGTCCATTCGACACCGACCGCTTGCGCGGCACGACGAAGGCGCGCGCGGCCAAGGCCGGCCGCTCCTTCGAGGAAGAGTACGCCGCCGCCGCCAAGGCGCATCCAGCCGGCCGCTTCGGCACGGCCGAGGAGTTCGGCATGATGTGCGCGTTCCTGTGCAGCGTTCATGGGGGCTACATGACGGGCCAGAACATCCTGATGGATGGCGGCCAGTATCCCGGCACCTACTGAGGCGTCAGCGCGAGTCCAGATCGCGCGGCCGGACGAAGGCCTGAAGCTCACAGGTCCCCGGAGCAAGGGCGCTCCAGGGGCCCGAGGGCGGGCGCAGCGTGGCCAGGGCTCCCGTCGGATATTTCTCCCGGAGGCGCTCCAGTGCGGTCGACAGGCCGTGGCCCGCGAGGTTGGCCGCGACCTGGCCGATGCCGTCGTTGTGACCGACCAGCAGCACCGTCTCGATGTCCTCGGGTAGGGCCTGCAGGCGCTCCAAGAGCTCAGTCTCGGAAGCGAGGTAAAGCTCCTTCTCCAGCGAGATCGGCGGCGTAGGACTGCCGAGGGCCTTCACGAGCGGCGCCAGTGTCTGGCGGGTTCGGGCAGCCGTCGAACACAGGATCAGATCGGGGCGGGGAGCCTTGGCCGCGATGTGGTCCGCCAGGGTCCGGGCCGCGCGTTCGCCGCGATCGTTGAGCGGGCGGTCGTGATCGCTCTGGTGCGGCGTATTCCAGGCCGATTTTGCATGGCGCAGGAGGAGAATGTTCTTCACGCCCGTCATTCCGATAAACCCAGTTGGAACAATGGTTTGGTTAAATGCCATGACAGGGTCATGTGGAGACGCTACCGTTCCTGTGCATAATTTCAGGGAGAGTGCCCCGTAGGGGTCCACATGGACGCGCTCAACTCCGCCGATCCGGCTTCACTCGAAATATCACCCGACAGTCCCCGACGCTTCATCAATCGTGAATTATCGTGGCTGGCCTTCAACACGCGGGTGCTCGAGGAGGCCATCAACAAGCGCCATCCCCTGCTGGAGCGTGTGCGCTTCCTGTCGATCTCGGCGGCGAACCTCGACGAGTTCTACATGGTCCGCGTCGCGGGCCTGGTCGACATGCTGCAGACCCGGTCGACGCTGCTGAGCGACGACGGCATGACGCCGCCGGAACAGCTCGTGGCGATCCGCGATCGCGCCTCGGCCCTGATGGCCCACCAGCAGGATGTCTGGGCATCGCTTCAGGACGATCTGCGCGAGGCCGGAATTGCGGTGCTCGATGCGGGCGAGCTCACCGAGGCCGAGCGGACGTGGCTCGACCAGTATTTCATCGACCAGGTGTTTCCGATCCTGACGCCGCTCGCGATCGATCCGGCACACCCGTTTCCGTTCATTCCCAACGGCGGCTTCTCGGCAATCCTGAAGCTGCAGCGCCGGGACGACCGTCGTCCCCTGATGGCGCTGCTGCCGTTGCCGCCGCAGGTCGACCGCTTCGTGCGCCTGCCAGGACCCGATATTCGATTCCTGCCGCTCGAGGACCTGATCGACATCTACTTGCCGCGCCTGTTCCCGGGCTACGAGGTGATCGAGCGTGCCTTCTTCCGCCTGATCCGCGACAGCGACGTCGAGATCAACGAGGAGGCCGAGGATCTCGTCCTGCTTTATGAGAGCGCGCTGAAGCGTCGCCGCCGCGGCGACCTGATTTCGATCTCGGTCAACAGCGCCATGCCCGCCGAGCTGCGCGACTTCCTGTTCGACCAACTCGAGATTCCGGCGCAGACCCAGAGCGTCCACGTCTTCCATCTCGACCGCATGCTGAACATCGGCGACGTGAAGGCGGTGATCATCGACGATCGGCCCGATCTCACGTTCGAGCCGTACAATGCGCGCTTTCCCGAGCGAATCCGCGATTTCGGCGGCGACTGCTTCGCGGCGATCCGTGCCAAGGACATCGTCGTCCACCATCCTTACGAGAGCTTCGACGTCGTGGTGCAGTTCCTGCGCCAGGCCGCGCGCGACCCCGCGGTCGTGGCGATCAAGCAGACGCTCTATCGCACCAGCGCCGATTCGCCGATCGTGAAGGAGCTGATCGCGGCGGCGGAAGCGGGCAAGACCGTGTCGGCGCTGGTCGAGCTCAAGGCGCGCTTCGACGAGGAAGCCAACATCCGCTGGGCGCGCGATCTCGAGCGCGCGGGTGTCCAGGTGGTCTATGGCTTCATCGACCTCAAGACGCACGCCAAGGTCTCGATGGTGGTTCGCCGAGAAGCGCAGTCGATCCGCACCTACGTGCATTTCGGCACCGGCAATTATCACCCGATAACCGCGCGCATCTATACCGACCTGTCGTTCTTCACCTGCGATCCGGCGATGTGCCGCGACGCGGCGCGGCTGTTCAACTACATGACCGGCTATGCGCGGCCCGAGCAGATGGAGAAGATCGCCTTCGCCCCGGTGACCCTGCGCCCGACGCTCTATGCCTTGATCGACGCCGAGATCGCCAGCGCCAAGGCCGGGAAGCCGGCGGCAATCTGGGCCAAGCTCAACTCCCTGGTCGACAGCGCGCTGATCGACCGCCTCTATGACGCGTCGCGGGCCGGCGTCCAGATCGACCTGGTCGTGCGCGGCATCTGCTGCCTCAGGCCCGGCGTTCCGGGGCTCAGCGAACATATCCGGGTCAAGAGCATGGTCGGCCGCTTCCTCGAGCATGCGCGCATCATCTGCTTCGGCAACGGCAAGTCGCTGCCGTCGCTGGAGGCCAAGGTCTTTCTGTCCTCGGCGGACTGGATGCCGAGAAACCTCGACCGCCGCGTCGAGCTGCTGTGCCCCGTCGAGAACCAGACCGTGCACGAACAGGTCCTCGACCAGATCATGGTGGCGAACCTGAAGGATGACGGCCAGAGCTGGCTGATGACGCCGGAGGGGGAGTACCGCCGGCCGCAGACCGCCAAGGAACCCTTCATCGCACATCACTATTTTATGACAAACCCGTCTCTCTCCGGCCGCGGCAGCGCGCTCAAGTTGAGCGGCGCGGTTCCCCGACTGGTTCTGAGCTCGTAACCGGGGCAGCGGCGTCGCGTCGCGCCCACAATGACGCTGTAATCCACTCCGGTTTCAGCTAGAGGGGGCGCGCATGGACGGCATTACGCCCGCTGGCGCTTCCGCCTCACGCACCCCTCTCCGGAAGGGCCGCGTAGGTATCATCGACGTCGGCTCGAATTCGATCCGTCTGGTCGTCTACGAACGGGCGAGCCGTGCTCCGCTGCCGGTCTTCAACGAGAAGGTCCTGTGCGGTCTGGCGCGCGGCCTCGACGCCACCGGGCGCCTCAATCCCGAAGGCGTCGAGATGGCGCTGGCCAACATCGATCGCTTTGCGACACTCGCGCACAACATGAAGGTCACGTCGCTCGACCTGCTCGCGACCGCAGCCGTGCGCGACGCGGCCGACGGCGCGGATTTCATGCGCGAGCTGGCAAGTCGGCCCGGCATCGTTGCCCACACGGTAAGCGGCCAGGACGAAGCGCGCTTCTCGGGCTATGGCGTCATGTGCGGCATGCCCGACGCGGATGGCGTCATGGGCGACCTGGGCGGTGGCAGTCTCGAACTGGTGTCGCTCTCCAACGGCCAACTCGGTTCCTTCAGCACGCTGCCTGTCGGCCCGCTGCGTCTCATGTCGTCCGGCAGGGGCGATCCGCGCAAGGCCATCGTCGACGCTGTCGAGAGCGTGCGCTGGCTGCGCGAGGAGCAGGGCAAGACCTTCTATGCGGTCGGCGGCGCCTGGCGCGCATTTGCGCGCCTGCACATGGAGCAGGCGGGCTATCCGCTGCACATCATCCATCAGTACGAGATTGCGGCTGACGAGGCACGCGCCGTGGCACGCCTGATCGCCGTGCAGAGCCCCAAGTCGCTGGAGAAGATGCCGGGGGTGTCCCGGCGTCGTGTCGACACGTTGCCGCTCGCCTGCCTGGCACTCGACAGGTTGCTCGGGACGTTAAGGCCCAGGACCGTCGTCTTCTCGGCCTTCGGCCTGCGCGAGGGTTTCTACTACTCGCGGCTGAGCGAGGGGGAGCGGGCACGCCATCCGCTGATCGCCTTCGCCGAGGAGCAGGGCGAGAGCTGGCATCGCTTCGATCTCTCGCCGCACGAAATCTTCGACTGGCTTTCGCCGGTCTTTGCCGGCGAAAGCGAGAGCGAACGGGTCCTGCGCACGGCAGCCTGCCACCTCAGCGATATTTCGTGGGACGACCATCCCGACTATCGCGCCGACCAGGCTTATTTCCGCGTGCTGCATCTGCCGGCGCCGGGGATGAACCACCGCGCGCGCGCCATTCTCGCGCTGACACTCACCTATCGCTACAAGAGCGACCCCAAGGCGGCGATGATCGACACGGCGTTGCGCCTGACCGACAGCAAGGGGCGCAGCTTCGCCAGGCGTCTCGGTGCCTGCCTGCGGCTAGCCTACAATCTGAGCGGCGGCGCACCCGGTCTGTTGCCGCAGTTGCAGCTTCGCCGGACCGAGCAGGAGCTGCGGCTGCTGGTGCCGACGGCGCTCAAGAGAAGTCTGGGAGACGTCACCGCGAGACGGCTCGAGACGGCCGCACAGGCGTTTGAGCTGAGGCCGATGATCGTTTCGGCTTAGCAGGGTGTTGAAATAGCTTTTTCAGAAGTACCGGCGAGCAACATTGACCCGTCAACGGTCACCACGGCACCAGATTCAGGGGGTGCGACTCTCGATTTGTTTATTTCGTTTATTTCGTTTGTTTCGTTTATTTGCCAAGACTCCGACTTTTCCAACGGCCTGTCAGGGGCTTTCGTCGTGAATCGGCTGGGGCCCGCGCGTTCGGTTGCGCGCTCCAGCAAAATCACGAAGCGGGCGGAAGCTGGATGAGTTTCGGCTGGTCGCCGGCCAGCGCCAGAGCCAGCCGGCCTTCGATCAGGTCGACGGCGTCCGACCCGAAAACTTCGTTCCGCCAGCCCTTGAGGGCCGCGATGTCGCGTTTGCCGGCGGCCAACCGGTCGAGTTCGTCGGCGCTCGCCACAAGGCGGCCCGCCACCCCGGCCTGCTCGGCCTTCAGGCGCAGCAGCGTGCGCAGGAGGTCGACGATGGCGCCAGGCGCCCGGATCTGTTCGGGGGACTTGTCGCGGACCGGCAGGTCCGCTTCCGGCAGTGCCCGGGCCCGCTCGATGGCTTCCATCAGTTCCCGGCCCTGCCAGCCCTCGGCGAACCCGCGACCCAGGCCGCGCGTCACGGCGAGCTCGTCGATCGACTTCGGCGCGTGGCTGGCGATCTCCAGGAGCTGCTCGTCGCGCAGCAAGCGCTGGCGTGGAATGTCGATTCGCTGCGCCGTGCGCTCGCGCCAGGCCGCGACCTCCTTCAGGATCGCCATCACGCGCGGGGTGGCGCCGCGGGGCTTCAGCCGGCGCCAGGCCTGCTCGGGGTCGCCGCGATAGATCGCGGGATCGTTCAGGACCGCCATTTCCTCGGCGATCCACGAGAAACGGCCGGTCTTGTCGAGCTCCTTCTTCAGCTTCTCGTAGACGACGCGCAAATGGGTGACGTCGGACAATGCATACGTGATCTGGCGCTCGCTCAGCGGCCGGCGGCTCCAGTCGGTGAATCGGCTCGACTTGTCGATCTTGGCTTTGGCGAGCCGCGTGGCGAGCGATTCGTAGGAGGCGGCCTCGCCGTGACCGCAGACCATGGCGGCGACCTGGGTATCGAACAGCGGTCCCGGCACCTTCTGAACCCGCAGGTAGAAGATTTCGAGATCCTGCCGGGCTGCATGGAAGACCTTGAGAACCTTGGGGTTGAGCATCAGCTCGTCGAGCGGAGCGAGATCGATTCCCTCGGCCAGCGCGTCGATCGCGGCCGCGTCGTCAGGGCCGGCGACCTGGGCCAGGCAGAGCTTGGGCCAATAGGTCCGCTCACGCATGAACTCGGTGTCGACGGCGACAAATTCGGTATTGGCGAGCGAAGCGCAGAATGCGGCCAACTCGTCGGTCGTGGTGATGAGCTTCATTGGGGACGATCTATAGACCTCGCCGCGGCTTCGGCAAAGTTCCCGCACCCGGGAACCGGCCATTCCCTTGACTTGCCTCGGCTTTCGGTGCCTTTTGCCGGGCCTCCAAACCCGGAAAATGCGTAATGTCTTCAGTCTACCGAACCCATACGTGCGGCCAGCTGCGGCCCGAGCATGTCGGCCAGCAGGCCCGTCTGTCCGGTTGGGTGCAGCGCAAGCGCGACCACGGCAATCTACTGTTCATCGACCTGCGCGATCACTATGGCGTGACACAGGTGGTGGTTGACGTCTCGAGCCCGGTTTTCAAGACCGCCGAAGTCGTACGTACGGAGAGCGTGATCACCGTTTCGGGCAAGGTGGTGGCGCGCGAACCCTCGACCGTGAACGCCAGGCTGGCGACGGGCGCGGTCGAACTCGATGCCGCCGACCTGATCGTGCAATCGATGGCCGACCCTCTGCCAATCCCGGTCTACCAGGAAAACGACACGACACCGGAGGAATTGCGCCTCAAGTACCGCTTCCTCGACCTGCGCAAGGACAAGCTGCACAAGAACATCATGCTGCGCAGCCAGGTGATCGCAAGCCTGCGCCGGCGCATGATCGACCAGGGATTCACCGAGTTCCAGACGCCGATCCTGACCGCCGACAGCCCCGAGGGCGCGCGCTCCTACCTGGTGCCGAGCCGCCTGCATCCGGGCAAGTTCTACGCGTTGCCGCAGGCACCGCAGATGTTCAAGCAGCTCCTGATGGTGTCGGGTTTCGATCGCTATTTCCAGATCGCGCCGTGCTTCCGCGACGAGGATGCGCGCGCCGACCGTTCGCCTGGCGAATTCTACCAGCTCGACTTCGAGATGAGCTTCGTCACCCAGGACGACGTGTTCGAGGCGATCGAGCCGGTCTTGGGAGGGGTGTTTCGGGAGTTCGCCTCGTTCAACCGCGAGACGCCGCGCAAGGTTTCGGCCTTCCCGTTCCCGCGGATTCCCTTCGCCGAGGCGCTGCTGAGCTTCGGCACCGACAAGCCCGATCTGCGCAACCCGCTGCGCATCTTCGAAGTGGGCGAGGTGTTCGCGGGCTCCGACTTCAAGGTGTTCGCCGGCATCGTGGCCAAGGGCGGCGTGGTGCGCGCCATCCGTGCCCCCAAGGCCGCGAGCCAGCCGCGCAGCTTCTTCGACAAGCTGAACAGCTGGGCGCAGGGCGAGGGCAAGCCGGGCCTGGGCTACATCACGCTGGAGAACGGAGCCGGGAAGGGCCCGATCGCCAAGTTCGTGGCCGACGAGCGGCTCGCCAGACTGAAGAGCCTGACCGGGGCCGAGGACGGCGATTCGGTGTTCTTCGTGGCCGACCAGGCCGACACGGCCTGGAAGTTCGCGGGCCAGGCGCGGACCAGGATCGGCCAGGAGCTGGGCGTGATCGCCGAGGACGAGTTCGCGCTGTGCTGGGTCGTCGATTTCCCGATGTTTGAGTACGACGACAAGCTGAAGAAAATCGACTTCAGCCATAATCCCTTTTCGATGCCCCAGGGCGGGCTCGAGGCGCTGGAGACCCAGGATCCGCTGACCATCAAGGCCTGGCAGTACGACATCGTCTGCAACGGCATCGAACTCTGCTCGGGCGCCATCCGCAATCACAAGCCCGACATCATGTACAAGGCGTTCGGAATCGCCGGCTACAGCCAGGAAGAGGTCGAGGCGCGCTTCGGCGGCATGCTGAACGCCTTCAAGTTTGGGGCTCCGCCGCACGGTGGGGCGGCGCCGGGCGTCGATCGCATCGTCATGCTGCTGGCCGACGAGCCCAACATTCGCGAGATCATCACCTTCCCGATGAACCAGTCGGCGGTCGACCTGATGATGGATGCGCCGGCTGAGGTGCCGTCCGAGAAGCTGCGCGAACTCCACATCGGATTGCGCCTGCCGCCGGCCAAAAAGGATTAGCTCGACCAGGAAGAGTGCAAATTGACTGGACGGCAAACCTCCAGTACGATCAATGAGTTATAGTCTCTTCATAAAGAAGATTATGAGCTCATTTCAGCTCTCTTCCCTATTCATGCTGCCGCTCGTGGTGGGGCAGGCTCTTTTGACGGGCGCCTGTGGCGTGCCGGTCGCCGTCTCGGCGGCGAGCTATGCGGCGGATGGAGGCATGCTGGCGGCTTCCGAAAAAACCTCGACCGACCATATCTATTCGGTGGTGACCAAGCAGGATTGCGCGATCTGGCGGGTCTTCCGGGGCCGGCAGATTTGCTCGGCGCGCGCCGACGGCAAGGATCCCTACAACACGGATTATACCGAGCCCCAGCGATCGGTCTCGGAGAGCGGCGTAGCCTATTCCTCGCCGCTCCGGCCCGCACCCAATGCGCCGGCGGCCAGCTGGGACGCAGCTGCCTACAAGACAGCGCCGCCAATGCCGACCGCTGCGGAAGGGCCGATGACGGCGAGCGTCGAACCGGTCGCAGAGCCCGCTGCGGTGTCGCAGCCCCCGTCCAAGCCCAAGAAAGCCAAGACGGTTCAGCGCTCGTCTAAGAGGCCTTCACGAGGTCCGGCGGCGACTGCCCCCTGAGCAGGAAGGCCTCGAGATTGTCGAGTGCCCTGAAGCCCATCGCATTGCGCGTCTCGACCGTCGCCGAGCCCATGTGCGGCAACAGGAATGCGTTCTCGAGGGCGTAGTAGCCGTTGTGGATTCGGGGCTCGCCGTTGAACACGTCGAGGCCGGCCGATGCCAGGTGTCCGCTTTTCAGAGCCGCGATCAACGCCTCGTCGTCGACCACGCCGCCGCGGGCCGTGTTCACGACGATGGCGCCTTTGGGCAGCTTGGCGATGCGCTCGGCATTCACCCACTTGGCCGTTTCGCGCGTCATCGGGGCGTTGATCGACAGGAAGTCGCAATACGGCAGCATGTCGTCGGGGTTGGCATGGAAAACCGCACCCTTTTCGAGGTCGGGCGCCAGCCGGCTGCGGTTGGAGTAGTGGATCTGCATGCGGAAGGCGCGGGAGCGGTCGGCCGTCGCCTGGCCGATGCGACCCATGCCGAGAATACCAAGCCGCTTGCCGGTCACCTGCGTACCCATCAGCTGAGTGGGCGTCCAGCCGACCCAGTTGTGGGTCCGCAGCATGGTCGCGCCCTCATGGGCCCGGCGCGCGGCACCCAGCAGGCAGAGCATCGTGATGTCGGCGGTGGCGTCGGTCAGCACGTCGGGGGTGTTGCTGACCACGATGTTGCGCCTGGCCGCGGCGGCCACGTCGACATGCTCATAGCCCACCGAAAAGGTGGCGATCATGCGCACCGAGGCCGGCAGGGTGGCGATCGTTTCGGCATTCAGCGCGTCGCCGGCGGCGCACATGATGCCGTCGAAGCCGGCGGACGCCTGGGCCAGGGCCGGTCCGTCATAAAGCCTGTCCCCGAGGTTGAGCTGAGCGTCGAAGCTCGCCGCCAGACGCGCCTCCACGTCGGGCGGGAAGTGGCGGGTGGCGATCACCCGGGGCTTGCCGTTGCTCATTGACGATATCCTCCCTGTGCAGCCCTGACGCAGGCGATCATTCTGGTATTCCGCGCGCATGGATATTACGCTTGGGAGCCCGGCTACAAGGCCTAGCCTCTCAAGCCATCGTCAGTTGACCACGTATAGTATTCGCCGTCCTCGCGTCCAAACAGCGGTCATGATTGCCGCCGTCGGCGTTTTTGTGTTGCTGGGCCTGTGGATAAACGGTGCCGACGCGCAGCAGCAGGAACAGCCGCTGGTGCCTCACCGGGCGACCTACGACATGAAGCTGTCGGTGGCGCGCCCCAATAGCGGCATCGTGGAGGTTGGCGGCCGCATGGTGCTGGAAACCGTCGAAGCCTGCGAGGGCTGGGAGGTCAAACAGCGCATCAAGCTCACGTTCCTGCGCAACGACGGCGACGAGTTCACGACCGATTCGAGCTTCACGAGCTACGAGACCAAGGACGGCCTCTCCCTGCGCTTCAGCGTCCGCAACATCCAGAACGATGAAGTCGAAGAGGAATTGCGGGGCCATGCCGATCTCGATGCGCCCGGGGCCAAGGGCCGGGCGAGCTTCTCGCTTCCCGAGGCGCGGAGCTTCGAGCTTCCCGCCGGAACGCTGTTCCCCACGACGCATCTCGCCTTGGTTCTTCGACACGCCCGCGACGGTGACAAGTCGGCGTCCTATCTGGTTTTCGACGGGGCCCGCCTCGACGGTGCCTTTCAGGTAAATGCCGTGATCGGCAGGCCGCCACGTCAGACCGGAGCGCCCGTGGTACGAGGGGACGTGGCTCTCCTGCGCAACCAATCCGCATGGAGCGTGCGCTTCGCTTTCTTCGCCACCGGTGACCAGGGCGCGCATCCGGAGTACGAATTGGCCTTCGACTTGCTGGGCAACGGCATCGCCCGCTCGATGCTGCTCGATTACGGGGACTTCGCCGTCGATTCTCGTCTCGTTCAACTCCAAGCCCTGCCGAGGCCCAGATGCTGAATAGCCGCCTGCTTGTGCCTCTTGTCAGCGTCCTCGCCCTCGCGGTTCCGGCGATGGCGCAGGAGATGGCGCCTCATCGTGCCGTCTACGCCGTCGGCGCGATCGAGAACGGCAAGTCGACCGGCAACACGCCGGGCACCTACGCCTATGAGTTGAAGCTCACCTGTGACGGCTACGTCATCCATCAGCGCCTGCGCCTGGAGTCCGCCGACCAGCGTTCGGCGGTGGTGAGCGAGCAGCAGACCCAGATGACCGAGAGCAGGGATGGCAAGAAGCTGAGCTTCGAGCATCGGACTGTGACCGGCGGCAAGCAGACGAGCCTGATCAAGGGCGAGGCGATCATGGCCGACGACGGCACAGGGCAGGCGCGCTTCAGCGACCCCGAGAACCAGACGGTGGCCTTGCCGGCGGGGACGCTGTTCCCGGTCGCCATCGCGCGGGCAACCATCCGCGCCGCCAAGGCCGGCGAAAACGGCCTCGATGCCCTGTTTTTCTTCGGCGACAAGGTGAAGCCACCCCAGCAGGTCAATGCCATCATCGGCAAGGTGCCGCGGCGGCTGGCCGACGTTAAAATTCCTGAAGGCGCCGAGGAACTGGTCGATGGCCGCACCCGCATCTATTACCGGGCGGGTTTCTTCGACGCCGTGTCCAAGGGCCAGGGCGAACCCGCCTTCGAGATGAGCAGCGTCACGCTGGACAACGGAATCGAACTCTACGGCACCCACGAGCAGGGCGAGGGCGGCATCGAATACCGAATCACCCGCCTGGAAGCGATCGCGAAGCCCGAGTGCAAGTGAGCTCGATCCCGTTGCGCCGTTAGCCGACGGCCCACAGCCAGGCGGCGCCGCGCACGCCACTGGAATCGCCATGTTTTGGCGGCCGCAGCTGAGTTGCGATCTTGTCGCGCTCGGAGAAGATGTAGGCCTTCCAGAGCTCTGGCACCCGTTCGTAGAGCTGCGGAATTTTCGAAAGCCCGCCGCCCAGAACGATGACGTGCGGATCGAGCAGATTGACGACGTTGGCCAGCGCGCGCGCGAGGCGGTCGCAGTAGCGTTCGAGACATTCTGCCGCCCGCGCGTCGCCCTTCGCGGCGGCTTCCGCAACCTCGGTGGCACGCAGCTCACCGCCCGTCGCGAGCGCGTACTGGGCCTGGAACGCCGGTCCGCTCAGCCATGCCTCGACGCAGCCCGTGCGGCCGCAATAGCATTGCGGTCCAGGGCGTTCGTCGTCGCGCGGCAGGGGCAGCGCGTTATGGCCCCACTCACCGCCGATCGCCTGTGCGCCGACCAACGGCTTGCCGTCTATGACGATGCCGCCGCCAACGCCGGTTCCGAGGATCACGCCGAACACGATCGGTGCGCCCGAAGCCGCACCATCGGACGCCTCGGAGACGGCAAAGCAGTTGGCGTCGTTGGAAAAGCGGATATCGGCGCGACCGAGCCCGTGCTGCAGGTCGACGTCGAGCGGACGGCCGTTCAGCCGTGTCGAATTGGCGTTCTTCACCAGCCCCGTGGCTGGCGAGATCGCCCCGGGGTGGCCGACGCCGACACGGCAGCGCACACCGACCCTGGCCTCGAGGTCGCGAACCACGCCGACGACGGCACCGAGCGTGGCTTCGTAGCTTTCGCGTGGCGTCGGTACGCGCAGGCGGGCGCGTTCTGCTCCATCGTCACCGAGAACGACGCCTTCGATCTTCGTGCCACCGAGGTCGATGCCGATGCGCATGGCGCTACTGCGACGTTGCCGGAAGGAATTTGAAAGGCTCGGCCGGCTTGAATTGCCCCGACGCTTCGCCCGAAAAGACCTCGCCGCCCTGGATCGTAAGCTTCTTCACCGGGGCGCCGGCCTTCAGGTCTATTTTGTCGAACGACACCCAGAATGTATTCGGCCGCGTCGCGGAGTCGAAATAGTAGACGAGGTTTTTCTGGTCCGAAACGGTGCGCCAGATGGTCGAGGAGATGTTCGGTTGATCCGGCGTGGTGATGCCGAGCGGCACGCTGACGGCCCGCATCACACTCATGACGCTCGCCACCGCCTGATAGGTGAAGGACTGCTCCGGCACGCCCTGGATGTAGTTCTTGTCCTTTTGCCTCGGGATCGCGCCCAGCAGGAAAGAGGCGCGGGCAAACCTGTCGGCCGCGCGGTTCGTGCCCGGCAGGAAGGTCAGGCCGCCGATACCCTCCCAGTAGGCGTTGAGGGCAAGCTGTTCGCTATAGATCGGGGAATTCGTCATCACGGCGTACTGCTTGCCGTGATGGATCACGAGCTTGCCGTTCACATATTCGAGGATCGCCGAATCGCCCGAGGCATCCGACAGCGAAAGGTGCAACGTCGACGGCTCGCCGTTCGGCAGGTCAGGGGCGAAGACATTGAATGGTTCGCGGCGCAGCGTCTCGACGGCTTCGGCGACCGTCGCGAAATTGTCGAGCGCGTACTGCGCCCACGTCGAGAGCGAGAGGTCGGGCTTGCCCTGGATCGGCTTGGGATACTGCGACTCTGCGAGATAGAGCAGGTTGGCGACCATGCCTTTCTCGTTCATGCCGTCGGTGCTGCCGGCTTCGTAGCCCGACACGACGACGCTGCCATACTTCGACGTCCATTCCGCCGATTTCGGGCCGGCCGCTCCGTTGCGCTTCATGCCGGCCGGGAACCCCCAGAGGTTCGACGACATGTCCTCTTTCCAGTCCATGTTGCGGCCGGTCAGCACGAGGTTGCCGTCGCCGACATAGAGCGTTCGCGTGCACGCCAGTGCCGGCCCGGTCAGTGAGGCCGCCGCCACGGCGAATGCGGACATCCCGGAGATAAGACGTTTCATACCTTGCTATCCTTGTTTCCTCAGTCTCGATCTCACAGGAAGCGGGCGCGTATGTCGATGCTGTTCTCGACGCCGATCTTGTCGAACGTCGAAGCCAGCCACGCGGTTGCGGAGGCGCGGCCGGCCTTGAACAGATGGTCGAGGAATTCCGGTTCGATGTTGAACTTGCTGACGGCGCCCAGCGGGGCCAGCGTCGCCGGATCCCCGACCGAGTGGATCAGAAGCTTTTTCAGGCGGTCGCCGGATTCCCCGGTGAGGGCGCCCCTGTCGATGAGTTCATGCACGAAGGCAATGGCGCGCATCTCGGCCATCAAGGCGCCGCCGAACGTGATCTCGTTCAGCCGGTCGGAGATCTCGGCATTGGAACGCGGAACGCCTTCGCGGCCCGGCGGGTCGACCTCGACGATCACCACGTCGGCGCTGTCGCTGTTGTAGATGAACGGCCAGATCGGCGGGTTGCCGCGGAAGCCGCCGTCCCAGTAGGGCTCGCCGTCGATCACCACGGCTTCGTGGATGCTGGGCAGGCAGGCCGACGCCAGCAGCGCCTCGATCGACAGCTCCTCGCGGGTGAAGATGCGCACCTTGCCGGTCGCCACGTTGGTCGCGGCGATGAAAGCCTTGATCTGGTGGCAGGCACGCACGGCGTCCTGGTCGAAATGCCGGGTGAGCAGATCGCGCAACGGATCGAACTTCAGTGGATTGCGCTGCCACGGCGTGAGCGTGCGCTGGATCAGGTCCGCCCATAGGGCCCCGGGCGAGTCGTCCAGGTTCCAGTTGCCCTGTAATCGGTCGAGCGGCGTGCGCCGGATCGGACTGGCGATCGACAACTGACCGAGGTCGCCCCAGAAGGCCGCCAAGGCGGCGCGGGCGCCGGCCGGCCCGCCCTTGGCCCAGCCTTGCAGAAGAATGGCGGCGTTCATTGCCCCGGCACTGGTGCCGCTCAGCGCTTCGATCTCGAGGCGACCATCCTCGATCAGTGCGTCGAGCACGCCCCAGGTGTAGGCGCCGTGGCTGCCGCCGCCCTGCAGGGCGAGGTTGATGCGCTTGGGAGTGGTCATGCGTCTATCCTCGCGGCAGATGCGGCGTTAGGTTCATCGTCCTGTAAAGAAACGGGCGGAGTGGGCGGCAGTATGGCGAATGAGACAGCAGGAGGGCCGTGGCGAAGCCGCCCGTCGACCATCCTGTGGATGCTCTCGCTGGGTCAGCTCGTTACCTGGGGCATCGTCTACTACACCTTTCCGCTGTTCGTCGTGCCGATGACCGAGGAGCTCGGCTGGACACGCAGCGCGATGTTCGGTGCTCTCTCGGCGGGCCTCCTCACGGCGGGCCTCTGCTCGATCGCCGTCGGCGCCTGGATCGATCGCGGGCACGGCCGCCTGTTGATGACCGGCGGTTCGGTGCTGGCTGCCGCGCTGCTCTTCCTGTGGTCGAGGGTCGAGTCGCTGCCGGTGTTCTACGCCCTGTGGATCGGGCTTGGCGCCTGCCAGGCGGTGACGCTCTACGAGCCCGCCTTCGTTGTGATCACCCGCGTCTACGGTCCGCGCTACAAGCAGGCAATCCTGCTGATGACTTTCCTTGGCGGATTGGCCAGCACCTTCGGCATTCCCTTCACGCAGTTCCTGATCGAGTGGATCGGCTGGCGACCGGCGCTCGACGTGCTGGCCGCCATCGTCCTCGGTGTCGCCGTCATGCACTGGCTGATCGTGCCGGGTCCAAAGGTGAAGGCGGTACCCATCGCGGCGCCCAAGCCGTCGGTCGAGGGCGCCGCGACTAGGAGCCCTCTGGCCATGGCGATTCGCGTGCCCGCCTTCTGGGGCCTCGTCGTCGCCTTTGCAGGCTACGGGCTCGCCTTCTCGGCCATGAGCTTCCATCTCATCCCATTGCTCGACGATCGCGGTGTGCCGATCGGCGTTGTCATGGCGATCATCGCCCTGATCGGTCCCATGCAGGTGGTGGGACGGGTGTTGCTGCTGGTTGGGCAACGCCACATCACGACCATCCAGCTCGGTGCGATCATCTACTTCGCTTTTCCGATCTGCATGGCCTTCCTCGCGACCGGCATCACCGGCGTCTATCCGCTGATTCTGTTCGCGGTCGTGTACGGCGTCGCCAACGGCCTCGTGACAATCCTGCGGGGCATGGCGGTGCCGGAGTTCATCGGCCCCGAGGGCTACGGCGTCGTCTCAGGGGCCCTCACCATGCCGACCAACGTGATGCGCGCCGCCGGCCCGCTGCTGGCCTCGCTCGCCTGGGGTGCGTTCGGCGGCTACACGCCGGTCCTGTGGGGGCTGGCCGCCATCATGCTGGTCGCTGCTTGTGGTTTCGCGGCTGCTGCATTTCTCTCGAAACGCACCTGAACCGCCAGCTTTTGCCACAATTGCACATCAACTAAACTTGCGTCTCTAACGAAAAAAAGCGAGGCGTCATGTTCAATGCGAAGCAGTTGCTGGAGCAATTCATGGGCGGCCAAGGCGGCCCAGCGGGTGGCCAAGAAGGCGGCCCAGCGGGTGGCCAAGGCGGCCAGAGTGCCGGCAGTGGCGGTTTCCTGAGCGGAGCCGGTGGCGGCGCCCTTGCCGGTGGTCTGGCGGCGCTGCTCCTCGGCAGCAAGGCCGGCCGCCAAATCGGCGGAGAGGCGCTCAAGCTCGGTGGCATGGCCGCCGTCGGAGCACTCGCCTACAAGGCCTACAATGACTGGCAGTCCGGCAAGCAGGCCGCGCCGGCGACGCAAGCGCCTCAGGCTCCGGTAGCGATGCTGCCGGCGCCCAGCGGCACACCGTTCAACCCGTCGACCGAAGCCGGCCAGCAGACGCTGGCGCGGCACTTGTTGCGCGCCATGATCGCCGCCGCCAAGGCCGACGGCCATGTCGATGCCGAGGAGCAGGCGCGCATCTTCGCGGAGATGGACAGATTGCCCCTTGGCGCCGACGACAAGGTGTTCGTGATGGACGAGCTTCGCGCCAAGCTCGACGTCGACGCCGTGGCGGGCGCGGCGGCAACGCCGGAGGAAGCGGCCGAGATCTACACGGCATCGCTGCTGGCCATCGACGTCGACAATGCCGCGGAGCGCGGTTATCTGGCGATGCTGGCTGCACGCCTCAAGCTCGACGACGGCCTGGTGGCGCATCTCCATGGTGGCGTCGCCTCGGCGACCGGCAAGAGTGTGCCCATCGCCGCCTGAGTGATATGTGCGAACGGCGCCACGTCATCCGGCCGTGGCGCCGTTTTGGCGAGGGCTATTCCGCGGCCAGTCGTGCCATCTTGGGTTGGAGGTGCTGCACCTTCGGCATGACCTCCCTGGCGAGCAGGTCGAGCGAGTGACGCCAGGCCTGCGGGCTTTCGACATAGTCGAAGCCGAAGACGAGGAGTTGGCCGAAGCCGCCGACCTCGTCGTAGATCTTCTCGATCTTCTCGACCACCGTTTTCGGCGAGCCCACGATCCAGTTGTGCCTGGCGCAGTATTCCGGCGTCACGTCCGAGTCGGCGGTGGTGGGATCGTGCTTCAGATACTCGAAGAAGCCGAACTGGGAGAGCAGGGGCAGGAAGTATTCCCGCATCATGCGGCCCATGTGCGAGCCGACCGACAGGCGCATTGCTTCTTCATCGGTGTCGGCCACGAAGACCTCCCGAACCAGGCGCCACTGGCCGCGGTCGGGTGTCCGACCCGACTTGGCCGCGCCGGTCTCCACCGACTCCCAGTGGCTCTTCACGTAGGCCGGATTAAGATTGAGGCTCATCGGAATGTAGCCCCTCTCGCCCGCCAGCTTCAGCGTGTCGGAACCCTTGGAGAGGCCGGCGACGCCGATCGGCGGGTGAGGGGTCTGTAACGGCTTGATGTGCGGCTTTAGGAAGCCGAACATCGTGTCGGGCTTGGTCACGTGCCAGTACTTGCCCTTGTAGTCGAAGGGCTCGGCCGACGACCAGAGCTTCAGGATGATGTCGAGGGCCTCACGCGTCATCTCGCGGTTGGTGCCCGACATGCCGTCGACGTTGAACATCGCCCAGTCGCTGGGCAGGCCCGACGCGGCGACACCGAAATTCAGCCGCCCGCCCGAGATATGGTCGAGCATGGCGACCCTGTTCGCGAGTTCGGCGGGATGATGGTACGGCAGCAGGAATCCGCCGGGCCCGAGGCGGATGTTCTTGGTCTGCATCAGCGCCTGCGCGACCAGCAGGTCGGGCGAGGGATGAGGCTCCCAGGGGGCGGTGTGGTGCTCGCCGATCCAGGCTTCGGTATAGCCGAGTTCGTCGAGCCAGCGGATCACCTGGAGATCCCATTCGTGCCCGTCCTTCAGCGAACGCTCCGGCGGATGGGACGGCATGGTGAAATAACCGAACTGCATCGTTTCCTCCTCGGTTGTCGTTTTGGAAATTCGACTACCAACCGGCGGGTTGCGCAAGACGCAGAAAATGCATGACTGCCGACGGATCAAACCCGTCCGGCGCGAACCGCATGGGCGAGCAGCGTCCTGACACCGAGGCGGTGGAAGGGAAGGATGACGAACAGATAGGCCTTGCCGAAGAGATTGTGCGGGTTCACCGCCGTCGACAGCGTCACCCGGGGTGTACCGTCCCGGGTCGACTTCCGGACCGAGACGCGGAAATCCAGATGCCTGTCGTCACCGCCAGTGAGGATCTCCGTGTCGTTCTGGGCGTACAGGGTGAAGCGTGCGATTTTCTCGCCGACCGCATAGGTGGATTTGATCTCGATGCAGTCGAACGCGGCGGCGGTGGTCGCCCGGAGTCCAAAAGGCGCGACGAGCCAGCCGCGCAGGATCAGAAGCCATCGGGCCCAGCGCGGATGCTGGGCGAAGAGCGCGAGGTAGATCTCCGGCATGGTGAGGTCGCGGTGCCGCAAGGGCGCCTCGTACGAGTCCCAGTAGTAGGACTGGCCAAGTCCCTCGAGTAACGCGCTGTCAGGGGGCGTACGGCGGCGGATGACGGTCATTCTGAGCAGTCTACTCCATCGCACGCCCGACATCCTGATCGTGGTCGACCAGCAGAAGGCGATGGATCGTCCCAAATGGGGTCCGCGCAACAATCCCGGCGCAGAGGCCAGTATCGCCCGGCTGCTGGCAGATCGCCGCCGCGGGTGCCGATCGTCCACGTGAAGCACGATGGCATCCGGTCCGAGTCGCCGTTTCGCCTGTCAGGGGAGCAACGACGTCGTGCCGCTCACCGCGCCGCTCGTGATCTGCGGTGATGCCGGTCAGACGATCTCGTCGGTGACGACTTTGAAGCTTACCAGTGTGTTGGGGCCGAACGTATGCGTGATCGGCACGTCGGCGGCGTCGCGGCCCTGGCCGATCAGGACGCGGCCGATGCGCGGCGTGTTGTTGCGCGCGTCGAACGGGTACCACTGTCCGCCGAGATAGGCCTCGAACCAGCCGGCGAAATCCATCGGAGCGTCGACCGGCGGCACGCCGATATCTCCGAGATAGCCCGTGCAATAGCGAGCCGGGATGTTCATGCACCGGCAGAAGGCGATGGCGAGATGGGCGTAGTCCCGGCACACGCCGTTGCCTTCGTTGAAGGCCTCCCACGCCGTCTTGGTCGGCCGCGCAAACTGGTAACCGAAGGTGATGTGATTGTGGACATAGTCGCAGATCGCCTGGACTCGAGCCCAGCCCAGCGGCCCGTTGCCGAACAGGCTCCACGCTATCTCTGACAGTCGGTCGGTTTCGCAATAGCGGCTGCCGAGGAGGTAGACGAGGGTATCGGAGGGCAGATACTCCACCGCATGCTGCGGTGCCGACGGCACAACCGGGTCAGCATTTCCCGAATCGCTCACGATCCCGTTGCCGAAGAGCCGCACGCGTCCGGCCGGTGCGACGAGGCGGCTGCACAGATTGCCGAACCCGTCGCTATAGGGGGTGATCGTGACCGCCGGATCGGTCTTCAGAGTGTCGGGCTCGATGAGATCGGCCACCCGCGTCGGATGCGCGCCCAGGATCATGATCATCGGGGTGGGCTGCGGGAAGTCGTAGACGATCTCGTAACCAATGCGGATTCTCATCCGGAGCATCCCCTCCAAAAGATTTCGGCGGAAATCGCTCAGGCCGTCTCGGCCGGATGGGGCGTGACGCTGACGTGGACCTCCATGCCGAGAGTATCGGCCCGGGAGCCGACGAACGTACCGTGCAGCGGCGTCGCCTGCTCGGGGTCGCGTACGACCGCCACCGTAACGAGGCTGGCCTTCCCGACGTTGCCGCTGGTCGGATCGAAATCTATCCAGCCGGTGCCGGGCAGGTAGACCTGCGCCCAGGCGTGGGTCGCGCCGTGGGCCTCGGTCGGCGCTACGTTCGGCATGGTGGCGAGGTAGCCCGAAGCGAACCGGGCGGCCAGGCCCAGTGAGCGCGCGGCATCGATCATCAGGAGGGCGAAGTCGCGGCAACTGCCGTGGCCGAGGTGGAGCGTTTCGACCGGCGCCTGGACGCCCTTGGCCTCGCGGCGTCGATAGAGAAAGCCGTCATGGATGGCCTGCGACAGACGCGTGAGGAGTTCGAGCGCGGCGATCGGACCGTCCTCGGGCAGGAACTGGCGCGCCCACCGGGCGACGGCGTCATCCGGTCCGACCTCGTGCCGATGGATGCATAGGGCGAGGTCGGGCTTCTCGTCGGCGGGATAGTCGACGGGAAAGGACGCTGCGTCTTCCTCGGAAGCAAAGTGACTAGCATCCGCGGGCAGATGCTCGACGCAGACGACGCTCTCGAAACTGAGTTCCGTGGCGACACCGGCGAACTGGGCGATCGCCACGTGGTTACCGAAGGCATCCTGCGCATAGCGCAGGCTGCTGGGGGGCGGATTGATCGCGAGGCTGGCCTCGATGACGCGCTGATCGTGCGAATCGCGGGGCCGCAGCATCATGCGGTGTTCGCCGAAGGCGACCGGATTCCGGTATCGATAGGTCGTAACGTGCCGGATGGTCAGTGACGTCATGACGTCTCCCTTGGCTGTTTCAAGCACGTTTCGAGCCAAGCCGATACCGCAAACGAAACAAGGCGGCCCGCAGGCCGCCTTGTGTGTGTTCAATGGGAGACAGGTCAGCCGAGCTGGATCCAGGTCGTCTTCATCTGCGTGAACTTGTCGAAGGCATGCAGGGACTTGTCGCGACCGTTGCCCGACTGCTTGTAGCCGCCGAACGGCGTCGTGATGTCGCCGCCGTCATAGGTGTTGACCCATACCGAGCCGGCGCGCAGGGCCTTGGAGAACTTGAAGGCCTTGTTGATGTCCGAGGTGAAGATCGCCGAGGCGAGGCCGTAGATCGTGTCGTTGGCGACCGTCAGTGCCTGCTCGGCGTCCTTGACCGGAATGACGGAGAGAACCGGTCCGAAGATCTCCTCCTGGGCGATCTTCATCTTGTTGTCGACATTGTCGAACACGGTCGGCTCGATGAACGAGCCGGCATTGTCGATATGCACCTGCTTGCCGCCCATGGCGAGCTTGGCGCCTTCCTTCTGGCCGGCTTCGATGAAGCCCATCACCCGCCGGGTCTGCGTCTCGTCGACCATGGCGCCCATCTGCGTCTTGGGATCGAGCGGGTCGCCCGGCATCATCTTCTGGCCGATCGCCATGACCTTGGCGAGGAACTCGTCCTTGATCTTGTCCTCGACGATCAGGCGGGAGCCGGCGGTGCAGACCTCGCCCTGGTTGAACCAGATGCCGAACGCCGTGCGGCGCGCGGCGACGTCGAGGTTGGGCGCGTCGGCCAGCACGATGTTCGGCGACTTGCCGCCGCACTCGAGCCAGACCTGCTTCATGTTGGAGTCGCCCGAATACTTCAGGAAGTACTTGCCGACTTCCGTCGAACCGGTGAAGGCCAGAACGTCGACGTCCATGTGGCGTCCCAGCGCCTGGCCGGCGGTCTCGCCGAAGCCCGGCAGCACGTTGAACACGCCCTCGGGGATACCGGCCTCGGCCGCCAGCTCGCCGAGGCGAAGGGCGGTGAGGGGCGACTGCTCGGCAGGCTTCAGGATCACCGAGTTGCCGGCGGCCAGCGCGGGCGAAATCTTCCAGCACGCCATCAGCAGCGGGAAGTTCCACGGCACGACGCAAGCCACGACGCCGGCGGCCTCGCGGGTGATCATGGCGATGACGTTGCCGGCGGTCGGCGCGACCTCGTCATAGATCTTGTCGATGGCCTCGCCGAACCACTGCACCGTGTTGGCCGAGCCGGGGATGTCGACGGTCGTCGAGAAGGCGATCGGCTTGCCCATGTCGAGTGTCTCGAGCAGGGCCAGTTCCTCGCGATTTTTCATCATGAGGTCGGCGAGCTTCAGCATGATGCGCTTGCGCTGGGCCGGCGCCATGTTGACCCAGGAGCCCTTGTCGAAGGCGGCGCGCGCGGCCTTCACGGCGGCATCGACATCGGCCTGTTCGCAGGCGGCGACCTTGGTCAGGACCTGGCCGGTGGCGGGATTCACGCAGTCGAAGGTCTTGCCTGTCAGCGAAGGGACGAACTTGCCACCGATGAAGGCCTGGTTGCGGTAGCTCAGACCGCCGATGCGGCCTTTCCAGTCGTCGCGCGAAAGCTGGGCGCTCATGATGTCTCCTCCTTGTTGGATCGCGCGGGAGCCTATCCCACGAAAAAGCCGCCCGGAAGGGCGGCTTGGTCGTCGGTCCTGCTGTGCGGCAGGCTACTTGATCTTCGATTCCTTGAACACGACATGCTTGCGCGCGACCGGGTCGTACTTCTTGAGTTCGAGCTTTTCGGTCTTGGTGCGCGGGTTCTTCCTGGTCACGTAGAAGAAGCCGGTGTCGGCGCTGGAAATCATTTTGATCAGGATCGAGGTCGGCTTGGCCATGGCAATTGTCCTTATGCCCTGGAGGGCGAATTCGCAGAGGCGCGCAAAGTAGTCAGCGTGCGTCGCGTGTCAAGCGCGGGGAGCAGGCTAGGGGCGGGCGGCGGACTGGTAGGTCGCCGATTGCACGGCATGGGCATAAAGAGCCCGGTCGTGCAGGAGGCGGACGGCGAGGTCGACATCCGCCTCCGGCGCGGCATCGCCCGGCGGGCAGATCTTGCGCAGGTCGGCCACTTCCTGCTGCGTCGGGTTGCGCAGCGCGTGCCAGCGCATCAGCGAGCTCTGGTTGGAATCCACCGAGGCGGTGCCAAGCTTGCTCGAGTCGCCGATCTTCGAGGTACAGATGTTGGGCAGCACGCCCAGCTCGTTCCAGGTGTAGCCGGACGGTGCCTGCAGGCGTGACCAGGTGAGGATCAGCTCGCCTTCGTTGGCCAGCCGGACGACGGTCTGGACGGTACCCTTGCCGTAGCTGGTGGTGCCGATCACGACGGCGCGGCCGCGATCCTGAAGCGCCGCGGCCACGATCTCGGCGGCCGAGGCGGACCCGCCGTTCATCAGCACGACGATCGGGAGCTGGCCACCGTTGGCGCGGCTGTTGGAGCTGCGGTAGGTGCGCCTGCTGTCGGGATGGCGGCCATTGGTTGAAAAGATCGTGCCCTCGGCAATGAACACTTCCGAGACCGTTTGGGCCTGATCCAGCAGGCCGCCCCGGTTCGAGCGCATGTCGATGATGATACCGGCGAACTCCTTCCCGATATCGGCCTTGGCCTTGTCGAGGGCGGCGCGGAGATTGTCGGTGGTTGCCGTGTTGAACCCCGTCAGGTGGATAAGGGCCACGTCGCCTCGGCGTTCGTAGACCACCGTGGTCGGCACGATGCGGGTGCGCTTCATCGGCACGGTGAGTTCGGAGCCCTGGGAGGGGCGGAGCACGGTTACGCTCACCGGCGCGCCGACCGCGCCACGCAGCTTCGATACGACGTCGGACAGCGGGCGGTTGATCATCGAGTCGGAATCGATGGCCAGGATCTGGTCGCCGATCTGGACGCCCGCCTTGGCAGCGGGAGATCCCTCCTGGACGGCGCGGATGAGGATCTTCTTTTCCTCGGTGCGTTCGACCGTGATGCCGATGCCGCCGCCGCCGTCGCGCTGGAAGCGGTTGTCCTTGGCTTCATCGGGGTCGGCGTAGCGGCTGTTGCGGTCGAGCTGCTTGGTCGTGGCGGTCATCGCCTGGCGGATGAGCACCTGGCGGTCGATCTGCTGCAGCGTAGGTGAAGCGACGATCGAGCCGGCCATCAATTCGGTCAAGGTGCTGCCCCAGGCGCGGCTATCCGAAGTATCGGGCGGGGCCGGGCGGCTTACGATTTCCTTGCCGTCGCGCTTTACGGTCAAGCTGCTGTCGTTGGCCTCGAGGGCGAGCGCGGAATCGCCGCTTGCGAAGCCGCGATAGGCCTCGACCGAGAGATTGCGAAAATTGGGCTCGTAGAGATGACGGTCGCCGATGGCCCGGTAGGCCTGGAGGACGACCCGTTCGATGCCGACATCGGCCGCCGCCGGCGCGCGGCCGTCGGACTGGTTGCTCGGCGTATCAGGTGAGGTCGCGCAGGAAACCACCAGGCAGGCGGCCACGAGCGACACCGCCGAACGCGGCAGCTTCATTCGTAGAAAAGGGAATTGAGGCACTTCCATACCCGGCAGCGACTACAGTAGCACAGGCCGTGGGCGGGCGGCCACGTCGATCAGGCTGAAGGATCAAGACTACCGGTCGTGGCAGCTTTGGGGGCGGCAATCTTCTGGGCCCAAAGCAGCGCAATTACGGCGCCTTTTATGCGAGGCAGCAAGACAAGGGCCAGGGCGACGGCGAGCGGCAGCCACAGAAGGGCGTGCACCCAGAGGGGCGGCTCGGCGCCCCAGCGCTCAACCAGGAGAACCAGCGGCACGATGATGTGGCCGACGATGAAGATGGTGAAATAGGCGGGAGCGTCGTCGGCGCGATAGGGTTCGAGCGCCAGGTCGCAGGCCTCGCAATGGCCCTTCATCTTGAGATAGGAACTGAACAGCCGGCCCTTGTTGCAACGGGGGCAACGGCCGTGCCAGCCCCGCAGCAGGGCGGTCCAGAAATCGACCGGAGGGTGCTCGGCATCCATAGACGCAAGATGGGCCCGGCCACTACTTCCGTCGGCGTGACCCTTTGTCCCGTGGCGGGCCGCGATGCGCGACCGGATGCCGCGGCGGTCCGCCGCGATCCGTACCACCTGGCGACCGAAAGCTGCGCGGCGCCGGCTGCCGTTCGACCCGCTCGATCACGTCGACGATCTCGAACAGCAGGCCACCGGTGGCGGTATCGGCCTCAACCAGCTTGATCTGCAACCGGTCGCCCAGGCCGAAGGTCTCGCCGGTGCGTTCGCCGATCAGGACCTGGCGGCCCTCGTCATGGCGGAAAAATTCCTGGCCGAGCGAGCGGATGGGGATCAGCCCGTCGGCGCCGGTGCCTTCGAGCGTGGCGAACAGGCCGAAGCGGGTCACGCCATTGACGCGGCCGGGGAAGATGGCGCCGACATGGCCGGCCATGAAAGCCGCGACGTAGCGGTCCATGGCGCCGCGCTCGGCGGCCACGGCACGACGCTCGCACATCGACAGATGCTCGCCGAATTCGGTGAACCGGCCGTTGTCCTCGGCGGAGAGGCCGCCGTCGCCCAGCCCAAAGGCGGCGATGAGGGCCCTATGGACGATCAGGTCGGGGAAGCGGCGGATCGGTGAGGTGAAGTGGGCGTAGCGCGCGAGGGCCAGCCCGAAATGACCGAGATTGTCGGGGCTGTAGACGGCCTGGCTCTGGCTGCGCAGGACCGTCTGGCTGACGAGCTGGGAGACCGGCTTGTCGGCGACCTCGTGCAGTACACGGTTGAGGTCGGCGGGGCGAAGCCTCTGGCCGGTCGGGACCTTGATGCCGAGTGTACCGAGGAATTCGCGCAGGGCCTCGAGCTTGGCGAGGTCAGGCTGGTCGTGGACGCGGTAGAGGCAGGCCGCGTGACGCTGTTCCAGCGCCTGGGCCGCCGCCACGTTGGCCAGCACCATGAATTCCTCGATCAGTTTGTGGCTGTCGAGACGCTCGCGCACGCCGATCGTGGCGATGTGGCCGTCCTTGCCCAGCGTTACCTGGCGTTCGGGCAGGTCGAGGTCCAGGGCGCCGCGGGCCTCGCGCGCCGCTAGCAGGACGCGGAAGGCGCCGTAGAGCGGCCGCACGACGTTGTCCATCAGCGGCTCGATCTCGGCGTCCGGCGTGCCGTGCATGGCGCGCTGCACCCGGTTGTAGGTGAGGCGGGCGGCCGAGCGCATCATGGCGCGGTGGAACTTGTGACGCTTGAGATGGCCTTCGGCGTCGATCCACATTTCGGCGACCAGCACCGGGCGATCCTCGTGCGGCACCAGCGAGCACCAGTGGTTGGAAAGTTGCTCCGGCAGCATCGGCACGACCCGATCGGGAAAGTAGACCGAGGTGCCGCGGCGGTAGGCGGCGCGGTCGAGCGGGCGGTCGTGGCGCACGTACCAGGCGACGTCGGCGATGGCGACCAGGATGCGCCAGCCGCCAGGATGGGCGGGGTCTGGCTCGGCGAACACGGCGTCGTCGAAGTCGCGGGCATCCTCGCCGTCGATCGTCACCAGCGGCACGTCGCGCAGGTCGAGGCGATGGCCCATCGGAGCGGCCCGGGCCTTGTCGGCTTCCTCGATCGCAGCTTCGGAAAAATCGACGGGAATGTCGTTGGTGGCGATCGAGATCAGGCTGACGGTGCGGGGATCGCTCATCGGCCCGATGCGCTCGACGACACGGGCCCGCCGGGCCAGCGCGCCGCCTGTCTCCTCGATCCAGACGATGTCGCCGGGCAATGCGCCGTTCTTGTCGGTCGGGCGGACGTCGAATTCACGGCGCAGCTTGCGGTCGGTCGGCGTGACGAGGCCGACACCCTTGCGGCCTTCCGGCTCCTCGTAGAGGCCGAGGATCTTCTTGGGGCCGCTGCCCAGCCGGCGGATGACTTTCGCCTCATAGGTGTTGTTGCCACGGCGCTTCAGGCTCGCCAGCACGCGATCGCCGACCGCGGGGGCGGGCACGGTGCGTGAGGCCGGCGCCAGGACCTCGATGCGGGGTGCAGGGCCGTCCTTGTCGTCGTCGTGGCGGCGCGGCACGGCGAGCAGGTGACCGTCGCCGTCGACCGAGACGATCTCGAGCACGGCCACGTCGGTCAGCGACTCGGGGTGACGGAAGGTCTTGGCACGGTCCGGCGCGATCTCGCCGGTGTCGCGCAGGTCGCGCAGCAGTTCCTTTAGCTGGATCCTCTGGTCGCCCTTCAACCCGTAGGCGCGAGCGATCTCGCGCTTGCCGACCGGCGTTTCGCTGTCGCGGATGAAGGCCAGCAGTTCGTCGCGGGTCGGAACTTCGCCCTTAGCCATCGGTGCCGGTGCGGGGCGGCGCATCCGTCTTGGCCTTGGCCGCCTTCTTCTTCGCGGCCGGCTTCTTCTTTGCCGCCGCCTTCTTTGCTGTGGGCTTGCCGCCGGCGTCGTTGGCGGCTGCGGGTGCCTTCTTGGCCCGCACGGCCTTCGGCTTCTTTCCCCCACCCTTGGCGGCACGCTCGGCGAGCAGCCCGATCGCCTGGTCGAGCGTCAGCTCCTCCGGCTTGATGTCGCGCGGCACGGTGGCGTTGACGCCACCGTGTTTCACGTAGGGGCCATAGCGGCCGTCATAGAGTTCGACCGGCGCCTCGTCGGACGGATGGTTGCCGATGCTGCGGATCGGCTTCACCGCGGCGCGGCCGCGTGGGTTCTTGGCCTCCGCCAGCAGCGTCACCGCGCGATTCATGCCGATCTCCAGCACGCTCTCGTCGGCCGGGATCGATTTGTATTTCGGCCCGTGCTTCACGTAGGGGCCGAAGCGGCCGACACCGGCCAGAATGGTTTCGCCATCCTCGGGATGCGGACCGAGTTCACGTGGCAGCGACAGCAACGCCAGCGCCTTTTCCAGCGTCACGTCGTTTGGCGTCATGTCGCGCAGCAGCGACTGCCGCTTGGGCTTCTCCTTGCCTTCCGGCTCGCCCAGCTGGACATAGAGACCGTAGGGGCCCTTGCGGAGGGTGACCTGCTTGCCGGTGACCGGATCCTCGCCGAGGATCTTCGGCCCATCGAGGTTCTCGCCGCTGGCGGCGTCGGCGTCGGCATCGACGATGCCGAGCTTCCGGGTGAAGCGGCATTCCGGATAATTCGAGCAGCCGATGAAGGCGCCGAACTTGCCGAGCTTCAGGCCGAGGCGGCCGTTGGCGCAGGACGGGCAGTCGCGCGGGTTCTTGCCGCCATTGTCGTTGGCCGGGAAGAAGTGGGGACCGAGTTCTTCGTCGAGCTTGTCGAGCACTTCCTTGACGCGCAGATCCTTGGTCTCCCCGACCGCGGCGGAGAAGGCCTTCCAGAACTCGCGCAGCACCTCGTGCCAGTCGATCTTGCCACTCGAGATGTCGTCGAGCTCTTCTTCGAGGTGGGCGGTGAAGCCGTATTCGACGTAGCGCGGGAAGTAGGTCTGCAGGAAGGCGGTGACGATGCGGCCGCGATCCTCGGGAATGAAGCGCTTGCGGTCGATGCGCACGTAGTTGCGCCGCTGCAGGACCTCGATGATGCTGGCATAGGTCGAGGGCCGGCCGATGCCGAGCTCCTCGAGCTTCTTGACCAGGCTGGCCTCCGAATAGCGCGGCGGCGGCTCGGTGAAATGTTGCTCCGGCACGACCTCGCGCCGGTCCATCGCCTCGTTCTCGGTGACGTCGGGCAGGATAGCGCCGGTCTCTTCGTCGTCGGTCTTGTCGTCCTGGCCTTCGTCGTAGAGCGTGAGGAAGCCGTTGAACTTCACGACCGAGCCGGTGGCGCGCAGTTGCACGGTCTTGTCGCCGCTGGCGATGTCGACGGTGACCTGGTCCAGCACGGCGCTTTCCATCTGGCTGGCGACGGTGCGCTTCCAGATCAGCTCGTAGAGGCCGAGCTGGTCCTTGTCCAAATACGGTGCGACGTCCTGCGGCGTGCGGAAGAGATCGGTCGGGCGGATCGCTTCGTGCGCTTCCTGGGCGTTCTTGGCCTTGGACGTGTAGACGCGCGGGCTGGCCGGCACGTAGTCGGCGCCGTACTTGGTCTCGATCAGGCGACGGGTCTGGCCGATCGCCTCGGGCGCGAGCTGCACGCCGTCGGTACGCATGTAGGTGATGAGGCCGACCGTCTCGCCGCCGATATCGACGCCTTCATACAGGCGCTGGGCGATGCGCATGGCGGTGGCGGCGCCGACGCCCAGCTTGCGCGATGCTTCCTGTTGGAGGGTCGATGTGATGAACGGCGGCGGCGGGTTGCGCCGCACCTGGCGGCGGTCGACCGAGGCGACCGCGAAGGCGCGGCGCTCGATCTCGCGCCTGGCCTGCTCGGCGCGCTCCTGGGTGGCGAGGTCGAACTTCTCGAGCTTGCGGCCGTCGAGATGGGTGAGGCGGGCCTTGAGCACCTGCTTCTTGGCGGTGCCGAAATAGGCATCGACCGTCCAGTATTCGCGGCTCTTGAAGACTTCGATCTCCGACTCGCGCTCGCAGATCAGGCGCAGCGCCACGGACTGGACACGGCCGGCCGAGCGGCTGCCCGGCAGCTTGCGCCACAGGACGGGGGAAAGCGTGAAACCCACCAGATAGTCGAGGGCGCGGCGCGCCAGGTAGGCGTCGATCAGCGGCTGGTCGAGGTCGCGCGGATGGGCCACCGCGTCGAGCACCGACTGCTTCGTGATGGAGTTGAAGGTGACGCGTTTGACGTCGACGCCGGCCAGCGCCTTCTTGTTCCGCAGGATGTCGAGCACGTGCCAGGAGATGGCTTCGCCTTCGCGATCCGGGTCGGTGGCGAGGTAGAGCTTTCCGCCCTTGCTGACGGCCTGGGCGATGGCGTCCATGCGTTTCTGCGACTGGGGATCGACCTCCCAGTCCATGGCGAAGTCTTCGTCGGGCCGCACCGAGCCATCCTTGGGCGGCAGGTCGCGGACATGACCGTACGAGGCCAGCACGGTGAAACCGGGGCCCAGGTATTTCCCAATGGTCTTAGCCTTGGCCGGGGACTCGACGACCAGTACGTCCATCGCCGGATCATGCTCCAGGTTCGACATTAACGACCGGAGCTAAATCACTGAATTATATCAGAGATACGCGGTTACCCCGGTGCCTTTCCAAGCGGCCCTCCAGCTCCAGTGCCATGAGGACCTCCGCTACGAAGGCGGCGGACACTTGGCATCGGCGTACCAGTTCGTCAACCGCGGTGGGGACGGCGCCCAGCTCTCGCACGATCCGCGCAGCATCGCCGTCGCCAGATATTCGGGTTGATTTTTCAAGGGGTTGGACGGAAGTCGGGGGGCGGCCCAGGACACTCAGAATATCGTTCGCGTCGCGCACCAGGATCGCCCCATCCCGGATAAGGCTATTGGATCCGGCGTAGCGCGGATCCATGGGCGAGCCCGGGACGACGAACACCTCGCGGCCTTGTTCGGCTGCCCGCTGGGCGGTGATCAGGGAACCCGACCGGGCCGCCGCCTCGATGACCACGACGCCGGCCGAGAGGCCGCTCACGATGCGGTTGCGCCGGGGAAAGGCTCGCGCGATGGGCGGAGCGCCCAGCGCCCCTTCGCTCAGGATCAGCCCGCGGGCCGCGATCGCGTCGTGGAGAGACCGGTTCTGCGGTGGGTAGACCTGATCCACCCCGCAGGCCAGCACGGCGACCGTCCCGGTGCCGAGAGCCGCCTCATGGGCGGCCGCATCGATGCCTCGGGCAAGCCCCGACGTGATCACGAAGCCAGCCGCGCCCAGCGTGGCGGCGAGCTCGGCGGCAAAGTGGCGGCCGGCCAGCGAGGCCTCGCGGGCGCCGACGATGGCCAGAGCAGGCCGGGCGAGCAGGCTGGGGTCGCCGAGGGTGGACAGAACCGGCGGGGCATCCGGCAGCGCGGCCAGCGCGGCGGGATAGAGTGCCTCACCCGTCACCAGGAAGCGTCCCCCGAGAGCCGACAGCGCATTCTCCTCGCGCTCGATCGTGGCCTCGGAGACGGTCGCCAGGGTGGCGCAGGCCGCGCCGGCCGATCCGAAATGCGCCAGGGCCTCGTGGAAGGTGACGGGGCCGACCCGCGCACTGCGGGCGAGCCTCAGCCGGGCGCGACGCTCGGCCGGGGTTAGGTCGATATGGTGCGGTCCATCGAACATGCCGCCAACACTAGGCGAGCAGTCTATGACTGTAAAACAACCGAAAGTAGCAATCTGCTCAGGCCGCGCGGCTGCGGCGGCTGATCAGGGCGCCCGCGGCACCGAGCAGTGCCAGCAGGGCGGTCAGCGGGCCGAAGCCTTCGAAGCCCCCCGAGCCGATCATCACGGCGCCCAGCGCGGCGGCGCCGATCCACCCCACGCTGGCCGAGGTGCCGTTCAGGCCGAGCACGGTGCCGCGAACGTTCTCCGGGACCGACGCGAGCGACGCCATGAACGAGGGCCGTCCCAGTGCATTCAGCAGCACATAGACGAAGCCCACGGCCACCGAGACGGCCGGGCCGGGTTGCCAGGTGAACAGAAGCAGCGCGGCGGCGCCGGACAGCGCCATGGCGACGGCGAAGGTGAGCAGCCGGTCGCGCAGCCGGTCGGCGAGTTGGCCGCCCAAGAGGGTGCCCGCAACGTTGCCGAGTGCAAAGACCGCCAGCGGAAGGGCGAGCTCCAGCAAAGTCATGTGGTAGGTGACTTGCATGAAGGTCGCGAAATAGATGACGGCGAGCCCGTAGCAGATCCGCTCGGCGACGCCGGTGCCGAGAAGTCCCAGCACCTGCGGCGAGAGGGCCGAGCGCATCGAGGGGCGCCGCGCCGCGCTGCTCTGCCTGTGGCCTGCGCTGGCGCGGCCCAGGGTGAGGAACAGGCTGAGCACGGCGGCAATCGACAGGCCGGCGACGCAGAGGAGCCAGCCGCGCCAGCCGATGAGGGCGCCGACAGCCGCGGCCATCGGTATGCCCACGACCAAGGTGAGAGACTGGCCGCTCATGACCCATCCGAGGGCGCGGCCGCGCTGGCCGTCGGGGACGCGGGCCGAGACTTCGGCAAAGACGACGCCGGTGAAGGCGCCGGCACAGCCGCCGCCTACGGCCGCCCACACCGCGACCCAGAAGAAGGAACCCGCCGCCGCCTGTGCCACCAGGACAAGGGCCAGCACAAACGGGGCAACGAGCAGGACGGGGCGGCGTCCGATCACGTCGGACATCCAGCCGCCCAGTGCTGAGGTGACGCCCCAGGCCATCGCGGTGAGGGAAACCAGATTGGCGACCAGCGGCATCGAAACGCCGAGATCATGCGACATCTCGAGCAGGAAGGGCGCCCGCGTGGTGCCACTCGAGGTGGCGGCAAACGACCCGAGGCAGGCGGCGCCGATCAGTGCCCAGGGCAGGCTGCGGGAGGGGGAAACGCTCATGCGCCGCTGCTATGACAGGAATGCCGGCGACCTGCACCGGCCGCATGCATATATGAGCCATGTCAGGCTTGGGCGAATCCTCACCTGGGCGCGTGGCGGCAAGGGGAGCGAGCGATGACGAGATGGTGGGCGGCGATACTCTGCCTGTTGGCCGCGTCGGCGGCGACGGCGCAGGACCGCACGCGTCTGGAGGTCTATTCGACCCTCGAGATCGAGAACCTCAATGACTTCAAGAAGGCTTTCGAGGCCGGGAACCCCGATATCGAGATCCAGTGGAACCGCGACTCGACCGGCGTGATCACGGCGAAGATCCTGGCGGAGCAGGGCCAACAGCGAGCCGATGCGATCTGGGGGCTGGCGGTCACGTCGATGCTGCTGCTGGACACGCGCGGTCTGCTCGAACCTTACGCGCCGAAGAATCTGGCCGCGATCAAGCCGTCGTTTCGAGATCCCGCCACGCCGCCGGCTTGGGTCGGCATGGAGGCCTGGGTCGCCGCCGTCTGCTTCAACACGATCGAGGCGCAGAAGCTCTCGCTGCCCAGGCCGGACTCGTGGTTCGACCTGCTGGACCCTCGCTTCAAGGGCAAGCTCACCATGCCGCACCCGGCATCATCGGGTACTGCCTACTTCCACGTCTCGGCGTGGATCCAGATGTCCGGCGAGGACAAGGCCTGGGCGTTCATGGACAGGCTGCATGACAACATTGCCGTCTACGAGCACTCCGGCACGCGGCCCTGCCGCCAGGCCGCGTCGGGCGAATTTCCGATCGGAATTTCCTACGAACTGGCGGCCGCCAGCGCCCGCCAGAAGGGCGCGCCGATCGACGGCCTGATGATGAAGGAGGGCGGCGGCTGGGACATGGATGCCGCGGCGATCCTGCGTGGCACCAGGAAGCCGGACGCCGCCCGAAGACTGATGGATTTCGCCGCAAGCCGGCGTGCCAACGAACTCTACGCGTCGTTCGTCAGTCAGGTCGCAATAGCGGGCATCACGAGCAACATTCCCGACTATCCGGCCGGCGTGGCGGCCTCGATGATCAAGAACGACTTTGCCCGGGCTTCGCAGAACCGTACGCGCATCCTCGCCGAGTGGACGAAGCGCTACGACGGCAAGGCCGCCAGAAAGTAGTCAGACGGCCTGTTTCTTTCCCTGGCCGATCTTGGATTCCGTTCCGTCGAGCAGGCGCGCGATGTTCTCGTGATGGCGCACCCAGACCAGCGGCACGAGCAGCGTGAGCAGCATCGCGGCGCGCGGATCGGTCAGGAACCAGGCCGCGGTCGCGGCGATCACGACGCTGAGCAGGGCCGCCAGCGAGGAGTAGCGGAAGGCGGCGGCCAACAGCAGCCACGCCGCGCAGGCGATGGCGCCGACCGGCCACGACAGGCCCCACATGATGCCGAGCGTCGTGGCGACGCCCTTGCCGCCCTTGAAGCCCAGCCACACCGGAAACATGTGACCCAGCACCGCGCCCGCGGCGGCGCCGACGGCGGCGAGCTGGCCCACCTGGTCGGCGATCAGCACGGCCGCGACGCCCTTCAGCGCATCGAACAGCAAGGTGGCCGCGGCGAGTCCCTTGTGGCCGGTGCGCAGCACGTTGGTGGCGCCGATATTGCCCGATCCCACCTTGCGGATGTCGCCGAGACCGGCCGCGCGCGTCAGCAGGAGCCCGAATGGGATCGAGCCCATCAGGTAGCCCATCAGGAACGGGCCTGCCATCAGGATCAGGGTCGAGACCATGGCCGCGTCCTTACGGGCTCAGCAGCCTGCAGTTGGTCGAATCGACATAGGCCGTGGTCGGCGGTCCGATCAGCTCGGTGGTGATCTGCTCGCCGGGCTGGATCGAGACCGGACCGTAATACGCGTCCTCCAGCGAGCGACTGCCGTTCATGAAGGTGCAGACAGCCTGCGTGTCGACCGTGCGCTGGGTGTTGGACTTCAAGACGATCGTGACCTGCCAGTAGCGCGAGGACCCATAGGTCAGGTTGTTGGCGCCGATGGTGACCAGCGGCTGCGGCGTCGAGAAGGTCGGCACCGGACGCGGCCCGGTGCGGCGGGCCTGTGGCTGCGGCTTCGGACCAATGGCGTCCGGCGGCCGATAGGTCGAGCTGCTCGGGTCGAAGGCGGCGTTCGGATCGTAAGGGGCCGGCGCCGGCGAGCCGAGCGGCTGGGGGCTGCCCAGGCTCGCCGTGCCGCCGCCGGGGACACCGAGCGGCTGGGGCGTCAGCGGGGCGGAATTGATCGAGGAGCCGGTGCTGGGCATCGGCGAAAGGGGCGTCGGCGTTGCCTGCAACGGCGTCGGTGTGGGGACGATGGGCGCGACCGGCGGCGCAGCCGGAGCCTGCACGCCCCCCACCTGCGTCTGCAGGCGGTCGTAGCAGGACAGTCGTGCCTGTGTTTCGGTGATCTCGCTGCAGATCTGGATATGCCGCGTCAGCGCATCGAGCAGGTCGTCGCGCGCGGCGCCGCGCTGCTGGGCCTGGGCCGTTCCGGCGAGCGCGATCGTCGCGACGCCGAGAAGAAGTGAGTGCCGGAGCATCATCGGTTCCCCGTTTAAAGACTAAGCGACCATATCAGACCAAATGGCCGATTGAAGGCGCCGTTAGGCCGCCGCCGCTGTCGTAAAACCGTCGTCGCGATAGATCGTCCGGCCGCCCACGACGGTGGCCATGACGCGACCCTGCACCGGGCGCTCGTCGAACGGCGTGTTCTTGGTCTTGCTCCAGAAATCGGTGCGATCGATCTTCCAGGCATAGTCGGCATCGAACACGATGAGATCGGCCGGAGCGCCCTTCGAAAGCTTGCCGCCGGGGAGGCCGAACAGGGAGGCGGGCGTGCTCGACAGCAGCTGGAAGAGACGCGGCAGCGAGAGATGCCCGCCATGGACCAGTTCGAGAGAGATCGGCAGCAGTGTCTCCAGGCCGATGCCGCCCGGCTCGGCCTGCGCGAAGGGCACCCGCTTGCTGTCCTGATCCTGTGGCCGGTGATCGGAGACGATGGCGTCGATCGTGCCATCCTTGAGCCCCTCGACGATCGCCTTGCGATCCTTCTCGGCGCGCAGCGGCGGCACGAGCTTGCCGAAGGTCCGGTAGTCGCCGACCGCCAGGTCGTTCAGCGCGAAGTAGGGCGCGGCGGTATCGCAGGTGATCCTGAGGCCGCGTGCCTTGGCGGCAGCGATCACCTGGACCGACTCCGCGGTCGAGATCTTGGCGAGATGCATCCGGCCGCCGGTCATCTCGGCCAGCCTGATGTCGCGCTCGACCATCATCACCTCGGCGAGCGGCGGATTGCCCGACAGGCCGAGGCGCGTCGCCATCTCGCCGCTGGTCATGTGACCGCCCGACAGCGTCGGCTCCTGCGGCAGGTGGACGATCAGCGCGTCGAAGGTCTTGGCGTAGTAGAGCGCGCGGCGCATCACCTGGGCGCTGGCTACGGCATGGTCGGCATCGGTGAAGGCCACGGCGCCGGCCTCGGCCAGCAGGCCGATTTCGGCCAGTTCCTTGCCTTCGAGGCCCACGGTGAGCGCGCCGTAGGCGTACATGTTCACCAGCTTGATCAGGCGGGCGCGGCGCGCGACGAACTCGATCAGCGAGGCATCGTCGAAGGGCGGCTCGTTGTCGGGCAGCAGCACCATCGATGTGATGCCGCCGACCGCGGCCGCGGCGCCGGCACTCTGCAGCGTCTCCTTGTGCTCCTCGCCGGGCTCGCCGGTATGGACCCGCGTATCGACGATGCCGGGCGCGAGATAGAAGCCGCGGCAATCGACCGACTGGATGCCGTAGGGCGCACCCGAGGCGAACAGGTTGGGGCCGAAATCGGCGATCTTGCCGTCGCTGATCAGGACGGAGCCGAGATACTCGGCGCCGGCATTGGGATCGATGATGCGGGCGTTGATGTAGGCGGTCGAGCCGGCGTGTGGCGGAGCGCCTTTGTCGATCCTGCCGTTCATGCCACGGCTCCGATCTGGTTGCGCTGTCCGCCGATCAGCGCCTCGAGGCAGGCCATGCGGACCGCGACGCCCATCTCGACCTGCTCGTGGATGACGCTGCGGTCGAGGTCGTCGGCGACTTCCGAGTCGATCTCCACGCCGCGGTTCATCGGGCCGGGGTGCATGATCAGCGCATCGGGCTTGGCATATTGCAGCTTGATGCGGTCGAGGCCGAAGAAGTGGAAATATTCGCTGATGGAGGGCACGAACGAGCCCTGCATCCGCTCGGTCTGCAGCCGCAGCATCATCACGATGTCGACATCCTTGAGGCCCGTCTTCATGCTGTAGTGGACCTCGACACCCATTCTGTGGACATCGGTCGGCATCAGGGTGGGCGGGCCGACCACGCGCACCCGGGCGCCCATGATCTGCAGCAGGTGGATGTTCGAACGCGCCACGCGGCTGTGCATGATATCGCCGCAGATCGCGACCAGAAGGCCCTCAAGACTGCCGCGTCGTCGTCGGATGGTGAGCGCGTCGAGCAGCCCCTGAGTCGGATGCTCGTGCTGGCCGTCGCCGGCATTGATGACGGCGCAGTTGACCTTCTGCGCCAGGAGATTGACGGCGCCGGATTCGCTGTGGCGCACGACGATGGCGTCGGGCCGCATGGCGTTGAGCGTCATCGCCGTGTCGAGCAGTGTCTCGCCCTTGCGAACGGAGGAGGTGGCGACGTCCATGTTGATGACGTCGGCCCCCAGCCGCTTGGCGGCGACCTCGAAACTCGTGCGCGTGCGCGTCGAGTTCTCGAAAAACAGGTTGATGATCGTGCGACCGGCCAGCATGTCCCGTCGCTTGTCGACGGACCTGTTCTGATCGATGTAATTTTCAGATAGGTCGAGCAAACCCGAAATTGTTTCAGGCGAAAGACCTTCGATGCCGAGAAGGTGGGGCAACCTCGGCACGCCCGCGCGTTTCTTTGTCACTGAAGCGCGACGTTAAGCATGCAGGTGTGCGGCTCGCAAGGCAACGTTTTGGTGGATAACCGTCAGATCCCGGGACGGGGACCAATATAGCGCGCACGCGGCCGAATCAGCGTGCCGTGTGAAGCCTGCTCGAGCGCATGGGCGATCCAGCCGACGGTGCGGCCGAGCAGGAAAAGCGCCAGTGCCGAATCCTTCGGCAGGCCGAGCACGCGCTCCAGGGTGACGGTCGCAAAATCGACATTGGGCTTGCGGTCGATCCGGTGCTCGACGGCGTGCGCCACGCGCTCCGCGAACGCCAGCTCGGGAGAGGCGGGAACGAGGTCGCGCATCATGGCGAAGAGAGCGACGGCCCGGACATCGCCATCCGGATAGAGCTGATGGCCGAAGCCCGGAATGTGGATCCGGTCGTCCACACGGCGGGTGAGTTCGGCATCGATATCGCCCGTCTCCTTCAGATCGATGAAGAGGCGCGCCACGTCGCGTGTCAGGCCGCCATGGCGCGGGCCGTTGATCGCCACGAGGCCGGCGATCGTAGAGGCATAGAGATTGGCGCCGGTCGAAGCGACGACGCGGGCGGCGAAGGCCGAAGCGTTGAACTCGTGATCGGCGGAGAGAACGAGCGCCGCGCGAATCAGCGGTTTTTGTTCGGCCGGAATACGCCAGGCGGCGGCGACCTGTTCGTGGACCGGCTCGTCGGACAGAGGCTGGCCGGTCACCGCTGCGGTGAGGAGGCGCAGGATGCGCGCGCCGGTCGCGAGCATGGCGGCGCGATCCTCGACCCAGCTCGGATGATCCCAGCGCGCGGCGGCCGGCAGCAGCACCAGGCAACTGTCGACCGGGGGGAGGGCGGCCGCCGCCAGCCAGGCGCTGCGCAGGGCGGCCGACAGCGGCGGCAGGTTCTTCGCGCCGAAGGGGCGGTCGTCGCAATCCCAGAGGAGCTGCGCGACCTGTTCGAGCGACGAGTTGCGCGCGAGACGCGTCGCATCCTGACCGCGATAGAAGAGGCGACCGTTCTCGATCAGCGTCAGCGACGATTCCAGCACGGGCGTGCCGAAGTCGAGCGCGTTGGCGGCGATCGACTCCGCCTTGCGGCCGACGTCCCGCCGGCGCTTCAGTTGCGTGACATCGTCGGCCCGGTACCGCCGTTCACGCTGGCCGTTCGTCCCCTCGGAGCGCAGCAGGCCGCGGCTCACATAGGCATAGAGCGTCGCGGCCGATACGCCGAGGCGTCGCGCCGCTTCCTTCGAGCTCAGCCACTCCGTCGACATTTCTTATTATGCATTCATCCAGTCAATATTGACAATACATGCCTCCGACCGAATGTTCACGGCGAAACAACAGGGGGATTTGCGATGCTGCAGACACGGGTGGACAGCGGTCTCGACGGCGTGATCGTGGCCGATACGGTGATGAGCGAGGTCGACGGCGAGGCCGGGCGGCTGATCGTCCGCGGCCAGGCGATCGAGGATCTCGTGAAAAGCCGCGGCTTCGAGGGCGTGGCCGCGCTGCTGTGGGAGGGCTTTGCCGAGGGCGGTGGCGACGAAGCCGGCGTCCGGCAAGGGCTCGCCGCGGCGCGCGTGCGGGCCTTCGCGGAGGTGCCGAAGCTGCTGGCCGCCAGCACGGGACTGACCCCGGTCGAGGCGTTGCGCGTCGGTCTGGGGCTGCTGGCCGATTCCGAGCCGATGCCGCATCACCATCTGGTCTGCGGCGCCCTGCCGGTCTTCCTGGCGGCCCTCCTGCGCGCTGCCGAAGGCAAGTCGGCGCTCGCTCCGGATCCGGCGCTCACGACGGCGCAGGACCTGCTGCGCATGATCCGCGGCAGGCGTGCCGGCGAGGTCTTCGAAAGGGCCCTCGATACCTATCTCGCGACGGTGACCGATCACGGCTTCAACGCCTCGACCTTCACCGCGCGTGTCGTGGCCTCGACACGGGCCGGGCTGATTTCGTCCGTGCTGGCGGCGCTCTGCGCCCTCAAGGGGCCGCTGCATGGCGGCGCGCCCGGTCCGGTGCTCGACATGTTCGACGAGATCGGCACCCCGGAGCACGCCGAGGCATGGCTCGACGACGCCTTCGCCAAGGGCACGCGCCTGATGGGCTTCGGTCATCGCGTCTACAAGAGGCGCGATCCCCGTGCCGACGTGCTGAAGAACACCGTGGCGACGCTGCCCCAGTCGGCCGGCCGTCTGGCCTTCGCCGTCGAGGTCGAGCGCAGCGCCATCGCGGCCTTGCGCAGGCACAAGCCGCAGCAGCGGCTGGACACCAACGTCGAGTACTACACGGCGCTCCTGCTGGAGGCGCTCGAGGTACCGCGCAGTGCCTTCACCGCGCTGTTTGCGGTCGGCCGCGCCGCGGGCTGGTGCGCCCACATCTTCGAGCAGGAGAAGGGTGGGCGGCTCATCCGGCCGCAATCGACCTATGTCGGGCCGCGGCCTCGGTAGGTCTTACGCCGCGCGCACCGTGGAGCCTCGCCAGGTGCGCGCCCGGGTTCCGGTGGCATCGAATACCCAGAAGATCACGTCGGCGCCGGCCGACGTGAAGGTGGCGGTGAAATGTCGCCGCCAGAAGCTGCCGTCGGAATGGGTGAACAGCGCCTCGGTGGCGAGCTGGTTTGGTCGCACGGTCAGCGTCGCCGAGCGCGGGATGGCGCGCGCATCCGCCGAACTCAGCAACGCCACGCCGTCGGTCACGGTGCCGAAGCTCAGGGTCTCGCCACGCTCGTCGGTCTGCATCGGCCCGCCGTCGATCCGCAGCCACACCGCGCCGTTGCCGTTCACGGTGCGCACGGCGAAGTGGACGGCGAAGGGCGTCCCGTCATCGAACTCCTGCCGCGGCACTTTCGGCGGCGGGACGATATCTTCCAGGGGCATCGAGCGATGGAAGCGGGCCGCTCCGGAGTAAGTTCCGAGCCAATCGGCCCACTGGGCCGTTCGGGCACGCGCCCTGGGAGCGACCAGCAAGGCGCCGGTGGCAGCCAGCGCGCTCCGTCGCGGGATCATCCCGGCAGCGCGGCGTTCGGCAGGGCGGCCCTAGTTCGCAACGCTGGGCTGCTCTTCGTAGGTCGCGAAGAAGCGGCGGCCCGACCCGCGCTGGTTCTCGTAGATCGAGCCCTGGTGATCGGCCGGCGGCAGGGGCATGCGAACGGGTGCCGGCCGCACCCGTGGCTCGATGGTCGGCTCGCCCAGCACCATGCGGCTGTTGAACTCGTCGAAGCTGGCGACGCCCATCAGCGGCCAGGCGTCGGCGGCCGTGTATTCGTGCAGCAGGAGCCGTCGCTGGCGATTGGACCGGTTGAGCGCCGAGCCGTGGACCAGTCGGGCATGATGGATGGTCATGGAGCCGGCCGGCCCGATCAGCGGCACGGCCTTGCCGACGTCGACGCCGCTGTTTGCGGGATCGAACGCGCCGCAGAAGCGGCCGTCGGCATGGTGATCGTGGATCGGGCCGTGATGGGTGCCCGGCACGACCATGAGAGGGCCGTTGGCCTCGTCGCAATCGTCGAGATAGATGCCGGTCGCCAGCACATCGTCATTGCTGTGCGGATAGAAGGCCCAGTCCTGGTGCCACTCGACCGGCGAGCCGTAACCCGCCGACTTCATGTTGAGCTTGCCGCCATGCAGTCGGATGGCGGGCCCCAGGAGCTGCGCCAGGAGAGAGGTGATCTTGGGATCGCGGGCCAGGTCGCGAAAGAAGGCGTGGCGTTTGAAGATGGCGGGCTTCAGCCGGCGCACGCGGGGCATCGTGGCACTGTGGCTGGATTCGAGATCGTACATCTCGTCATTGGCGGTCACACCACGCGCCTCGGAAACCAGCCGGTCGGTCAGGGCCCGCAGCTCGGCCAGCTGCCCGCCCTCGATCAGGCGTGGGATCACCAGATAGCCGTCGCGGCGATAGGCCTCGATTTGTTGTTCGGTCAGCATGGGGAAATCATAGCACGTGAAGGCCGCTTCATCGATACTCGCGCCATGACCAGCCGCGCCCTGTTTCCCACCCTTGTCTATCGCGAATCGCTCGTGGACCGGAGCTGGCAGCGCTTCAACCAGGACCTTGCCGACGAGTGCCAGTCGCTCGCGATCTCGGACCCGGCAGGACAGCGCTGGTCGGCCAAGCACTATCTGGGCGGCTACACCTCCTACGGCTCGCTCGACCGTCTGCACCTCGTCACGTCGCTGTTCGACCGGCTGCGCCGCCGCATCGACCCGCATGTAAAGTCGTTCGCGCGCGACCTGCATTACGATCTCGCCGGCCGGACGCTAGCGATGACCGACTGCTGGGCCAATGTCATGCCGGCCGGCACGGTCCATTCCATGCACCTCCACCCGACCTCCTTCATCAGCGGCACCTACTATGTGTCGGTGCCGAAGGGGGCGGGGGCGCTCAAGTTCGAGGATCCGCGGCTGGTCTGCCAGATGGCCGCACCGCCGCGCCGGGCCGATGCACCCGAGGCCTATCGCGCCTTCGTCAGCGTGGCGGCGCATGACGGCGATCTGGTGCTGTTCGAAAGCTGGTTGCGTCACGAGGTGCCGCCAGCCCGCTTCTCCGGGGAGCGCATCTCGATTAGCTTCAACTATGCCTGTCCGGCCAAGGCGGGCCGCTGAAGGAATAACGATGCGCCTCTTCTGTCTCCTCCTGTCCCTGATCGCCGCCGCCACCGTGTCCGCCGCGAGAGCGGCCGACGAGCTGCCGATCTTCGACGCGCACATGCACTACAGCCACGATGCGTGGACGGTGGTGCCGCCCAAGGAAGTGGTCGAGATCCTGAAGAAGGCGGGCATCAAGCGCGCCATGGTGTCGAGCTCGAACAACGAGGGCACCAGGATGCTGCAGGACGTGGCGCCGGACATGATCGTGCCGGAACTGCGCCCCTATCGGTCGCGAGGCGAGATTTCGACCTGGGCGCGGGACCCGACGCTCATCCCGTTCCTCGAGGACCTGCTGTCGAAGCGCAAGTACATGGCGATCGGCGAGTTCCATATCTATGGCGCCGATGCCGACCTGCCCAACGTGCGGCGCGTCGTCGAACTGGCGAAGCAGTACGGGCTTTTCCTGCACTCCCATTCCGATGCCGACGCGGTGACGCGGCATTTCCAGCAGGACGCAACCGCGAAGGTGCTGTGGGCGCATTCGGGCTTCGAGCGGCCGGAGAAGGTGCGCGAAATGCTGCGTAAATATTCGACCCTGTGGTGCGATCTCGCCTTCCTCACGGCGCACGTCTCCAACGGCAAGGTGGCCCCGGGTTGGCGCGAGCTCTTCATCGAGTTTCCCGATCGCTTCGTGCTGGGCAGCGATACGTTCACGCCGGAGCGCTGGCACTATGTGATCGAAAATGCCCGCTGGTCGCGGCAGTGGCTTGCGGACCTGCCGCCCGATGTCGCGCGCAAGATCGCGTACGAGAACGGAGACCGGCTGTTCGGAGGCGCGCCATGAAGCTGACCGCGGCGTTGCTTGGACTTCTTCTGGCGACGCCGGCCTGGGCGGACTGCCCGCTCGATCTCGGTCGTGGCACCGGCTGGGTGGTGTTCTCCGACCACTATCTGATGGCGTTCCGCCCCGATCCGCTGCGCATCGAGGTGGGCGAGCCGTTCGCTCTGGTCCTGAATGTCTGCACCAGGAGCGGCGCTCCCGGCGAGTTGCTGGCCGTTGATGCCAACATGCCCGAGCATCGCCATCTCATGAATTACCGCCCCAGCATCGTGGCGAAGGGCGACGGGCGCTTCCGGGCCGAGGGCATGTTGTTCCACATGCCCGGCCGCTGGGAGATTACCTTCGACGTGCGCGCGGGCGAGGAAAGCGAGCGCCTGACCCACGACATCATCCTCAAGTGACCAGGCTCCTGTTGCTGGCGTCGGTGCTGGTCGTATGGGCCGGCAGTGTCTGGTCGCAGCAACGGCTCGACTGGTCCCCCGAGGAGATTCGGATCGTCGGCCAGCACGGCCCCTGGCCGCCATCGCCGGTGCGGGATCCTTCGAACAAGGTGTCGGGTACGCCGGCCGGCATCGCGCTCGGCGAGCATCTGTTCAACGAGCCGCGGCTGTCGGGCGACGGCCGCACCAGTTGTGCCACCTGTCACCAGGCAGGTCGCGAATGGAGCGACGGGCTCGCCAAGGCGCGCGGCTCGGTCGAACTCGACCGTCGCACGCCGTCGCTGTGGAACATCGGCTACCTCCACTGGTTCGGTTGGGACGGGGCAGGCGACTCGCTCTGGGCGCAGAGCATCCGTCCGCTGCTCGACCCGCGCGAGATGAATGGCGGCCCGACCCGGGCGGCCGAATTGCTTCGAGGAGATGCAAGGCTTGCCTGCGGCTACGAAAAAGCCTTCGACCGCAAGCCCGGCGGCGATGACGAGCAGCTGCTGGTCGATACGGCCAAGGCACTGGCGGCGTTCCAGGCGACCCTGGTCAGTCCGCGCACGCCGTTCGATGATTTCCGCGATGCTCTGGTGGCGGGCGACCGCGATGGCGTCGCGCGCTATCCGGTGGCGGCGCAGCGCGGCCTCAGGCTGTTCATCGGCACGGCCAACTGCAACCTGTGTCATCTCGGTCCGCGCTTCACGAGCGGCGAGTTTGGTGACATCGGCATTCCGTTCTTCGTGCGGCCGGGCGAAGTCGATCCTGGCCGCCTTGGAGGGTTGAGCCGACTGGCGGCCAGCCCGTTCAACCTGCTCGGCAAATACAACGAAGACCCCACCGGCGAGAACACGCGGCGCACGCGGCACGTGCAGCGCCAGCACACCAACTTCGGCGAGTTTCGCGTTCCTGGCCTGCGTCAGGTTGGCCGTGGCGGACCCTATATGCACAATGGCAGCGTGCTGACGCTCGAGGACGTCGTGAAGCACTATTCGGAAGTGAGCCCCGATCGGCTGCACAGCGACGGCGTGCCACTCGTACGGGCGCTCGCTCTGACGACGGAGCAGAGCGCCGATCTCGTGGCCTTCCTGCGTTCGCTCGACGCCGGGCCACCGGCCCGGCCGGTCCCGCCGCCGCTCTGCCCGTAGAGCGGGTTTCTGGAACCCGCTACTTGATCGCGAATGCTTCGAGTTTCTTGCCGCTCTTGAGAGCGGCCGTGAGCCACCTTGGCCGATTGCCGCGACCAGCCCACGTTTCGTCAGCGTTCTTGGGATTGCGGTAGAGCGGCGGCAGCTCTCTTCCCTTGAGCGGATGCGATCTGTCACGGCGCCCTGAGAGAGCCTTGGTTGGGACCGTGCCTCGAAGTTCGGCAATAGCTTCGATCAACCGGATGCGCTGCTTTGCGATGCGCGTCTCGATCTCGGCATTAACCTGCGCTCGCATCACGACCAAGTCATCGAACGTCATCGACTTAATCTTCATGCTCATCAATCTCCATCACTTATAACTATTCGCAGATGAAGTACGCGTGAAGCGGGAATGGCGCAATATGATTGAATGGCGCAAGCGTGCGCTTGTTGTGCAGACTCCTGTCGATCCCACGGCTTTGGAAGGAACGGGACTCCGGCGAACCCGACAGAACTAGCGCAGCCGCGCGATCGTGCTTTCGAGGATCCATGCCGCTGCCGCGGCGTCGACACGCTCGGCGCGCTTGGCCCGTGTCATGTCGTAGTCGTCGATCATGCCGCGCGTTACGGCGGCGGTGCTGAGCCTTTCATCCTGAAAGACGATGGGCAGGGCGGCGAGCGTCGGCGTTCCGTGATTCTGGATGTTCGTCACGAACTGGCGCACCGACTGGCAGCGCGGACCTTCGGTGCCGTCCATATTGAGCGGCAAGCCGACTACGATCGCCTGGGCGTGATGCTTGCGCGCAAGCTCATCGAGCGCGGCGAGATCGGCCGCCAGCTTGGTGCGCTTCAGAGTGGTCAGGGGGGTCGCCAGCATTCGCAGGACGTCTGAAGTGGCAATGCCGATTGTCTTGCTGCCGAGATCGAGCGCCATCAGCCGGCCGTCGCGGACCAGCAACGTCTTTAGGTCGGGGAAGTCGACGACCGGCATCTCAGGCAGTCTTTCCGGAAAGCCAGATCTCGGCTTCGTCGGCGACGAGTTCCCAGCCGGGTTGACCCAGCACCCAATGTCCCTGACCGTCATATTCGACATAGTCGGAGACGTGGGCGAACTGCTTCGAGCTGCGGCGCACGACGTCGGGCGGCACGAGCCTGTCCTTTTCCGCGGCGACGAAGAGCAGCGGCACCGTCACGCGCCGCGGATCGACCGTCGCGGCTTTCGTTCTGTCGAGCCAGGGAAGTCCTATTTCGAGCAGGGCGCGTCCAGACTCATGAACGAACCCGGCATGCTCGGCCGTGCTGGTGACGCGATCCGACGTATTGAACGTGTATGTCAAAGCTTCACGCAGGGTGGCCCTGTGCGGCTTGCGCCACCAGCCCCAGCGGGTCTGGATGCGGGCAAAGGCCATCAGGTTCGACGGCCTGAGCGCTACCACGCTCGAGGCGGGAGCAGGGGTGAGCAGCACACCTGCCTTGGCCAGTCCCTTGGCGCAGAGGAGAAGGGCCAGGAGGCCGCCCATGGAATGCCCGACGACCACCGGCTTCTCGGGTAAAGCGAGAATGGTGGCTTCGAGATCGGCGATATAGTCGAGCAGGCTGGTCTCGCCCAAAGCGGCCGGCGGGTCCTGCGCCGGCGCGTCATGGTGGCGTAACGTGGGGACGATCGTCTGCCAGCCGCGGCTTTCGAGGAACGGACGCCAGTTCCGCCAAACGTCGGATGTTCCCCACATGCCGTGAATCAGGACTGCCAAGCGGGCCATCGCCAAGGTTATATAGCGTGCAACGGGCCGGGTCGACACGGGGCCGATGCAAAGGTGCTCAGACAAGGTGACAGATACTCTCTACGCCCTGTTGGCGATTTCCATAGTCCTGACCCTCGTGAGTGTGCTGGTGCCGCTCGCGGAACGCTTCCGGCTGCCACACACCGTCCTGTTGGCCCTAACCGGCATGGGGATGGGCTTCCTGGGCTCATGGATCATCAGCCGCGGCATACATCTCGGGGTCCTCAGCGACGCCTTCGTGGGTCTCGACAAGCTCAAGGTCGGCACCGAGGTGTTTCTGCCCCTGTTTCTGCCACCGCTGCTCTTCACAGCCGGCCTGACGATCGACGTCCGGCGTCTGATGGACGAAATGCACGCCGTGCTGCTGCTGGCGATCGTCGCGGTGCTGGTCTGCATCGCATGTGTTGCAGGTGTCGTGCATTTTGCGACCGGCATCGACATCGTTGTCTGCCTCCTGCTGGGCGCCGTCGTCTCGACTACCGACCCGGCGGCGGTCATCGGCATCTTCCGCGACGTCGGCGCGCCCAAGCGGCTCTCGATCCTGGCCGAGGGCGAGTCGCTGCTGAACGACGCCGTGGCCATCGCGGCCTTCGGCCTGTTCATGGGCATCCTGGTGGCGCGCGCGTCAGCCGATCCGTCGGCCGCCATGCCGGCCGATCCGACGTCGGCGGCCGGTGTGTTCCTGCGTGAATTCGTCGGTGGTCTGGCGCTGGGCTTCGCCATGGCGCGGGTGGCCATGATGATCCTGCCGCGGCTGGGCGACTCCGATGCCGCCATCGCCTCGGTCACCGTGAGCCTGACCTATCTCAGCTTCATCGTCGCCGACCGCTATCTCCACGTCTCCGGCGTCGTCTCGGTCGTCATGGCCGCGCTCACGGTGGCGGCCTACGGGCCGACGCATCTGCATCCACGGCAATGGACGGCCTTGCGGCAGGTCTGGGCCCAGCTCGAATTCTGGGCAAACTGCCTCATCTTCGTATTGGCCTCGATGATTGCGGCCGATGTGCTACTGAAGATCACCTGGCTCTATGCCTGGGGCGTCGCAGCAGTTGCCGTCGGCGCCTTCGCGGCCCGGGCGCTGGTCGTGTTCGGCATGTTGCCGGTCCTCGAAACCTTCAATCTCGTCCAGCCGGTGAACCGCCGCTACAAGGCGATCCTGGTCTGGGGGGGCCTGCGCGGCGCAGTGACGATCGTGCTGGCGATGGTCGCCGCCGGCAATCAGCAGATTCCCGAAGCGGCCCGCGACTTCATCGCCATTTCGGCCGTCCTGTTCGTGCTGTTCACGCTGTTCGTGAACGCCACGACCCTCGGGCTCGTAATGCATGTGTTGGGCCTCGACAAGCTCAGCCGGCTCGAACTGGCACTGCGCGACCGCGTCCTCGCGCTCTCGCGCATCAACGTCGACCGGCATCTCCAGGAGATCATCCGCCAGCACAATGAGCGCACCGATGGCTTTGCCGTCGATCCGGCCTCGGCGGGCGACCCCGCGGTAGAGCCGGTGCCGCCGGACCTCGCTCTTGATCTCGAGGAGCGCGTCAAGATCGGCCTGGTGACGCTCTGCACTCGCGAAAAGGAACTTTATCTCGAACTGTTCCAGCAGCAGATCCTGTCGCGCCGCATGGTGGCGATCCTGGCGGCAAACGCCGACCGTCTGATCGACACGGTGCGCGACAAGGGAGTGCAGGGTTACGAAGAGTGGCTCGAAGAGATATCGAAACCCGACTATGGCTTTCGCGTCGCGCTGTGGCTGCATCGACGCTTCGGCTTCGAGCGCATGCTGACCGATCGGCTGGCCGATCGATTCGAGATCCTGATGGTGTCGCTCAGCGTGCTGGCCGAGCTCGCGGTGTTCAACGCGAAGTCGATCGCCGACCTGCTGGAGCACGATGCCGAGAAAAGCCTCGCCACCTTGATCGGGAATCGTCAGCTGGGCGTCGAGGGCGCGCTCAGGGCGCTCTCGCTGCAATATCCAGGTTACTCGGAGTCGGTGCAGCAGCGCCAGCTCGAACGGGCCGCCATCCGCTTCGAAGCGGCGGAATATGCCCGCCGGCTGCATGAGGGCATCATCAGCCGCGAGGTCTTCAACGACCTCCGGGATAAACTCGCCGAACGGCGCGGTGCCGTCAGCCAGCGTCCACCGCTCGACCTTGGCCTCGAGCTGCAGGCCATGATCGGCCGTGTGTCGCTGTTTGCGGCGCTGGACCAGGAGACCATCGTCCAGGTCGGCAAGCGGCTCCGCGCCCTTGTCGCCTTCCCGGGAGAGAAGATCATTCGGGTCGGTGGGCCGTCAGATGCCATGTATTTCGTTGCCGCCGGTGAAGTGACGGTCCATGCACGCACCGTCACGGTGACGCTGAAGGAGGGCGACTTCTTCGGCGAGATGGGCCTTCTGAGCGCGCAGCCGCGCAACGCCGACGTTGTCGCCAACGGCTATTGTCACCTGCTGGTGCTCTACAAGAAGGACTTCAAGCAGCTGCTGTCGCGCAAACCCGAAGTGCGGGCTGCGATCGAGCAAGTGGCGGCCCGCCGCGCTTAGATCAGCTACGACCGTTCGGTTGCCCGCGATGGGCAAAACGGCTACCAACCGCCATTACTGCGTTATTTATGGGCGTTTTGGAGTGCTGGAATGTCGCTCGACAAGGACACGGTGGCGCGCATCGCGCGGCTGGCTCGTCTCAAGGTCCCCGAAGAAGAGCTTGCGCCGCTTGCCGGTGAGCTTTCGGGCATTTTTGCCTGGATCGAGCAGTTGAACGAGGTCGACACCAAGGACGTCGAGCCGATGTCGTCGGTCTCCGACGTGACGCTGCCGATGCGGGCCGACAAGGTCACCGACGGCGGCGTAGCAGCCAAGGTGCTGGCCAACGCGCCGGGCGGCGCAGTCTACATCGATCCCTCGGACAAGAATGCCGGCGGCTTCTTCACCGTGCCGAAAGTGGTGGAGTAGGCGATGACGGCTCTTACCGATCTCACCATCGCACAGCTCTCGGCGACGCTTGCCAGGAAAGAGGCGAGCGCCCTGGAGGTGACCGACGCGCACCTGCAGAAGCTCGACGAGCATCGTGCGCTCAATGCCTTCATCACCGAGACGCCGGACCAGGCGCGCGAGATGGCCAAGGCCTCCGATGCACGCCGGGCCAAGGGCGAGGCGGGCCTGCTCGATGGCGTGCCGCTGGCGATCAAGGACCTGTTCTGTACCGAAGGCGTGCAGACGACGGCGGCGTCGAAGATCCTCGAGGGGTTCGTGCCCCAGTACGAGAGCACTGTGACGGCGAAGCTGTGGAAGTCGGGCGCTGTGATGGTCGGCAAGACCAACCTCGACGAATTCGCCATGGGCTCGTCGAACATGACCAGTCATTTCGGCGGCGTCGAGAATCCGTGGAAGCGCAAGGGCGACAACCGCAAGCTGGTGCCCGGCGGATCGTCGGGCGGCTCGGCCGCCGCGGTCGCGGCCTACATGGTGCCGGGCAGCACCGGTACGGATACCGGTGGCTCGATCCGCCAACCGGCGGCGTTCTGTGGCATCGTCGGCCTGAAGCCGACCTATGGCCGCTGCTCGCGCTGGGGCGTCGTGGCCTTCGCCAGCTCGCTCGACCAGCCGGGCCCGTTCGCCCGCACCGTCGAGGACACGGCGCTGCTGCTGCAGGCCATGTCTGGCCACGATCCGAAGGATTCGACGTCGGCGCCACTTGCGGTGCCGGATTTCGCCGCCGCGGCACGCAATCCCGACATCAGGGGCCTCAAGGTCGGGATTCCCAGGGAATACCGTGTCGACGGCACCTCCGAGGAGATCGTGGCCCTGTGGTCCAGGGGCATGGAGATGCTGAAGGCGGCCGGCGCCGAGCCGGTCGAGGTTTCGCTGCCGCACACCAAGTACGCGTTGCCGGCGTACTACATCGTGGCGCCGGCGGAATGCTCGTCCAACCTGGCGCGCTACGATGGCGTCCGCTTCGGACTTCGCGTTCCGGGGAAGGACCTGACCGAACTCTACGAGAACACGCGCGGTGCGGGCTTCGGCAAGGAAACGCGCCGGCGCATCCTGATCGGCACCTACGTGCTGTCGGCCGGCTACTACGACGCCTACTACAAGAAGGCGCAGCAGATCCGGGCGCTGATCGCGCGCGACTTCAAGCAGGCCTTCGAGAAGTGCGACGTCCTGCTGACGCCGACCGCGCCGACGGCGGCCTTCGCGGCCGGCGAGCAGATGGAAGATCCGGTGGCCATGTATCTCAACGACATGTTCACAATCCCGGCCTCGATGGCGGGACTGCCGGGCATTTCCGTGCCGGCCGACCTCGACAAGGACGGGCTGCCGCTCGGCCTGCAGCTGCTCGGCCGTGCCTTCGACGAAGAGACGCTGCTGCGTGCCGCGGCGGCGTTGGAGAAGGCTGCCGCTTATGGCGGGCGGCCGGCGGGATACTAGGCCAAGCGGCGACATTGCCGCGTTGGCATGACAAGCTTCCGTCACGAAACCGTCACGACCTTCCAATAGGCGGACGGATCGGCGAGGGAGGGACTACGATGATCAGGAAGAACGAGCCGGCGCGACGAGCAGTACTGGCGGCTGCAGCGGCCGCATTTCTACCCGGCGCGGTGCGTGCTCAGGCTTGGCCCAGCCGAACCATCACGCTGGTCGTTCCTTTCGCACCCGGTGGCGGGACCGATACCTTCGCCCGCCCCTTCGCCGCCAAGCTGTCCCAGGAACTGGGCCAACAGGTCGTGATCGACAATCGCGCAGGCGCCGGTGGTACTGTCGGCGCCGCGATCGTCGCAAAGGCGAAGCCGGATGGCTCTACGTTTCTTCTCGGGTCGGTTCATCACGCCGTTGCCGTCACTGCCTACAAGCAACTTCCGTACGACCTGCAGAAGGACCTCGTGCCGGTGACGAGCGTTGCGTCCGTACCGGACGTACTGGTGATCTATCCCGGCATCCCGGCAAAGACGCTTCAGGAATTCGTCGCCTATTGCAAAGCCAATCCAGGCAAGACGAACTACGGGTCTGCCGGCCTTGGCACCACCCGTCATCTCGCGGGCGAGATTTTCAACGCGAAGACGGGCACCACGATGACGCACGTTCCCTACAAGGGTTCGGGCCCCGCCACGGCGGCACTCATCAGTGGCGAAGTGACAGCGGTCTTCGAAGGATTGGGCAGTGCAGCGCCCTATATCCGCAGCGGCAAGGCGAGGGCGCTGGCGGTGTTCTCGGCCGAACGCTCGCCAGCCTTTCCCGACATTCCGACGGCCGCCGAAGCCGGGTTGGCGGGCTTCGAATCGCTGTCGTGGTACGGGCTGTGGGCGCCGGCCGGCACCGACGCTGCCATTGTCTCGGCGATGCAGGCAGCCGTCGCAAAGGCATTCGCGGCGGCCGACCTGACGAAGATCTGGCTCGAACAAGGGGCGGCGCCGGGTGGTGCGCCCACAGCGCGGTTCGCGGCCTTCGTCACCGAAGAGATCGGGAAATGGGGCAAGGTCGTGCGGGACGGCAACATCACCATCGAATGAAGCGGCGCCGTAGGGCCTCGAGGCCGGCTATGGCGTGCGGGGCGCCACTATCCGGATCGCAGGGCGAGCAGCCAGCGCTGTTTCTGCCGGACGCTGCTCTCCCAGTCGGGCCAAGTGCGTTACACTTCCGGCAACCCGGGAGGAACCAAATGGCGGAATTCGATCTGGTGGTGCGCGGCGGCAACGTGGCGGATGGCACGGGAGCTGCGATCAAGGAAGGCGACGTCGCGGTGAAGGGCGGCAAGATCGTCGCCGTCGGCAAGGTGAGCGGACAGGGTGCTGAGGAAATCGACGGCAAGGGCATGCTGGTCACGCCGGGCTTCGTCGACATCCATACCCACTATGATGGCCAGGCGACCTGGGATTCTCACCTGCAGCCGTCTAGCTGGCACGGCGTCACCACGGCAGTCATGGGCAACTGCGGCGTCGGCTTTGCGCCGGTCAAGGTCGAGGACCGTCAGCGCCTGATCGAATTGATGGAAGGCGTCGAGGACATTCCCGGCGCCGCGCTCGATGAAGGCCTCAGCTGGTCCTGGGAATCGTTCGGCCAGTATCTCGACGCGCTGGCGGCCAAGCCGCGCGACATGGATCTCGGCGCCCAGCTGCCGCACGGCGCGCTGCGCGTCTTCGTGATGGGCGAGCGCGCGGCCCGCCTCGAAGAGGCGACGACCGAGGAAGTGGCGCAGATGCGGTCGCTGACGGCGCAGGCGATGCGCGACGGCGCCATCGGCTTCTCGACCTCACGGACGCTGAACCACCGCACCGTGAAGGGCGATCCGACGCCGTCGCTGCGCGCTTCAGAGGAGGAGCTTCTCGGCATCGCGCTCGGCATGAAGGACGCCGGCCGCGGCGTCATCGAGTTCATCTCGGACTTCAACACGCCCAATCCCGAGAGCGAGTTCGAGATGCTCGACCGGTTGCTCACCGCCTCGGGCCGGCCGTTCTCGGTGTCGCTGGCGCAGGCCCACTCGCGGCCCGACGGCTGGCGCAGACTGCTCGGCCTGGTCGAAGGGCTGGTCGCCAAGGGCCATAGCGCCAAGGCGCAGGTGGCGCCGCGGCCGATCGGCGTGCTGCAGGGGCTGCAGGCGAGTCGCATCCCGTTCTCGATGTGCGCCTCCTACAAGGTAATCCAGGACAAGACTGTGGCGGAGCGTCTCGCAATCATGCGCGACCCCACATTCCGCGCGCAGATACTGAAGGAGAGCCACGAGCCGCTGCGCTCGGCGATGGCGGCGCGTCTCACCGACTTCGATCGCATGTTCCCGCTGGGCGATCCGCCCGACTACGAGCCGCCGCAGGAGAGCTCGCTGGGGGCCCGCGCGCGCCGCGAGAACCGCGATCCGCGCGAGGTCGTGTACGACTACCTGATCGAAGGCGAGGGCAAGAATTTCATCTTCGCACCCTTCGCCAACTACGCCGCCTTCAACCTCGATTGCTGCAGTGAGATGATGCAGAGCCCGCACACGCTGATCGGGCTGGGCGACGGCGGCGCGCATGTCGGCCTGATTTCGGACGGCTCGTTCCCGACCTCGCTGCTTTCGCATTGGGGCCGCGACCGCAAGAGCGGCCGTCTCGACGTGTCGTGGCTGGTCAAGCGCCACACGCAGGACAATGCCAAGGCCGTCGGTCTCGAAGACCGCGGCGTCGTGGCGGTCGGCAAGAAGGCCGACCTCAACGTCATCGACTTCGACAAGCTGCGTGTCGAAGCACCGGTGATGAAGTGGGACCTGCCGGCCGGCGGCAAGCGCCTGCTGCAACGAGCGACCGGCTATCGCGCCACGATCGTCTCGGGCGCCGTCACCTATCGCGACGGCGAAGCCACGGGCGCGCTGCCGGGCAGGCTGGTCAGGGGCGCGCAGGCCGGCTGAACCGCCGGCCTGCACGGCATCGAGGGCGATCAGTCGCCCTTGATGTCGTTGTCCTTGATGACCTTGAACCAGCGCTCCTGTTCGCTCTTCTGATAGGCGGCGAACTCCTCGGGCGAGGTCGTCAGAATTTCCATGTTGAACTGCTCGACGAACTTCTGTGTCACGTCGGGCGCCAGCACGGCCTTCTTGATCTCGGCATGCATGCGATCGACGATCGGGCGCGGGGTGCCGGTCGGCGCGTAGACCCCCCACCATGAGTAGGAGGGGAAGGCCTTGACGCCCTGCTCGATCAGCGTGGACGTGTCGGGCAGCGCCGGCGTGCGCTTCTCGCCGGTCACGGCAAGCGCGCGGACCTTGTTGGCGCGGACGTGCGGGCTGAAGGAGGTCAGGCTGCCGATGGCGACATCGGTGACCCCGGCCAGGATGTCCTGGTTGAGCGGCCCGCCGCCCTTGTAGGGAATCAGGTTGAGGTCGACCCCGTTTTCTTTCTTGATGAGGCTCATCAGCACCAGCGCCTGGCTGGCGCCGAGCACGCCGACATTGACCTTGCCCGGGCGCGCCTTGGCGTCGGCGATCACCTCGGCGAACGTCTTGTAGGGCCGGTCGGGATGGGCACAGATCGCCTGCGGCGTGCGGCCGATCTGCATGACGTTGAAGAGTTCGGAATCCTTGTAGGGCAGGCCGCTCGCGAAGGCGGGATTGAGGATGTGGCTGTCGAAGGTCAGCATCCAGGTCTGGCCGTCGGGCGCCGACTTGGCGGTGATCGCCGAGCCGACCGCGCCGGTGCCGCCCGGCTTGTTCTCGATGATGATGTTCCAGCCCGTGGTCTCGATCATCTTGGCCTGGATGATGCGCGCCACCGGGTCGGTCGAACCCCCGGGCGGGAAGGGCACGATGATCTTGATCGACCCCTTGGGCCAGTCGGGCGCGGCCTGGGCCCGGGCGAGGGCCGGCACCCCCAGCGTGGTGGCGGCAGCGCCTGCGAGCAGCGTACGGCGTTTGAACGTCGTCATGGAATCCTCCCTGTGGATACGTCTTGTTGCGGGCGAGCCTGAGCGCGGCTGCTCCTTGACCAAGCTTTTACTTCAGTCGTTCGGAATTCGGGAAGGGCGATCTTGTGCCGAAAATGTGGCGGTCCACGGCGGCCGGATCGAAATTTTTGCCAAGCCGGGCGGTATTGGCTATCTAGCCCGCATGTCGCTCATCAAAGGTGAAACCGGCGAGTGGGAAATCGTCCTGGGGCTGGAAGTCCACGCCCAGGTGATCTCCAACGCCAAGCTCTTTTCCGGCGCGCCGACGACGTTCGGCGCCGATCCCAACACGCAGGTGTCGCTGGTCGACGCCGCCATGCCCGGCATGCTGCCCGTGATCAACGAGCGCTGCGTCGAGCAGGCCGTGCGCACCGGTCTCGGCCTCAATGCCAAGATCAACCTGCGCTCCATCTTCGACCGCAAGAATTACTTCTACCAGGACCTGCCGCAGGGCTACCAGATCTCGCAGTACAAGGATCCGATCGTGGGCGAGGGCGTGGTCGAGATCGATCTCGACGGCGGCGTCACCAAGACGATCGGTATCGAGCGGCTGCATCTTGAGCAGGATGCGGGCAAGAGCATGCACGATCAGCATCCAAGCCAGACCTATGTCGACCTGAACCGGTCGGGCGTGGCGCTGATGGAGATCGTCAGTCGGCCCGACATGCGCTCGGCGGACGAGGCGGCGGCGTATCTCACGAAGCTGCGCTCGATCGTGCGCTATCTGGGCACCTGCGACGGCAACATGGACGAGGGCTCCATGCGCTGCGACGTCAACGTGTCGGTGCGCAGGCCGGGTGGCGAGCTGGGCACGCGCTGCGAGATCAAGAACGTGAACTCGATCCGCTTCGTGAAGCAGGCGATCGAGTACGAGGCGCGCCGCCAGGTCGAGGTGATAGAGGGTGGCGGCACGATCAAGCAGGAAACCCGGAACTTCGATCCGGGGCGCGGCGAGACGCGTTCGTCGCGTTCGAAGGAAGACGCGCAGGACTACCGCTACTTCCCCGATCCCGACCTGCTGCCGCTGATCTTCACGCAGGACTATGTCGATCAGATCCGCGCGACCTTGCCGGAGCTGCCCGATGCGCGGAAGAACCGCTACATCAAGGATTACGGACTCTCGCCCTATGACGCGGGCGTGCTGATCGGCGAGAAGGAGACGGCCGAGTTCTTCGAAGCCGTCGCCGAGGGCCGTGACGCCAAGCTGGCGGCCAATCTGGTGACCGGCGACTTCTTCGCCATGCTGAACCGCCGCGGCGCCACCTTCGAGACCTCGCCGATCAGTGCCGCCAATCTCGGCAAGCTGCTAGACCTGCAGGCCGACGGCACCATCTCGGGCCGTATCGCCAAGGACCTGTTCATTGCCATGGAAGAGACAGGCAAGGATCCCGCCGTCCTGGTCGAAGAACGGGGTCTTAAGCAGGTGACCGACACCGGTGCCATCGAGGCCGCCATCAAGGCGGTGATCGACGGCAATCCCGGCCAGCTCGCGGCCTACAAGGCCAAGCCCACGCTGTTCGGCTGGTTCGTCGGCCAGGTCATGAAGTCGACGGGCGGCAAGGCCAACCCCAAGGTCGTGAACGAGCTGCTGAAGAAAGCGCTCGACGCCTGACGATGACCGTAAAGCTCTACGCCATGACCTGCGGCCGCCTGGTCGGCCGCCTCAAGGACATGATCGAGGGCGAGGACGGGCAGGTCGTGCTGCCCATTCCATCCTACCTGATCGAGCACCCCAAGGGCCGGGCGGTGTTCGATACCGGCATGCACCCGCAATGCCGCACCGACGCCAGCGGCCGGATGGGCGCGGGTGTTGCGCGAATTTTCGGCTTCGAGCAGTACGGACCCGAAGACGACGTGAAATCGCGGCTCGAGGCGATCGACCGCGATCCCGGCAAGGTCGATTTCATCGTGAACAGCCACCTGCATTTCGATCATGCCGGTGGCAACGAGCTGGTGCCCAACGCCACGATGGTGGTGCAGAAGCGCGAATGGCAGGCCGCGCAGGACCCAGAGACCGCAGCCAAGGTCGGCTTCTTCCGCGCCGACTTCGACCATGGTCATCCGGTGATGCAGGTCGAGGGCGAGCACGACCTGTTCGGCGACGGCTCCGTGGTCTGCATTCCGACCTACGGTCATACGCCGGGTCATCAGTCGCTCAAGGTGCGAACCGAGGCAGGCGAGATCGTGATCACCGGCGACGCCTGCTACTTCTGCCGGACCCTGCGCGATCGCCGCCTGCCGCGTTTCGTCTACGACCGCGATCAGATGCTGGCCTCGCTCGACCGTCTCGAAGCGCTGGAGAGGGGCGGGGCACGCCTGTTCTTCGGCCACGATCCCGATTTCTGGAAGGACGTCCCGCAGGCCCCGGTCCCGGCGTTCTAAGAACGCGGGTGTCAGTTCTGCGGGATGAATTCGATCATGAGGCCGCCGGTCTGCTCCGGCGCGACCAGGACGCGATCACCCTCGGCCAGGGCGAACGGCACGTTGTTGGCGCTGAGCAGACCCTGCAGCGGGCGCGCCCGCTCGATGGCGATGGCGGCGCCGACGATCGCGGGGAGTTCGGTCGGCGGCATCATCTCGAGGGCCTTGTATTCGAGCTGGAAGGCGAGCGGCGACCAGATCAGCAGTTCGACGGACCCCGACTTCACCATCGTGCAGCCGTCGAAGATCTCCTCGACGGTGGCTCCCCAGGCGGCCTTCAGCGCCTTGGCGGTATCCTTGGGCTTTTCGGCAATCGCGTGGATCGCCATCATGCCCAGCGCCCCGTTGGGGTGGACGATCCATTCAGGCTCCATGAACGCATCCGGGGTCTCGTGTTTCACGGGGAACCAGGACAGGGGACCGACGGTTTCGCCGACCACGACGCCGGCATCGACCTCGAACCCGTCCTCGGTTTCCCAGGCATGGGTGCGCTCCTCGCCCTCGAGTTCGGCGACGTTCATAGCCAGTGCAATTTGCGGCGGGTGGCCCTGCAGCAACTCTATGTAGTTCGGCACGTCGTCACGGTCCGGCTGGAAACAGATGCAGCGCGGCTCGACCCCGTCGGGCGTCAGGTTGAAGCCGATGCGGCCCAGGCGGGTGGCGGTTTCCGCCGGGTCAGAGGCCGTGAGGGAGAGATGATCGATATCGCGCGCTGAAATTTTCATGCCCGCTCATACAGGCTTACCCCGGCCGCGCTCAAGTGCGATGCTGGGGGCCTGAATCCAAGGTAGAAATCGATGTCCAAGATGACGCTTTACGCGGTATCTGGCTGAGCGGCCCGACCTACAAGGCCGGTCTTGCCATGTCGCTGATGGGCCAGCCGTTCGCCTACAAGCATGTCGACCTGCGGGCCGGCGCGCACAAGCAGCCGGACTATCTCGCCATCAACCGCTTCGGCCAGGTGCCGGCGCTGGTCGACGGCGATCTCAAGCTCTGCCAGTCGGGATCGATCCTGCTCTACCTGGCCGAAAAGTTTGGCAAGATGGCGGGCAAGACCGCCGAGGAGAAGGCGCAGGTGCGCGAGTGGCTGTTCTGGGAGTTCGATCGCCTCGCCTCGAACATCTATCGTCCGCGGGCCATCAAGCGCGGCTTCATGAAGGCCGACGACAACGTGCATCAGATGTACGTCAACCAGGCGAACGACGCCCTCAAGGTACTCGATGCCGCGCTGGCCAAGTCGAACTTCCTGGTCGGCAGCGAGGCGACCATCGCCGATGTCGCCGTCTATGGCGACGTGGCCTACGCCGAGGAGGGCGCGATCGATCTCGCGCCCTATGCCAACGTGAAGGCGTGGATGGGCCGGGTCGAGAGTCTGCCGGGCTTCAAGAAGTACGAGGATGTCCTGCCGAAGCAGGATGCTGCTTAGGACCGAACGGCTTCTTCCATCTCCGCCCAGCTCGCCTCGACCGCGGCGCGGTCGAGGTCGCGGGTAATGAACACCAGCCGCGAGCGCCGGTCGGAGTCCGGCCAGCGGGCCAGCAGGGTGGGCGGATGGAAGGTGCGGTGCACGCCGTGGATCACCAGCGGCTGGCTTTCGCCCGCGACGTCGAGCACGCCCTTCACCCGCAGCAGCCGGTCGCCCCACGCCGCGCGCACGGCCATCAGCCAGCGATTGAAACGATCCCAGTCCAGCGGCTCGTCAAAGGTGAGGCAGAACGAGGCGATGTGCGCATCGTGCCGCGACCGGTCGTGCCCATGATCGTGGTGCCCATGATCGTGGTGCCCGTGACCGTGGTGCCCGTGCTCGTGAGCCTCGGCATTGAGCCACGCCTGCACCTTGTCGCTCTTGCCCGACGGATCGAACGGACCGGCGTCGAACAGCAGGGCCGGATCGACGTCTCCCTGCACGATCTCGTAGAGCGGCGCACCGGGGTTCAACTCGCCCAATCGTGCGCGTAGCCCGGCGCTTGCAGCGATCTCGGCAAGGTCGGTCTTGCTGATCAGCAACCGGTCGGCCACCGCCGCCTGCTTCACTGCTTCCGGATGTTCGTCGAGCTGGCGCGCACCGTTAACGGCATCGACGGTCGTCACGACGCCATCGAGCCGGTAATCGTGGCTGATCATCGGGTGATTGAGCAGAAGCTGCAGGATCGGCGCGGGATCGGCGAGACCCGTCGTCTCGAGCAGCACCCGGTCGAAGGGCGGCGTCTCGGCCGCTGCGCGGCGGCGTGCGATGTCGCGCAGGGTCCGGTCGAGGTCGCCCTGAATGGTGCAGCACACGCAGCCCGATTGCAGCAGCACCATGTCGCCGCCGACCTGCTCCATGAACAGATGGTCGAGCCCGACCTCGCCGAACTCGTTCACCAGCACGAGGCTGCGGGCCATGCGCCGGTCCCCCAGCACGCGGTTGAGGAGGGTGGTCTTGCCGCTGCCGAGAAAGCCGGTGATCAGCGTCACCGGCAGGCGCTCGGCCGACTTGTCGCGGTCGAACAAGCTCATCGAATGACACCTTCAGGAATGCATATGTAACAAGGTAACGCCGCCGCTTCTGCTTGACGATGCAACCTGAGGGTATGACGCTTTCGAGATCAATAAGGAAAAGGAGGAGCGTCATGGACTCGAGATACCTGACGGACAAGGAGGACCTGAAGCGCGCGGCGCAGGAGGTCGATGGCGATCGTCGCACTTTCCTGACGGCGGGGCTGGTCGGCGGTGCGCTGGCGGCGGGCACGCTCGTCGCGGGGGCCGCGCACGCCCAGCAACTCGCGCAGGCGCCGGCGCTCAGCGACAAGCCGTGGTGGCCGCACCCGAAATGGGGCAAGGACGATCAGGCGGGCGCTTCGAACTACATGACGCCGGCCAAGACTCTCGACACGGTCAAGCTGATCAAGGACGGCAAGGTCTACCGCATCGGCCGTACGTATGAATCGGCGATGCCCAAGTTCGGCGAGCGTGCCTTCACCTTGCGCATTCCCGGTTCACCGACAGGGGGGCCGTTCGGTGCCAACAAGGTGATCTGGCACGACGAATTCCTGGCCACCGAGATCGGCCAGACCGGGACGCAGTTCGACGGTCTCGGCCACATCGGCATCCAGATGGGCAAGGACGGCGACAAGAACGAGATGCGTTACTACAACGGCGTGACCGAGCAGGAGATGGCCACGGCCTACGGCCTGACCAAGCTCGGTGTGGAGAACTGCAAGCCGTTCTTCACCCGCGGCCATCTGTTCGACGTCGAGGCCGTCAAGGGTCGCATGATGGAGGCGGGCGAGGAGATCACGCTCGCCGACATTCGAGCGGCCATGCAGAAGCAGGGCATGAGCGAGGCCGACGTGAAGGAGGGCGATGCGGTCTTCTTCAACACCGGCTGGGGCAAGCTGTGGATGAAGAACAACGACAAGTTCAACAGCGGCGAGCCCGGGATCGGTCTTGAGATCGCCAGGTGGTGCGTCGACAAGGGCGTCAGCCTGACCGGCGCCGATCAGTGGGCGACCGAGGTGGTGCCGAACCCGAACAAGGACCTGGCGTTCGTGGTGCATACCGAGCTGATCGCCAAGCAGGGCATCTACAATCACGAGAACCTGGATTTCACCGGCCTGATTGCCGACAAGAAGTACCAGTTCGCCTACATCTTCTCGCCGGCTCCCATCAGGGGCGCGACAGGATCGAATGGCGGGCCCATCGCGGTGACCTGATCGGTATACGCCGCGCGCAGCTCAAGTCGAATAGTCGCCGGCGGTGAATTTCGTCTTGGTGTGCGTGCGGCTCAACTTGCCCGAAGAGGTGCGAGGCAGCCCGGGTTGGCGCTTGATCAGCACGATCCGGCCGTCGACGCCCACCGCTTCCTTGACCGCCTGCCGTATGTCGCCGACCAGTGTCTCGCGTTCCGCCGGTTCGCTGGGATAGGTCTGGACCACGACAACGACGCTTTCGACATCGCCGTCTTCGATCGAGAAGGCGCAGGCGTCGCCGCGGCCGATCTGCGGCAGCGCCTCGACGGCCCATTCGATGTCCTGCGGCCAGATGTTGCGGCCGTTCACGATGATCAGGTCCTTGGCGCGGCCCGTGATCACCAGTTCGCCCTTGTGCCAGTAGCCGAGGTCGCCGGTGTCGAGCCAGCCGTCGCGGAGCACGCGCGCGCTCTCCTCGGCCTCCTGGAAGTATCCCGGCATGACGCTGGGACCGTGGACGAACAGCCGGCCGACATGGCGTTCGCCCAGCGCTGCGCCGTGCTCGTCGCGAATCTCGACGCTGTGTCCGGCCATCACCTTGCCGCAGACGACGAAGTCCCGGGACCGGCCCGATTGCGGATCGGTGAAACTGTCGATTTTGACGCCGCCGAACTGCGCGCCGAAGCTCAAGCCGACGCAGACCTCGGCCATGCCGTAGCTCGGCATGAAGGCACGCTCGTCGAAGCCCGCCAACTTGAACGCTTCGGCGAAGCGCCGCAGCACGGGCAGCTGGATCATGTCGGCGCCGACGCCCGCCAGGCGCACACTCGACAGGTCGAGCTCGCCGATCGGCACGGTCTGGGCGCGCCGCGTGAGGAGGTCATATCCGAAGCTCGGGCTGTAGGTGATGGTCGCGCGGCGGCGCGAGATCAGCGAGAGCCATTGCATCGGCCGTCGGGCGAACTCTCGCGGTGCCAGCAGGTCGACGCTGCGCTGGGCGCACATCGGCGCCAGGATGAACCCGATCAGGCCCATGTCGTGATAGAGCGGCAGCCAGCTCACGCCGGAATCGTTCTCGTCGAGGCCTTGCGCGGCGATCGACCCGTCGATGTTCGCCATCAGCTGGTCCTGGCGGATATCGACGCCGAGTGGCGCACGCGTGCTGCCTGAAGAGAACTGCACGTAGCAGGGCATGCCGGCGCCGAGCGGCCGCAGTTCGACCTTGGCCTCGGGAAGGGCGGTGAAGATCGCCATACCCCCGGCAAGGCGCGCCGTCGTGCCCTCGGCGGCCGTCTTGGCGAACTCGACCAGTTCGTCGGGGGCCAGCACGCCCACGGCTTGCGAGGCGGCGATCTGTTTCCTGAGCTGGAAAATATAGTGCGCCTTGGCGCCAAGACCGACCGGCACGGGCACGGGCACGGGCACGATGCCGGCGTACTGGGCACCGAAGAACGCGACACAGAAGCCCGGCCAGGTGTCGGCGATAAGCACGAGCCGTTCCCCCGGCGCGATGCCGGCGCCGATCAGGCGGCGGGCGAAGGACTGGGCCTGGGCGCGGAGCTGCAGGTAGGACAGGACGCTCAGGAGCTTGCCCCGGGCATCGAAGAAGTTGTAGCCGGTCTCGCCTCGGGCGGCATAGTCCAGCGCCTCGCTCAGGCTGCCGAAGCCGCCGCGGCGGAAGGGCAGGGACGCATTGTGGGTCGGTGTCGGGACGACGACCCAGCGATCAGGGCTCGATTTCAGGGTCGAAGCATAGCGTTGCATCGGGCCAGTTATACCATCGGCCGGCGTGGCATTTGGAAGAAGCGCTGGGAGGATTCCTCGGATCGACGTCATCGGACGATCTCCTAAACGGTTCGCACTAAGCGCGTCACCGCTCGGTTGACCGTCCCGCTGGATCATCCCGTCCATCGGAAGAGCGACGCTATCGGCGGCAGGTCTTCTGGCTCGCGGGTCTCAGCTCCTGCCCGTCTTCCCGGACCGAAGTCCAGTGACATTTGGGCTGTCGCTCGCCGCTTACAGCTGCGGGAACAGCAGCCGGTTGGCTCCCAGCCGAAGGAGCGGCACGGCATTCCCTGTTAGCCTCCGGTTAGGGAGGACCGTCGATGGGCTCTGGTTAAGCTTGCGCTCGCCGCCGGTCAATTGCTTTGATGCTTCAAATCTTGGGAGGAGACTGCAAAATGTCGATGTTTCACAGGACCGCCGCCGCGGCGCTTTTTGTCGCGCTGGCCTGGCCGGCCGGAGCCCAAGGGATTCCCAAGGTGCAATCCCCAGAAGAAGTAGGGTTTCTTTCGACGCGGCTCAAGCGCCTCAGCGACCGCCTGAACGAGGGTGTCAAAAACAACGAGCTGCCCGGCGCAGTCGTGCTGATTGCCCGAAACGGCAAGATCGTGATGTTCGAGTCCTACGGCTTCCGCGACAAGGACGCCAAGGTCGCGATGACCAACGACACGATCTTTCGCATCGCCTCGATGACCAAGCCGATCGTGACACTGGCCGCGATGATGCTGATGGAGGAGGGCAGGCTCACGCTCGCCGACCGGGTGTCCACCTATATTCCGGCCTTCGCCGACACCAAGGTCGCCGTACCCCGGAAGAAGGACGACGGTACGACGGAGATGGTGCTGGAGCCGCAATACCGGCCGATGACGGTGCACGATCTGATGCGGCACACGTCGGGCCTGACCTATGGCGCAGTCGGCGCCAATCCTGTGAAGCAGTCTTATCTCGACATGAAGGTCGCGGACCGCGGCCAGACCAATGCCGAAATGGCCGACAAGCTGGGCAAGCTCGCGCTGCTCTACCAACCGGGAACGACCTGGGAATATTCGATGTCGACCGACGTGCTGGGCCGGGTCGTCGAGGTCGCTTCCGGCATGCCGCTCGACAAGTTCATCGAAGAGAGGATCACCAAGCCGCTCAAGATGGGCGATACGGCCTTCGAGGCCAGCGCCGACAAGAAGGCGCGCGGCGCCCGGCCGATGAAGGAGGGGCCGAAGAGCGAATTGCCGGCGATCCCCGACATCACCGAGAAATTCACCTGGCGCTCCGGCGGCGGCGGCATGGTCTCGACCGCGGCCGACTATGCCCGCTTCCTGCAGATGTTCGCCAACGGCGGCCAGCTCGACGGCGTGCGCCTCGTGTCGCGCAAGACGATCGATCTCATGACCGCCGACGCCCTGCCGCCCGAGATCAAGATGGGCGCCGACATGTTTCGCTTCGAGGCGCTGGAGCCCAGCGCGCGGATGGGCCAGGGATTTGGCCTGGGCTTCGCCGTGCGCAACGTGCAGGGCGTCAATCCGCTGCCCGGATCGCCCAACGATTATTTCTGGGGCGGCGCCTACGGCACCTACTTCTGGCACGATCCGCGGGAGCGCCTGTATGTCGTCTTCATGATGCAGTCGCCGCAGGCCCGCCTGCGCTACCGCTTCCTGATGCGCGACCTTGTCTACCAGGCGATGGTGAACTAGGGCCTGTCCTCAACAGGGGGATTTCCTCCTGGGGAAGCACCTGTGACTTATAGCCGGTCAGCTGAATCGGAGCTGATCGATGCGTCGTTGTGGATCGCGGGACGATCAATCGGATCGGATCAAGGACACGTTGCCGGGCCGTGAAGGCGATATCGGCGTCACGGCGAAGAACAACCGGCTTTGTCGAAGCCGCGCTCTACCGATACCGGGCGGGCATTCCGCGGCGTGGTCTATCGATCACGTGGATCACGTCGTTGTCGGCGGCACTGTCGGCGGTGATGGCCGTGGCGTTGTCGACGGTTACGACACTCATCGTGGCATCGACCATCACCACCTCGCTCTGAAGCGCCTTCGCGTCTGTCTTCTTCCCGGCAACAGCCGAACTCATGACTTTTCCGGGGACCACCTGACAGATCGGGATCTTGACGAGCTGGGCCTTGCGTTCCCTTTGAGGACGACGATGAGGTCGCCCGCGCTGACGGCAGCGGCCAGCGTATTGAACTGACCGGCTTTCACCGCCGTATCGACGATGGATCTCTGCCGAGCCGGATATTCTAGACAACAATGGGAGGTCATGTGGTGGCCTCGGGCAAAAGCTTGGAATCGACGGGCCCCTGGAGCCTCGATACCGGGAGGTCCGGGTCGCGTGTTGGCTCGTACTGTGTAGGCATCTATTGTCTCGGGAGCCGTGGCCGTGATGCATGCCGAGACTTCAGGGAGCACTAGGATGGCACACGTATTGATCATCGGAGCCAGCAAGGGCATCGGGCTCGAAACGACAAGGCAGGCGCTTGAGGGCGGGCACAAGGTGCGGGCTCTGGCTCGCTCGGCGGCCGGGAAAGGGTTGTCCGATCCAAACCTGGAGAATATCCAGGGCGATGCACTTGTTCGTCGGGACGTTGACGCGGCGCTCGACGGCATCGACGCCGTCATCCAGACCCTGGGCGTCTCTTCACTGGGAGATCTTTTCCGGCCAGTCCACCTTTTCTCAGACGCGACCCGCATTCTGTTGAGTGCCATGGAAGCTAAGGCCGTGAAGCGGCTGATCTGCGTCACTGGTTTCGGGGCCGGTGACAGCCGCGCCCGCATCAGCTGCCTCCAGCGCCTGCCGTTCCAGGTCATGTTCGGCCGCGCCTACGCCGACAAGTCCGAGCAGGAACGGTTGATTAAAGACAGTTCGCTCGAGTGGACGATTGCGCGGCCCGGGGTCTTGACCAACGGAAAGAGAACCAGGCGGTACAAGATCCTGCGCGAGGCGTCGGAGTGGCGTAACGGGATTATCTCTCGCTCGGACGTCGCCGACTTTCTGGTTCGACAGATCGATGAACAAACCTGCATCCATAGGACGCCCGTCCTGATCTACTGATGCCTTCGTTGTCGGAAGGCTCCTGTGCGGTCCGAGGCATTGACGTCAGTCAAATCAGCGTCGGTAGTGAAAAGGTCATCGGCGCTGGGTTGAACGGCCGGTTCCGATGGTCTGCTGCGCCATGATCGATTGCCTATGGCTCTGCGCCGTGAGCGCGCCGCAGGATCATCGGCGCAGCCAATTGTCATCGCAGGTGCGACACAGCATCCCTGCGTGGCGCGATGAACTTGCCGGCGACCGCGAGCGACACCAATTCTCTCCCACTGGCGTGTGCGACTTGCGAAGGCGCCGAGGCTTGGGAGTTTGCGATGACGCTTGCCGGTGTTCTGTTCGTTCTTGTGATTGTATGCGGTCTGTCGACCCTGGGCGTAATGATGGTGGGCGTTCTCTCGATGGGGCACGACGCTGCCGACGGCCTCGACAATCAACGCCGCAGCAACCGTCTGATGGTATGGCGCGTCCGTCTGCAGTTGCTTACCGTCCTGCTGATGCCGCTGTGGTGGCTGGCAAGTCGCGGCTGAGGACGATGCGCGGCTGCCTCAGGGGGCGACGGGGAACATTACTTCGTTCCGCCGCATGAACCACGGCGTCCAGGGCGGGTTGTACTGGGCCAGCGAAGACGGCCCGAGGACGCGCAAGCCCCTTGCCTGGACGAACGCGGCAAGCTCGGCGGTCCTGGCCGCAACATCGTCCGGTTGGGCCAGTCCCGAAAACTGCAAGACCGTAAAGCGCGCCGGCGGCACTGTCCTCAACCGCACACGGGGGTCATTCGGCTCGGGAAGTGTTTCCAGGGAATAGGCGCTCGGCATGGTGAATCGCACGGTCCAGTCGCCGGCATCCAACGTCTGGGTGACCGGTGCGGTCATCGCGATCTTCTCGCTTGAGCGCTCCTGGGCCACCGGCGCTGTCATGGCGATATCCTGGCGTTTCTTGTTGCCACCGAAGATATAGCCGGCAAGCAGGCGAAAGCCCTGTCTTGCAGCTTCCTTCTGCTCACCCGTGACCACGACCTCGGCCACGACCAGCGCGGGATAGTCCCGGATCTCGAAGGCTCCTTCCCGAACAACGATCGTGAAAGAGGGTTCTTCAACAGCCATGGCGTGGCCTCCAGAAAGAGCGAGAGCGACGAGGGCGCCGAGGATAACGCGCGTCATGATGGTCTTGGCCTTGGGTTCGAGTTGGCAGCAAGCAGTATACGCAGGATCAGCAGACCCTGGATCGTGGGCGCCCTCAAGCGCCTGCGTTGGCGTTTCGAGCCCCATGCCCATGCTGGCTCCGATGATCAATTGCTCACTCATGACTAGGCGTGCGTCACGGCCACAGTTCGCAACTCAGGAAATTCATACGTGATACGACCGAACACGAGAACCGGACCTGCCGGTAACAAGGCTGCGGGCGGCCCTTGATTCCTGGCCTTCTCCGGCGGCCGCCAGGTGACATCGTCCGGCTTCGTGGAGGGTCCAGTTTTGCAGTGATCCAGAAGGCAACGCAGCGTGTATCAACAAGGGCGTCAACCCTTGGAGTTGCATTCAATGCTACGTAAGATTTTTGTCGGGCTCGCCGCAGGCGCGCTGGTATCTCTCACGTCCATCAGCGCCAATGCGGCGGATATCGTGGATACGGCGGTGAAAGCCGGCCAGTTCAATACGCTGGCCGCAGCGCTAAGCGCGGGCGACCTGGTCGTCGTCCTCAAAGGCAACGGCCCCTTCACGGTTTTCGCGCCCACCGACGAAGCCTTCAAGAAGCTTCCCCCGGGAACCGTTGAAAACCTGCTGAAGCCCGAAAACAAGGCGCAGCTCGTCAAGATTCTGACCTATCACGTGGTACCGGGCAAAGTCATGAGTTCGGCCCTTGCCGGAAAGAAGACAGACGCGAAGACGGTTCAGGGCGAGATGGTCATGGTCGATGCCACGATGGGTGGCGTAACCGTCAACAACGCCAAGGTCGTGACCGCCGACATCGTCGCCGACAATGGCGTGATCCACGTGATCGATACCGTCCTGATCCCCAAGTAATCCAGGACCTCGTCTTTCGCGTTCGGCAAGTCTGCTTTCGACCAGCGTCGATACTGGCAATCAACACGAGCACGAATTCTTTTCCTGTTCCAGGGGGACCGGACGAAGGCAGTTCCGGCCTCGTGCTCCTGGGATATCGGCAAGCAGCCCGGTCAAGGCAAACATGTCGTTTTCAACCACCATGCCAATAATGAGGAACTTCAGATGAACGACGTCTTCGCCGACAACGCTATCAGCTTGTCGATGCTGAAAATGCTTGCAGAGAACAGCTTCGATTCGATTCTGGTCACCGACGCCATTAAGTCCGGCCGTATCATCTATGCCAACAGGGCGTTCACGAAGCTCACCGGCCACAGCCCTTCCGACGTCATCGGAAAGACGCCCCGCATTCTCCAGGGTCGCGGCACCGACCCGAAAGTGATCGCGCGGCTCGGCGCGGCCCTCAAGGCGAACAAGAAGTTCGAGGGCAGAGCCATCAACTACAAGAAAGACGGTACGCCGTTCATCATGTTCTGGCGGGTCCTGCCGGTGAAGGTCGGCAGAGAGACCAAGGCCTGGGTGGCGATCCAGCGCGAGGGCGCATCCATCTGATCCAGGGCGCCAAGCTCGAAACCGACGATGAAGACGCCCTGACGGGCGTCTTTTTCATGTATGCGTCCTGCGGTCCGTCATCCGTCATGGCTGGCCAGAAAGCACAGGGGAGCCAGCACGACCGCAATCAGCTACAGGCCCATGCGCAACGCCATCAGGCGATTGCCGAGACGCTGATTTGCGAAACTGTCGACTGCTTCATGGCCCTTCCAAAGGAGCCCGTCAGCGACGGGCCGGGGGTCGACAGGTCTCACGAACACGAGAACGAACAGGATGTCGGAAGGCGTCTTTTGAGGCTCCGCCTCGGCGTGTGCGCATGCCGGGCTTGACGACAAGATGGGTCTGGTGTCGGACGCCGTCTCCTGTACTTTCGTTATGGTGTCTCGAGACCGAGTAGCCCGCACTATAACGATTACGTGTGCCCGCGATCCTGCAGCGGCTGCCCGCCGTAACAACTGCAGAACGCACCGGGAGCTGCACAATGATTTCGATCTATCGCGCCGTCATGGATTCCACAGTTAACCCGTTGCGCAGCCTGCCGCCAGCTCAACGCTTCCAGCTGATGCTGCTTCTCAGCATCATGTGGACGACCATATTCTGCGTGAGCGCCGGTGCGTGGATGTGGTACGGCGAACTGATGGTGTTCCATGTACTGGTCCTGGCTGGAATCGTCGTCACGAGCCTCATATTTCGGCGGGCCTCGCACGCCGCGAAACATCGCTATGCCACATATCGCCATCATCCCCTGAAGGACGGCACGGCGCGCTATGACGACGTCTGGGGTGGCTGATTGATCGGCCGCGCCGTCGTCGCGACACGACGCACAGATTGCCTGCTATGACGGCGCCTGTCCGCTCTTCGGCCGCCAAGGTCGCCTTCCATTGCTGCCAGATCCGATGCCACTGCTGCTGCTGCACTTTAGGGCACTGGCCAGCTCGGCATTCTGGCTTCAACAGGCCAGTCATCCGTAGATGAGGGCTCAAGCCTACATTTCAGCCGATGTCGAAGGATTTGGTATGAGCCAGACAGCAGGTGGTGAGCAGCCGGGACCGCCCGTGATTGCAATCGCATCTTCGACCCAAGACCGAACGTTGCTGATCGCTGACGACGATGTCGCGTTCCGCAACCGCATCGCGCGTGCCCTCGAGTTGCGCGGCTTCGTGGTGACGGCCGTCGGTTCGGTCGCCGAGGCGTTGCCTCAAACGTCTCGTTCGCCGGCCTTCGCCGTGCTCGACCTGCGCCTCGGCGACCGCAACGGCCTCGAACTGGTGGGCCCGCTGCGTCAAGCCAGGCCCGACATTCGCATCCTGGTGCTTACCGGCTACGGCAACATCGCCACCGCCGTCGCCGCCGTGAAGGAGGGCGCCGTCGACTATCTCGCCAAGCCGGCCGATGCAGACGCCATCGAACAAGCGTTGATGGCCCACGGCCGCAATTTACCGCCCCCGCCCAGCAATCCGATGTCCGTAGACCGCGTGCGATGGGAGCACATTCAGCGCGTTTTCGAGCAGTACGATCGCAACGTTTCGGAGACGGCGCGCCGCCTCAACATGCATCGACGCACCTTGCAGCGGATCCTGGCCAAGAATGGGTAGCCGGGGCGTATGTCACGGCTGGACGCGAAGCGAGTAGCCGTCAGTTCGGACCTTTCAAAACGCAATCCACGGGCTGAACCGATTTGGGGACGAGGTTACAGTCGAATGCGATTTCACCACCTGCCGCCATCATCCCCTGAAGGACCGTACGGCGCACCATGAAGACATCTGGGGTGGCTGATTGCGCGGGCGCGTCGTCGTCGCTACACGACGGACCGATTGCCTACTATGACGGCGCCTGTCCGCTCTGCACCCGCGAGATCGCCTTCTGCCGCCGCCAGGCCGGTGCGAGTCGGATCCACTGGATTGACGTTAGCCGCCTCGGCGGCAACGAGGTGGCGCCCGATCTTTCAAACAACGCGGCACTTGCCCGGTTTCATGTGCGCGACATCGATGGGAGCCTCGTGTCTGGCGGCGCGGCGTTTGTCCTTGTATGGAAGAACCTGCCGCGCTTCCGCTGGCTGTGCACAATCTTCGCACCACGACCCTTCACTTGGGTTCTCGATCGGGTTTACGCCGCGTTCCTGAAGATCCGGCCTCGCTTGCAATCGCTGGTCAGGGCGCGCGGCGCGGGCGAAAGACTACGTCTCAAGCGGACGCCCGGCATCCTCTCCCTCTGCGATGCCAACACCACGGTCGCCTATTGCCTCTACGCCCCTTCGGGGGAGATTGAATATCTGTTCGTGCACCCCGGCTTCAGGCGCAGGGGGCACGCTCGGCGACTTCTCGCGATGGTCGAGGCAGAGACCGGCGAGTCGCTGCGGTTCAATCCGCCGATCAGCCCGCTTGGCCGCCACCTGGTCCAATCCTACGATCGTGGCCGGCACGCGACCGATTAGCGCCCGATCATGCCCAGAAACTCGCGCCGTGTATTGGCGTCGTCGCGGAAAGCACCGAGCATGCGGCTGGTCACCATGGTGACTCCGGCCTTGTGAACGCCGCGTGTGGTCATGCATTGATGGGCGGCCTCGATGACGACCGCAATCCCGCGCGGGCGCAGCACCTCATCGATGGTGTTTGCGATCTGCGCCGTCATCTTCTCCTGGATCTGCAGGCGCCGGGCGTAGGTCTCGACCACCCGGGCGAGCTTGCTGATGCCGACGACGCGCCGGTCGGGCAGGTAGGCCACGTGCGCGCGACCGATGATGGGCACCATGTGGTGTTCGCAGTGCGACTCGATACGGATGTCGCGCAGCACGACCATCTCGTCGTAGCCGTCGATCTCCTCGAACGTCCGCTGCAGGATTTCCCGCGGATCCTCGCCATAGCCCGCAAAGAATTCCTCGTAGGACCGCACGACACGATCCGGCGTACCAACGAGGCCCTCCCGATCCGGATCGTCGCCCGCCCATCGGATCAGGGTACGAACTGCTTCTTCCGCCGCGGCGCGCGACGGATGTTCCGGAGTCTCGGCTCGTTCGAGTTCTCTTCTTTTTACAATCACGTTCATCGTCCAACCCCCACCGGTCCGGGGATGTCCCGGTCGCTGTTGAAATTGTGAAGTAGGCGTTGCTCGCCTTGAGCCTGTTAGGCTCGGGGTGTCGAATCCAACGAAGGAGAGCAACGCCATGAAGAAGATTACCA
>Ga0209284_10000178_pt1 | contig 99233 bp, 96 predicted proteins | sample FRY03_FD_187211 | JGI IMG/M metagenome (GOLD analysis project Ga0209284, IMG submission 187211) | Freshwater microbial communities from Lake Fryxell liftoff mats and glacier meltwater in Antarctica - FRY-03 (SPAdes) (version 2) | ecosystem: Environmental > Aquatic > Freshwater > Ice > Glacier... | reverse complement strand
CCTGTTTTTGTAGCTGTAATATCACAACAAAAGTGTTTAATTATTTTTTTCAGAATATGAAGGCTGATTTTGCTGTATGGGATCATAGAAAGAGAGGATATGAATTTCTCTCTTCTGGTCTAGAGCCAAAAATAATATGATTTATTTCTCAAATTTGTACAACCGAAACAATCATTACAACCGCTGCAATCAAAACAAAAGAGGAGATCACGTCCATCACGGCAATCTCTGCATTCTTGGCAATTGTAGCATGTAGCACAGCCGATACATTCATAACAGTATTCACATTTTTCGATATTGAGGCAGTCAAAACAATTCCTGGATTCAAATGAACCATAGAGATGTTCACAATTCTCAGAGTAGTCTGTACAAAAACACAGATAACAATTTTTCAAATGGTAGCATTGATTACAGTAGTCAGAGTTTTCTCCAAAGCCATTTGCGAGGGCTGGTTTTGGTGTACGCTTCATGATCTCATCAAATTGGGGGAAGAATGGACGAGAGAAATCAAATGTCGCATGAAATTCATACGGATTCCAATCATCGCTATTCCATATTTTTGGATCGTAGACGACATAGTCTTTATCATGTGAATACGTGGAGATGATTTGATTTCCTGTTTTGCTACATTTTCCATGGTAGAGCTTTCGTTCGTTTCTCCATGAGAGTCTTCGTCTTATTCGTTCATCAGGACAGAGTGTTGGGCTCGGTATGAGATACTTCTGACCAGCAAAAGTGGGAGAAATCTTCTCGTAAAACTCGAGGTCTTTATCTGTCACCACAAACTCTTGTCAGCTCAGGCGGCATTTTTTGGTTTCTATAATTTTTTCTCAGTGAGGTATCATACTTTTAGGGAGAGATAGAGGGCTGATCTTTAATAATGCTCCATTTTGCTTTTTGAAGTTTGCATTATGCTTTACCTTTGCAGTTCAATCTCTTATTCTAGGACAAAAATCTAGGAGTCAAAGCATTCCTGGTGAAAAAATTTTCCACCTTATGAAAAATAATGTATACTGCCTCCATGACACAACTTATAGAAACACTTTCTGAGATGGGACTGACCGAGGAAGAAGCCAAGGTTTACCTCGCCTGCCTCTCTGTCGGAGCCAATCCTGCTTCGACTATTGCGCGTGCCTGTGAGCTCAAACGAGAAACCTGTAATTATACACTCAAAAAACTCGCAACAAAATGACTTGTGTCGACTATCTTTCGGGAATGAGCGACATTCTACACTGCAGAACCACCAGAAAAATTGGTTACAATAGCTGAGTCACGACTTATTACGATGACAAAAACAGTGCCACTCTTGAATCAAATGATGAATCAAAAAGCGAATAAGCAGGCAAAAGTGAAGATGTATCAAGGGACTTCTGGTATTGAAACAGTCATGGAAGATGTATTGAAATCTCCCGGAGAAGCTCTGACCTATACGAATCTCGGGGCTATGCTCTCCATATTTGGAAATCGTGTGACCGAATTTCGTGAAAAACGAAAACAGTCAAAAGTGACCTCTCGTACTATCTCTACCTACTCACCAGAAGCAAAAGCCTATGTGACAGGAGGTACATTATTTGAGTGAGAACAAATTCTCTTCGTGAATAATCAGGAATTTATATTTGGTTCTGATGTCCTGATCTATGGTGACAAAGTAGCTATCATTTCTCTCGAAGGTGATGAGAATTATGGTTTTATCGTAGAGAGCTCTTCGTTTGCCCGTACTCAGCGGGCTATATTTGATCTCGCGTGGATCGGGGGAAATATGTTTGTAGCACAATAGTATCTCTAGAACACTCGAACAATGTGAGAGCCCTATCAGAGTAAAATAAAACCACCGATAAAGGTGGTTTACAATTTGTAATGGAGCGGACGATGGGACTCGAACCCACAACAACCTGCTTGGAAGGCAGGAGCTCTAGCCAATTGAGCTACGTCCGCAAAACAAAGTATGGGCATTGTAACGAGAGACGCGATACTGTCAAAAAATTTTCGCAAATATTCAATTATTCATATACTCGCATTCTATGGTACAAAAATGAACAACACTAGAAAATGTCTTTGTAGAGAAACTCATCCTCTGAGGTATAGGGTTGAGTCGTGCTGCTGACGGTAAGAAGATTCTCATCTCATGAGGAGCTATCCCAGAAAGTACGGTCGATGTACGCGTGCTCAAGAATCGTTCAAATCGTCTCGAAACACAGATGCTCAGAGTAGTAAAAAAATCACCAATCGAAGCAGAGCTTCCGCGGAATTTTCAGCTATATGGCGGTTGCCGATGGCTTCCCATTCCCCACGAAAAACAACTCGAAATCAAAGAACAACAGATAAAGGAAGTATTCATACATACTCCCGAGCTCGTAAAAGATGTAGTGTGGCATCCTATTGTTGCCTCACCAGAAGTCTATGGCTATCGAAATAAAGTAGAATTTAGCTGGGGCAAATATATCTCTGCACGAGAATGAATCGATGATAAATATCGATTTGGATTTCATGAATCAGGACAATTTGATCGCGTGGTAAATTGCAGCTTCTGCGTTTTAGGAGATGACGTCATCAATGATATATTTCGCATATTTGATTCCTATGCTCGAGAAAATCGATTACCAACGTATGATGTGAGGACAAATATAGGATTTTGGCGGCATCTTATCATTCGTCGCAGTAAAAAAACTAACGAAACCATGGTAATAATATCTGTAAATATTAATTACCTCGGCGAAAAACAGCGCGACGAGTTCAAAAAAGCACTAAAGTCTTTTATTTCAGGTATATCTGTTATTACTTCAGCGTATCTCCTTCATAACACAGGTAACGCGGATATAGTGCAAGGGTTTTATGAGCATATTTCTGGTACTCCCGTTATTACTGAAAAATTATTTGATCTTGATTTTGAGATAAGTCCTAGGAGCTTTTTTCAGACAAATACACTCTGAGCAGAAGAGCTATACAGAGTTACATGAGATATGATTCGTACAAAAAATCCGATACTCTTTGATCTCTATGCCGGAACAGGTACTATAGGTATGGTCTTGGCGAACAGAGTAAAAGAAGTATATTCTGTAGAGATAGTTCCAGAAGCGAGCGAAGATAACATCCGAAACCTTGAAAAAAATAACATCAAAAATGTCACAGTGATAAATGCGCCTGTAGAGAAATTTCTCACACAATGGCAGTCGGAAGACAAGGCTAATCCAGATGTCATCATAGTAGATCCTCCACGTGCAGGGATGCATCCCGATGCTCCAGGTATTTTGAGAAGTTTCTGACCAAAAGAAATCATCTACGTGAGTTGTAACCCAGCGACGCTTGCTCGAGACTTAGCTCTCATAGCTCCAAATGGTGAATACCGTGTGACTGATATTACGCCTGTTGATATGTTTCCTCATACTCACCATATAGAGGCTGTAGTGAGGATGCAGCGAGTGGAATAGTAGTATCCCAGAGAGGTACGTCTAGAAAATTTGATATTACCATTGCATCGACACGGAGTTGAATTATACTACACTGATTGATAACATGAATTCTTGTTGCATTTTTTAGAACAATATTGAGTTCATAGCAGAGATTTTTACCTGATTTTTTTCAAATAATCTGTAATGCATAAATTTGAGATAAATGAGAGATATTTGCTTTATTCTCTTCTGTAAAATTTGGCAATTTCCCAGTATAATAAATTCCAATCATTTTATCAAAAATCTTCTTATTTTTGGTCGCGTATATAAAATAGATTATGCTGAGAATAAATATAAAAAAATCAATATTAAGCACGTTCAAAAAATTTACAAATACTTTTTCGTTGAAAGCGACCCCGATTTGAATGATTTCGAAAGATCCTAGAATTAATATTATTACCATCATTTTTATTTTTGATTTTTTTGAAAGTACATATGTTAGTATACCATCAGATATTGTAAGAGTATATGAGATAAAATTTGACCAAAAAAAAGAATTAGATTCCCAAGAGATTTTTTCAGCAATTGGATCATTAAAATTCTTAATTTTATTCGAATCAGTAGGAAGTGTTTTTATGCAGGAGATAATTTCCTGCAGGTCTCTTAAAGTCATATTTTGTTTTATTTATACTATCATAGTACTCTACTTCTTTTGATATTTCAATATTTTCTTGTATTTACTAGTAGAATATCATATAATAATGATGTTTATTTTTTTACTTATTTAGTTTATGGAAATTTTTGTTTTACTGTGATCTATATTCCCTATTATTATAATAGCGGCAGTTGTTATCGGACCACTTACCATCCGTATTATTGATCAATATGAGAAAGGTGTGATTTTTTCGCTGGGTAAATTTTCACGTATAGCAGAGCCAGGTCTTCGTTTTATTATTCCATTTATTCAAACTTGCAATAAGGTTGATATGCGTGAGCGTGCAGTCGATGTACCTTCTCAAGAAGCTATGACGAAGGACAATATCTCTCTGACTATCAATGCTGTTATCTATTATTCCATAGATGACGCGATGAAGTCTGTGGTAAATGTTCGAGCTCTCGAATATGCTATTATGCAGTTCGCTATGACGACAATGCGAAACATCGTTGGTCAATTTGAGCTCGATGAGCTCCTTGCAAACAAAGAAGAAGCAGGAAGAAAAATCATGGAAATAGTCGATATAAAATCTGATAATTGGTGAGTTGATATCCAATCTGTAGAGCTCAAAGACCTCAATATTCCTGACTCGCTGAAGCGGACTATGAGCAAACAAGCAGAAGCAGAACGTGAAAAGCGGGCAAAAATCATAGATGCAGAAGGGGAGCTCATAGCTTCAGAAAAATTATCACAAGCTGCTGCAGTATTGAGCGCAACACCAGGAGCACTTCATCTCCGTACGCTTCAATCTGTAAATGATATCTCTTCGGACCAATCAAATACGACTATATGGATGCTTCCCATAGAAACACTTAGAGCTATCGATGGGATGGGATCTATGATTCAAAAAATGTGAGACAAAAAATAGTTATTACTATTTTTTTGAAAAACTCTCCATTTCAGGAGAGTTTTTTTATTGAAAGTAATAAAAACTATACTTTTAGGTCGCCTATGTAGAATTGGTCTTTTAGAGCCTTTGCGCTTTCGGGATGTTTTGAGAACATGTGAGTCGCATCTTTTCCACATCATTTGAGGATAGCTTCACCACCGGGGTGTTGAGATATAAATAGGGTAACATCATAGACTTTACCATCGAGAATAAGCCAACATGAAGAATCATTAAGATGTTCAGATACTTCAGTAGATGTGTATGATTTTTTGATAGTCGTTGTATTGATTGCTTTATCTGTCGCTATATAGTTCACTGTTACCTCAGTTGGAGTTGTATTAGGAATAGGAATAGTCTGTTTAGTTTTTATCGCAATATCTGTATTTATATCATTAGTTGATATAGGCTTTCCACAAGCATTGAGAAGAAAACTGAAGGTAAATAGGAGGATAAAAGTTTTTTTCATTAGGATAATAGAAAAAGATATAAGTAGGCGTATTTTATTATCTCTTCATTATTTACAAAGAGAGAAAGTCTTGACGAATAAACATAAAAAAACTGCCCCAGAAGGGGCAGTATTGAGATGAGTACTCACGGAGAATTACCAACGATTTCCACCACCGCCACCACCACCACCATTATCTCGGTGACCACCACCAGATGAAGGACGCTCTTCTTTTGGACGAGCTTCGTTCACAGTGATAATACGAGGACCACGGTCGTCAGAGATCTCAGTCACACCATTGTGTGCTGCGATAGCTGCGTTTGCTTCTTCATCTGTAGACATTTCTACGAGAGCGAAACCACGAGGACGTCGTGTCTCTCGATCGAGAGGGATAAATACATCAACTACCTCACCATTCTGAGAGAAAATTTCTCTCAACTGGTCTGCTGTAACACGGTACGGAAGATTTCCGACAAAAAGGCGTTTGCCCATAACTGAAAAAAGAAAAAAATAAGTATCGACCCTGTACGCCCCTTCGCGGATAACCACTATTGACCACGTAACACTGACGATGTGCACAGTATAGTATACCTTTTGTTAAAGTAAAGAGAAAATCGTTTTTTTATCGTTTTCCTGGTGTAGTTTGAGGATTTTTCATCAGAGAGACGAGTTGCTGTATGACCCGAACCACTCATCCTACATAACGCTTATTTTCCGTTAATTCTACCTCTATCATCTCGAGAAGTACATGAGCGGGGTATGTTTTTTCAAAATTTTCATAGAGAGAGAGAGCAGTGTCCATGGTTCGGCGAGAGAGATCGTATTCTGCATCTATCTTGTTTTGTTCTGTTCTCTGGACTTCACTCCACTCAGAGATAGTATAGATAGATTTTCATGCTCAGAGGATGCCTATATTTTTTGAAGTATTTTGACGGTAATAATAGAGGTACATATTGTAGCCACACTGTTCGTATGTCATAGAATCTAGCAGATCCTTATATGTATATATCTTGTCGCCATCACGGGGCTCTGTGCATTTTTGTTTTTTTATCTGTCACTCTATCACTCCGTTGGCTTTTTCGAGTACTCATTTTGCTCTCTCAGAGATATCGTAGTTTTCTATAATTGTTTTATGAAGTGCATACTTTGATTTCAAAATCGCACAATTCATGATGTTATTTTGCGTTTCTTCATAGATTTTCCGTACATTATCAAAACTGATAGAGCGAGTCTTTGAGAGATTGGGATATTTCCCCATATTGTGTTCGACGATGAGTTGCTTATCGGTATCAAAATTCCAATAATCACCACCATATCGCTGACCAAGGCAGAGATTCGCTACATTACACTCATAGGAGTATTGACCTTTATTGTAACAACTGTAACCAAGAGGATCATCTTTTGTATTACAGCTTGCGCTTTGCTGACATTCTCACATCACAATACCTCAAAAAGAGGTAAGAAGTAAAAAGATGAGAGTAAAAAAACGTTTCATAGATTTATGGAGCACCTATACGAAAGAGGATTTCACGATTGACGAATTCTTTTTCACGACCGTATTTGAGACGAGAAAGCTCCATGTATGCTCGCATGAGTTTCGGGTCTCATTTTTCGAGATAAATATTCTCGGGTATCATGCTAAACGCACGAGAGACTTGTCCATCAATCATGAGTCGCATTACTCACTTATGCTTATCCATATTCACTAGGTCGCCAGCAGAGAAATTTGGGGCAAATTCTTTTTCCAGCTTTTCAGCGTCTTCTGCGCCAACTTTATAGCTCATCATAGTACCGACGTTACCAAAGATGGCATTCTTGAGATTGACAGAGCTTTTTGTGAGTGCATCAGATTGTTCGAGTTGTGAGAGGTATTGATGTCAGACATTGAGAGAGAGACGGTATTTACGAGCCTCTGAGAGGATTGATTCGATTGAATCAGTGACGAAATTTTGAAACTCATCTATATAAAAATAGAAATCTTTTCGGAGCTCTTTGTCTATCTTTTGTCGAGCCATCGCAGCTCCTTGGATTTTTGTTACAAAAATCATACCCAGGAGTTTTGAATTGAGATCACCGAGAATACCCTTTGAGAGATTGATGAGGAGGATTTTTCATGAGTTCATTACTTCTTCTACATTAAAAGAGCTTTTTGTTTGACCTATAATGTTACGCAGAAGCTCGTTTGTGATAAAGCCAGAAAATTTTGCTTGAAAATAAGGAATCATCTCTTTCTTTTCTCGGTCTCACATGGCTGCATAGGTATAATCCCACCATGATTTGACGATTTTGTTTTGGAGAGTCCGACGACGCTCCATCTGGAAATTTTCATCAGTAAAGAGTCTCACAATATCCGTGAGAGCACCACCACCTGGATATTCCATCAGTGTATGAACACCATTGAGGAAGTAATCCTGTAAACGTGGGCCAAAGACTTCGTTACCAAAGAGCTTTATCATCATCTTCGTAGCATCTTGTGCGACAAATTCTCGCTCTTCTGAATCTCTCGCTTCGAGGAGATTAAGACCCATAGGACGAGCAGTGTCACTTGGATTGAAATAGATGACATCATCAGCACGACTCCGTGGTATATGTGGGAGGAGCCCGCTGGCAAAGTCTCCGTGTGGATCCATCACAGCCATACCATGTCAGAGTTTTGCATCCTGACGAGCCATGGCCTCGAGTTGTGTTGTCTTACCAGTACCAGTCTGCCCAATGATATAAAAATGTCGCATACGGTCTTCAGCTTTCATGTAAATTGGCACTTTTTTGCCACGGTACAAATTATGTCCCAGAAGTATTCATTCTTTTGGTATATTATCGGGAGACTTAACTATTTTAAATTTTTGCCATTTTATTTCTGGCGAGAGGTTGTATTTTGAATGCGGAAAATGAAAGAGAGAGGATATCTCCTCGACATTGAGAATCATGGGTTTCCACTTTTTCCATCCTGGACGTGAGAAAGTGCGATAGAGGATATTTCTCATTGTCCGTGAGCTCGCAAGCTCATGAGAATCGTGGAAGTAATTTGTATCAGGACTACGGAATTGCTCAAAAGATGAAAGGATATTCTTCATCTGTATTTCACAAGTGTGATTATCACGAGCAACAGTCACGAGACGAATGATAGTGTCATATCAGATTTTTTTGCTCTTTTCATCGATGAGTTTTACTTCTTCCGACTCAAGTGCACTTGGTCATTCCTTTTCCTGGCTTTTATCTCCTTCTTTTGTATCTGTTTTCCAGAAATTGATAAAGCCTTTTAAGAGACTTAGAGGGCTCATCCCAGCACTATGATGACCATTTTTCTGCATATGGCTGGCATGTTTGCTCGCGTGCTTTTGCCAATTATTACCAGTTGGTCGCAGCATTATCTGTATCATGCATGATTCATCTTCATCGAGCTTTGAGAGAGCGTTGGTGATATTGTTTATCGGATCTGATTCGAGCTTCTGATGTGTCTTGATAGGGAAGATATAGTTATGTTCTAGTGTGAGACACTTAGTAGCATAGTGGAGATTATCTCCTTCAAAGAGATTTATCTCCTCTACTTCTTCGATAACTGCATCAGAGAAAAAACTCGTTACTTGTTTCTCTACCAGTCACTGATATTTTCTCGGCACGACCATGTGAAAATAGAGCTGATTCTTGTAGGCTATGTATTCGAGTGAAAATGTCTGCTGACCACGAAGTTTCTGGAAAAATTTCCCAGTATGGAGCGAATTCATGGCAGCGAGGAGTTGCTCCATGAGGCCTATGTATTCTTTGAAGTCTTTTACATTATCATTTTTTGCATCAGCGTCTGAATCCTTTCGAGGGATGAGAACCTGGAGGTGAACTTTGTTGAGAGAACGTTTTTGATCAACGTTCTTTTTGAGCAGAAATACAAAAGTCATCCCAATAGTTGGGAAAGCGATGAGAACAAAGAGGAGGAATATCAGTTCGAGAGACATGTTCGTTATAGTATAATCATACTCTCTTTTTCATCCAGATGAAACATATAGACAATAGAAAGAGTGCTATATGACTAGACTTCTCTCAAAAATAATGAAAAAATCTTTAAAAATCGATATTTTTTCCCTTTTTTCTGTAATAATTTCACTATACTGCGGTTGTGCCCTGATAGTTTAATGATAGAACATCCGCCTCTGGCGGACAAATACAGGTCCTCCTTGAAGTATCATTATGGTTTTCCTCCAGATGTTCGGAAACACTTATAGCTAGCACATGCCCTGATAGTTTAATGGAAGAACAGCTCACTCCTAACGAGCAAATACAGGTCCGATTCCTGTTCGGGGCACCAAATTATTAGTAGATGAAAAGGTTATTGCTTGATTACTAGAAGATGTTGCCCTTGAAAACGAATAATTTACCACTGAATTTCACTTAATCTATGTTCTCCGAGGAGAGTATTTGTTTTGCTAAAATGCTTACATCCCAGGAATCCACGGTGAGCAGAAAGAGGGGAGGGGTGTGGAGCTTCGAGGATCGCGTGTTTGCTCGTATCGATCAGTGATTTTTTCTTCTGTGCATGACTTCACCAGAGCAGGAATATCAAGAAATCACGTTTATCTGAAAGTGTTTGAATAATTGCATCGGTAAATACCTCCCATCATTTGTCAGCATGAGACATCGGCTCTCCAGAACGGACGGTGAGCGTCGTATTGAGGAGGAGGACACCTTGCTCTGCCCAACGTGAGAGATTACCATTTTTTGGAGCTGCTGTACCCATATCGCTTTGAATTTCCTTAAAAATATTCCTCAGAGATGGAGGATTTCTGACTCATTCCTGGACTGAAAAAGCGAGACCGTGTGCTTGTCATGGTCCATGATAAGGATCTTGTCAGAGAATGACTACCTTTACTGCTTCAAATGAAGCCACGTCAAATGCTGCAAAGATATTTTTTGTATCCGGATAAATAGTTTTCCCAGAGAGTACTTCATTCTGTATAAAATGTGAGAGTATCTGAAAATACGGTTTTCCCAATTCTTCACACATAACCGCTTTCCAACCTGGATGTATCTTTATTTCTGTCATGAGCTATCAATATTGGGAGTTGTAACGTTGTTTGGGTCAAGAGAATGTCTATAAGCATCTATAAAAGTATGAACACTCTGAGATGTCTCTATAGGATTTGGGATATCTGTAGTACTGAAATCAGATGTATTATTTGCTGAATCACTCGCTGTTCTGATCATGATATTCCCATAATGGAGGAGATTTCAGAGTAGTCAAGATGTCGTAGCATTCACTTCTTGTACGAGGTCTATAGTTGTTTGGCACATTTTACGATTGAGAAACTTGATCTGATCATAGGCTATAATACGGCGGTTGGTGATGATGATTATATCGAGTTCATTATTTACCCAACGTACGAATATATATTGTAATCATATCATCAATAAGCCAATAATAGTAAGTATGGCAAAAATGAAGGTCATATTTACAAAAATACCAATAAAATAAATACCTGCAGATAGTCACAAGAGAATCAGAAGAAAAATTCATGTTTCCACAAGTATAATCCAATGTTTTCGTATAACCAAATAAATATCCTCGTTAGCTTCGAGCTTTATACTCTCACATTCACGTATTTTTTTATGAACAATATCTTTATGAGGCATATGTTTTTTTGAGGGTTATATTTGGATCCCTTGCGTAGATTGGTTTGATTCGTTCATGAGCTATTGAGAGCGGAAGCGAGCGAATAACTCGAGAATATTCTTTTGCTATTACTATTGTATGATTGGGAGTAGTGAAGTCAATTGGCGTCAGAGTACTGTATTTTCCTTCTGGAAGTTCATGTATGAGTGTAATAGTTGGTGATGATGTATCTGTGTTCCAGAGCAGGACTTCTTTTTTGGTAATAGCGGTTATCCAGGGGAGAGAAGCTTTTTGGTATGAGAAAAATTCATTGACAGTAAGAGGGAAGAGAGGAGTATTAAAACTATATCCGATAGTATTTGCCACGAGGGTAGTGACTCGTGTCCCAGTAAAACCACCAGGTCATACCATAACGACTATACCAGATAATCATTCATAGGTAATATCGTTTCTCGAGAGTAGATCATCTATTTCTTCAGTAAGCGTATCAAATTCTCTCTGTTTACCTGTCCATGAGCGAATATCTATGATCTCTCGAGTTTCATCAAAAATACATATATATGTCGGTTCTGAGAGGGTATCAATAAAGAGGTACATACTATTTTTTTTCTAAAATAGGACCATCTTTACTATCCGTGACGGTATAGCCATGAATTTCAATTTCTTTTCGTAGATTGTCTGATTTTGCAAAATCTTTCTCTTCTTTTGCTACCTGTCGTGCTAGAGCAAGTTTTTGGATTTCTGCTGGTATTGTGTGATTTTCGAGTAGAGTCCAGTCAATGATGCCCATGACACTGTCCCAGGACTTTAATATCTCTATCACAGAGGAAGTTTCTTTTGTCGTCAATGATAGATCATCTATATCGCGGTTAATAATAGTTATGAGCTCAAATACTGCGGTCATCGCGACGACAGTATCTATATCATTTTCGAGTGCTTCCACAAAGAGAAGCATGGATTCCTGGAGTTTGTCTCGGAATTCTCTTCGCACTTTTGTATTTTTTGGTGTGTAAGCCTTGATTCTCTTGATGGTATTATCGAGACTCGTTACCGTGGCCATAGCACTCTCGAGGCGATCAAAAGTGAAATTGAAATTTTCACGATAACGGTTCTGGAGACACATCATGCGAAATGCTCGATAGATAAGGGGTTTTTTGTCTGGAAATTTTTCTTCGATATCTCTCATGCGATAGAAATTTCCTGCTGATTTACTCATCTTTTTACCATCAACCAGGAGATGCCCTGTGTGCATCCAATAGGTAGAAAAGGTTTTTCCTGTCATCGACTCTGTCTGCGCTATCTCGTTTTGATGGTGAGGGAATACGAGGTCTATTCACCCCATATGAATATCTATTTGTTCACCATGTCACCAGAGATTACAAGCGCTACATTCAACGTGCCATCCGGGCCTTCCTTTGAGTTTCTTTGAACCATCTTTGGTTTCAAATTGTGCTTCCCAAAAATTATCACCATCGGCAGAGTCATATCATTTCCATAATGCAAAATCACTGAGACTTTCTTTTTCATATTCATCCTGTTTGACGCGTGCGCCAGCTTTCATACCCTTCATGTCGAGGTGCGCAAGATTACCATACTTTTTAAAACTTTTTATATCAAAATAGACAGAGCCATCCTCACTCACATAGGCATGTTTTAAATTTATCAGTTTCTGAGTTATCTCAATCATTTCAGGCACTAATTCTGAAATTGGTTTAAAACGCTCAAAACTTGTTATGTTAAGTTTTTTGAGGTCTTCAAAAAAAAGCTGAGTATAGAGCTCGGTAAATACTTTGAGCGTCTTATTTTCTTTTTGGCTATCACGAATAGTTTTATCATCAATATCCGTCAGATTCATCAAAGTGTGTACTTCATATCCGATAAATCGGAGTGTCCGAATCACGACATCATCAAATATATAGCAACAGAGATTGCCGATATGCGCATAATTATAGACTGTTGGCCCACAAGCATAAAATTTTATATGGCCTTCTTTGAGTGGTTTAAATGACTCTAGAGTGCGAGAGAGTGTATTGTAAAGCGAAAGCATAGGAGGATTATAAAAAAAACTTCCAGAAATCAAAATAGAAGCTCTTGCAAGTTCCAAGAATCTGATACATTGGTCATATGAAGATTTCGAGTATTTTTATCATTATACTTACGATTCTCGTTGTTTCGGGGATATTTTTTTATGAACAAAAAGAACATCGTTGTGTTGTCTCTTCTTCTTTTGGAGATTGGAGATTTGAAGTAGCACGTACGAGGGATGAACATATCCGAGGGCTGATGAATAGGACGAATCTCTGTGATAGATGTGGGATGCTCTTTGTCTTTGACTCTGAAAAGCCTCAAGCATTTTGGATGAAGGACACTTATCTACCACTTGATATGTATTTCTATAATTCGCGTGGAAAAATCGTCGATATAGCACAAAATATGCGTCCAGAATGAGAGACAACTGATCCGATGATTTTCCGTTCTCATCCAGCTCAATATGTCGTCGAAGTACTAGCCGGAAGTGTATTTCCGAGTGACTCAATTGATATCCTCCAGTGTAAATAATTATGACTAATTTCGTTGCAACATGTATCGGTGGTGTAGAGTCTCTCGTACGAGGAGAGCTCGAGAGGCAGGGTATACAGATGACCTATGGTCAGGATAAGATGGTGGCATTTGAAGGAGATATGACGACTCTGACAAAAGCAAATATCTGGTCTCGAGTAGCAAACCGTATATATGTTGAAGTGGAAAAGATAGACGTCACTTCCCTAGAGATGCTTTTTGTCGTGGTAGAAAATATCGATTGGTCCAAATGGATTCCTATCGGTACTCCGATACTCGTCTCTGCGACGTCAAATCGATCGGTTATCACCCATACTCCGAGCATGCAATCTATTGGGAAAAAAGCTATAATTCGATCCCTCATGGGCGGAGATGATTTCTGGAAAGAAAATGAACACAATCATCCTATAGAGGTTTTCCTCCTCCTCGTGAAAGACGAGCTTCATGTACTCATAAATACTTCTGGAGATGCTCTCCATAAGAGGGGATATAGGACAGAGGCAGGAGAGGCACCTATCAAGGAATCTCTCGCAGCAGCTTTAGTGCTTTTTGGTGGATGGAAATTTCGTTCTCCTCTCTATGATCCACTCTGTGGAAGTGGAACTATACTCATAGAAGCAGCGATGATAGCGAGAAACATCGCTCCAGGTCTTCATAGAGAATTTGATTACCTCTATTTTCCTTGGTATGACCTGTCAAATCATGACAGAGAAATCAAGCTCGCTCAGTCAAAAATATTTGATAAGTCGTATGCTATTTTCTGAGGGGATCATAATCCCTATATGATAGACATAGCCTGCAAAAATGCTTCCAGAGCTGGTGTCCTAGATACTATACAATTTCGAGAACAAGACATGAAAGAAGGGGAGTATGAGTCTGGTGGTTGTATCGTGACCAATCCTCCCTACGGAAAGCGTCTCGAAGATGAAAATCTCGAAGGATTCTATCATGACCTCGAAAATATCATAGATATCAATAATCTCTCGGGTGGAGTGATCACAACCGTTGATTTCTTTCCAAAAAATCAAAAGGATTGGACGAAAAAAAATCTCATGAATGGTGCAGAAAAATGTCAGTTTTGGAGAAAAATGGGATAATTTCTTTCTTCACATATTTTCCCGAGAAGTCCTCTGATAATTCTTTGCAACTTGATAAAATATCTGGTAATATAGAGGTGTTATTTATAAAAAACATTTTATGCAACTCGAATTCGTGTGAGCAGCACAAACAGTGACAGGATCAAAACATATCCTCCGCGTCAATGGAAAGACGTTTCTGCTAGATTGTGGTATGTTTCAGGGTCGTAGAAAAGAATCAGATGAAGCGAATAGATTTTTCCCACTCAAAACAAACGAGATAGATGCTCTCATCCTCTCACATGCTCATATAGATCATGCAGGACTCATACCTCTTCTCGTGAAAAAAGGTTTTACTGGTCCTATTTATTGTACACATGCAACGCGTGATCTATGTTCTATTATGCTCCAGGATTCAGCGCGTATTCAGTCACATGATGCAGAACATATGTCTCGGAAGGCAGGGAAGATTATAGAGCCCCTGTATACAGAAGAAGATGCTCGAAATGCTATCATGCAATTTCGTTCTGTTGGGTATAAACAAAAAATTCCTCTTGCAGCATGAGTATTTATGACATTTCATGACGCAGGACATATTCTCGGTTCTGCCCTCGAAGAATGGGAAATCGATGACAAAGAGACAGGAGAACATATTCGTTTTTGTTTCACTGGAGACCTCGGACGCAAGCATCTCCCTATTCTCCGTGAACCAACTCAACTCAAAGACATAGATATTCTCATCACGGAATCTACTTATGGAAATCGTTTTCATGACGAGCTCGAACAAGTCGAAGAACGACTGACAAAAGTCATCAATGATACAGTCAAACGTGGATGAAAAATATTTATCCCAGCCTTTGCCGTAGAGCGAACGCAGGAAATTCTCTATGTTTTGAGACTCCTCATGCATCAAGGGAAGATCATGAAGCTCCCAATCTATGTTGATTCACCACTTGCTACGAGCGCAACAGAGATTTTTAAAATTCACCCAGAGTGTTTTGACGAAGAAATATTGAATGCTACGGAAGAATGACTCTTTCCATTCTTAGAAGGCGAGGGTGTACGATTTACTCGTAGTGTCGAGGAATCAAAAGGACTGGATCGTATCAACTATCCAGCCATCATCATCGCTGCTTCAGGCATGGTAGAATACGGTCGTATCGTTCACCATGTCTCAAATAATATCGAAGATGAGAAAAATCTCCTCCTTGCGATAGGTTACATGGCAGAAAATACTCTCGGACGAAAACTTCTCGAGTGAGCAAAAGAGGTAAAAATCTTTGATGAAATAAAACAAGTGAAGATGCAGATAGAAGTATTCAATGCCTTCTCAGGTCATGCAGATCGTAAATGACTCCTAGAATTTGCCGAGCATTGTGGAAATCCTACGCAGATATTCCTCGTCCATGGCGAAAAAGTAGGTATGGATGCACTCGAATCAGGCATGAAAGAACTCTCAAATCTCCAAAATACAGCGATAGTCGCACCAGCCCCGGGAGATATCTACGATGTTGTCGCTGGTAAAAAATGTGTCAAATCTACGAAGAGAAATATGGAGTGTCACGGAATTGTGTGTAAAATTTAATCATATGAATTCTCTCAGGGAAGAATCTCGAGAGTACGAATCTATGGGTAAAAAACTCGATATTTTGCTCATTGAATCACGCGATAAATGAAAATGCATTGCAAAATTATGATGACTTCCAGATTTCTTCGGGAGGTTTATAGGCTAGTTTTTGATGAAGGACTAGGACTTGTGTTAGCTTTTGATGAGTTATGACGTCAAAGTAATTGACAACTTTATATTACACTTTTTTATTCTGATTTAATTTCATGAATTGATGGAGATATTCACACAGAACAAAACTAAACAATTTTTACTCAAAATCTCATAGTCACACTAGATAAACTAGGAAATACTTATCTTACCGATAATCCTGAAACTTAAATACACAGTCTCCGATAAGTATTTTACCGTCAATGGTGTACCAGAGACTTGATGTATCTCAGAGGTTTATCCTGTCGTCATCAGCGGGGAGTTCTCGTAGAACTGAGCGTATGACCTCATGAGTAATTTTTCTCTTATCCATGACATCCCATACTCGATCGACTGCCTCAGGGAACTTCATGGGCGTCATACGAACTATTTGTTCGATTCGAGTACCTGTGACTCGGTAGATGAAGTTCCCTTCTGAAGTGACGATAAAATCATTTGCATCTTTTTCATTTTTGAGATCAATAACGACTCGTTTGTCAGGATTTGGTATTTCTATCTCTTCTGGTTCTACGTAGGTGATGATTTTATTTTGAAGAGCTTCGAGACCTTCACCGATAGGTGCAGAGATCGGAAAGACTTTTTTGCCTGTTTTTTTCTCGATTTGAGATTTGAGGTCTTCGACCATATCTGGATCAAGGAGATCACATTTTGCGAGGACGATAATCTCTGTTTTCTCGAGAAGTGTAGGATTGAATAATCCGAGTTCGTTTCTGATGGCATCATAATCTGCGATACAGTCTTCATATTTTCCTGCATCGAGGAGATGCATGAGGACACGAGTCCTCTCTATGTGTTTGAGAAATTCTATACCCAGTCATTCTCCCTTATGTGCTCCGGGTATGAGACCAGGCACGTCTTCGAGTACCATATTTGTCCCTTTATACTCCATGACTCCGAGATTTGGGATGAGAGTGGTAAAAGGATAATCAGCTATTTTTGGACGAACGGATGTGAGACATGAGATGAGAGTGGATTTTCCCGCAGAGGGGATACCGATAATACCCACATCAGCGACGAGTTTGAGCTCGAGGTGAACATCGATTTTTGTACCGAGATCACCCTGTTCACAAAAACTAGGAGCTCTCCGTGTCGCAGCGACGAAGTGAGCATTTCCATATCCGCCACGACCTCAGATACAGAGCCGTACCATTTCTCACTGTTTCGCGAGATCATGGAGAAGTTTCCCCTCCATATCGTATATGAGAGTTCAGACAGGGAGCTTGACAACTTTGTCTTCTGCATTTCTCCCATGCATGAGCTGTATACCTCATCGCTCTCCATCCTCAGAGGCTACTTCTTTTACGTAGCGGAAATTTGAAAGTGTATTGATATTTGGATCCGCGATGACTATGAGGTCTCCACCTTTTCCTCCGTCACCTCAAAATGGTCCTCACTTGGCAATACGAGCCTCTCGCCTCCATGAGACGATACCATTTCCTCCATTTCCTGCACGGAATTTCACATTGACAGCATCGATGAACATAATTGACAAATTTTTATAAATATTTAAACTAAGGTTATTATAGGAATTATTTTATTATGTCGACAGAATCTCTGGGGCCTATCATACAGACAGCAACAGTAGCTATATTTCCTCCTGATATGAAGGAAATATTAGTGACTTACAATGTGAAACTGGATTGATTCCTCCCTGTTGGTGGAAAATTCGAAATAGGTGACGGTAAGATATTATATACTGCACTTTGAGAAACGAGAGAAGAGGCGTGAATTACTCTATTTCCGGGCAGTGGTGTTTTTTTGGATAAACAATGAAAACCTGTGATTGACCCTCAAGTAGTGAATGAAAGTTCTTATAAATTTCCGGACTTAAAAGAAGGAAAAGATGCATTATTTTTCTTTCGCATGCATGATAAACCAAGCTTTGTTCTCCCTGAAAAAACTTTTTTTATTCCAAAATCAGTATATTCTTGAGACTGTATGGAGTTTGAAGGTATAACGTATAGGTTTGTAGCTGAGAATATCCGAAGCGAGATTTTAAAAGTGATGCAAGCATAGTGTATTTGGAGGAGGGTATCTTTTATAGCTTCCAAATACATACTCCAGCGAGCTTCTGTGTTTTGCAAGTTTTTTTTCTTGCAATGTAAATCCTCCTCCTAGAATCATAGCTATATTCTCTCTAATATTATGGTTTTTACTCTTACTCGCGAGGACGCTTCAAAGATGATAGGTGTCTCAACTCGCACTATTGACCGCTATATCCATGCTGGAAAAATTCGCACCAAACGCGATGGTAAGGTCATCATGCTCCATAAAGAAGATGTAACTCAGGTAAAATGAGGAGGAACTCAGACTGATTACGAAGTTATAGCACCAAAGCCAACACTCGTACCAAGTACGGGATATGATCCTCGAGAAGCTCAAAATGAGATACTGCGAACTCTCGAGAAAATAATACGCGAAAAGGACGCGCTTATACAAGAGCTGACATTTAAGCTCTGAAAACTCGAGTCTGATATCGTCAATACTGTCCCAAGGCTCGAACATAGAAAGGCTATGCTTGCCCTAGAAGAAGCAAGCTCTAGCAGACTCCATGACATGGATATGCTCGTCCAAACAAAGAGAGATATAGAATGAAAATTTCAAAGAGAAAAACTCATCTCTACTATTTTGATGATTGGTGTTTTTGTTTTACTGTGTGCCTGCGCAGTGCTCATGTTTCACTTTTTCAGTATCAGGGATGGTAATCCTAATCTCTAGGGTATGTTTGATAGTATTACAAATTCAGCAGACGGACTCTTTATTTTACTCTACATCTTATCTCTGGTAGTCTTTTTTCTCTTTGGTCCACACAAAGTCTATGAATCACTTTTTTGAGCACTTCTAGGATTAGGACTATATTTATTGGTTCACGAGATGACGTTTGTCTATCCAGAGATAACGAGGACTCTTTTTTTTGGAAATCAGATAGTAGAAAATAGATGAACTATACTATGGGCATCAAAATGATTTGCAGTGATTCTCTTTTTCATCACACCGATAACTCTCGGGCTCAATGTGTCTGGTGTTGTACGAGGAACATTGTGGTTTTTTCTGAAAACAATTATCCTTTCTACTATTTTTATAGTTTTTGGAGTAGTTCTATTTTTAATACTTTCTGGAACTTCAGGAGCTTTCGGAGAAGTTGAATTATTTCCTGCTTCTATCCGAGATATATCTTACTTCCAAAATTCTCAATTTCTTCTCTGGATGACAGATAAAACTGCAATAGTCTTGTTACTATCATTTATGCTCGCATTTTATAAAATCATTTTTTCACACTGGGTGAGTCGGTTACTCTTTATTGGATGACTCATGTATGCGAGATCAAACGAGATGTTTAGTAAGAAAAATCTAGATACAGTTATTCCTATCGAGGCAGATTATGTCGACCAGGGAGATATCGAGACTCATAACGACATGCATCGCTAAAATCTTAGTCATACGTATCAAACGCACTTATAAAATCATTCATTATTTTCTCCAGGAGTCTGATGTAGCCGCGTTGCGAGGTGTCTTCACTTAATTCTGGTACTCTATAGGCAAATATGCCATATTTTTTAGTAAGGGCACTAAGGGCACTATCAGATATTTTTTCTGAGATAAATATGTATTTTATCTGATTATCTCGGATGATTTCTCATACTTTTTTGTCCTGAGAAAGTCTATCCAAGTTCGCATAATTTTTTATATTATATTTTTTGAGTCAAAAAATATCTATAAAATACTCCAGATCAGTTCCAACGGTGAGATAGGGGATAGGCTGATATTGTTTTATACGATCAGAAAGTCTTGCATGTGTAGTATTCAGTAAATAAATATAGGCACCAGCATTATCAAAGTATAGCCCTCGATTTTGTGGATCCACCTCGGAGAGGGTATTACGTATAGTTTCTATCTCTTTGATTATTGTATCAAGTGGTAGTGCGGCAGCAGAAGCTTCTTTGTCGGATGCGTAGGGTACGGTAATGTAGACTCATGTATAGTCTTGAAGCTCTTTTCCTATTTTGCTTTGAGAAAGAGAGTCAATTCAGAGAACCGCTGTGGATTTTTGTAATTGTACCATGTCGCTTGGCGAGAGTTTATTTGATTCAGAAATAAAAACAGAGCTATCGGATCCAATAATCATTTTCGCATGTACTCATAGGAGAGGGTTCAGAGTAAAAATTGTAACCTCATTTTCTATCTTTTCTATCGGTGTTTTAGAGTAAAAATTGAGTATAAGAAATCATAAAAATATGAGTATAAAAAATCATAAAAATTTGTGTTTTTTTGCCATAAAATGTATTTAAAAATATGCTACAGTATAGTTGTTTTTGATGAAAATACATTTTTCCTTTTCAAGGTAATTGTAAATATATAAAATTATATTTTTATTGTATTAGATAATATTAAAATTATCTATGTCAATTTTGATAAAACAAGCATAGTAAAGGGAAAAAGCCATGAATGAAAAATCAAGACTTTTTTTCTTTGACTTTGTTTTTGGGAATACAATAATGAGTACATGACACAACTCACCGTATTACCTCAACTTCAGAACTTTTGCCAACTACTTGTCGGATCCTTGAGAAAACAGGATTTTCTCACGTATTTCCAAAAAATAAGTCTCGTTCGCTGTGAATGAGAAGTACTTACACTCTGAGTGGTATCGGAATTTATCAGAGATAACATGAGTTTCAGGTTTTCTGAAGTACTTGCCACAAATGCAAAAGTAGTCTGGCCAGGAGTTACTACTGTGGAAATAGTGATTGATAGAAATATCGAAAACCCTTCCTACACACAAGTGATAGATTGTAGAAAGGTATTTCGAGGTGTACAAAATACAAAAGATAAAAAAGAACCAGTAATCCTCAATAACCAAGGGAAGGAGGATTTTTCTTCTCGATTTGATCTGAGTCACTTTGTTGTCGGGCCGAGTAATCAGCTCGCCTATTCAGCTTGTGAAGCTGTCGTACGAAAGCCTGGTGCGAATTATAATCCATTATTTCTCTATTCTGAAGTCGGGCTTGGAAAAACTCACCTACTCCAATGAACAGCGCTTGATATAAAAAAAAGATTTCCAGAAAAAAAAGTGGTCTACATCACTTCAGATCAGTTTGTTTCTGAATATGTGAATGCGGTCAAGGATAGGAAAATAGATCAGATGAGAGCACGATTTCGTGCAATTGACGTCTTACTCGTCGATGATATCCAATTTTTAGCTGGGAAAAAAGGTACGCAAGAGGAGATATATACACTTTTCAATATTCTCTATGATGCAGGTAAACAAATTATTCTGAGTTCGGATTGTCCTCCAAAAGAATTAACAGAGATAGAGCCTCGACTTGTGAGTCGTTTTGAGTGGGGAATTATGGTAGACATCGATATCCCAGATTTTGAAACACGCCTTGCTATTCTTCAGCAAAAAGCCCGAGAACGAGAATTTATACTTCCGCAGGAAGTAGGGGAATACATAGCATACAATCTCGGGAGAAATGTTCGTGAAATAGAAGGAATTCTCAATCAGATGATCGCAGAATACGAACTCGATGGCTGCATGCCGACAATAGAGTCAATAGGATCTCGTTTTACTCGCCTTGGTATCAAGCATTCAGAAATAGGCGGGAAAGAAAATGGCATAAAAAATATACTTCGTTCCGTTTCTTACGATGAGGTCATCGAAGCCGTCAGTGATTATTTTGGCGTAGAGCGAGATTCTCTCCTCGGGAGTAGTCGTGTACGAGATCTGATGATTCCACGACAAGTAGCTATGTACCTTCTCAAAAACAAGCTCAGATATACGTATGAACGCATCTGAAATATATTTAACGGGCGTGAGCACTCAGCAGTGATGTATTCTTGCAAAAAACTCGAGCTTCTTCTCAAGAAAGACCAGCGACTCATGAGTGATATCTATTCATTACGTGAAAAGCTAGGAGTTTAGTTGCTCTTGAGCTCAAGAGATAAATCCTTCCATTGATCGAGACTGAGTTCTTCTGCTCTGATGTTTTCTGATATTCCAATAGAAATAAGGGTACTCACTATTTTATCTTTACTATATCAGCTCTGTCCTAGATTGCTGGTAAGTTTTTTTCTTTTCTGTGAAAATCATTTTTTGATGAGAGCGAGTAGAGCTAGAGATGCTTGTTTGTCAGTTTTTTTGAGTGTAAATCTGAGACATGTAGACCAGACCTTTGGTACAGGAATAAAATTATTAGGACTAATATCACAAACCTTTTCTATATCAGACATGAGCTGGCATGAGAGTGAGAGAACTGTATGCTCAGTTGTTGAGAGTATTCTCGCGGCTACTTCCTTTTGCATAGTAAAAGTGGCAACCTGAGGGGATAAGTCTACAGAATAGAGAAAGTGATGGAGGATAGGGGAAGTGATATAATAGGGTATATTCCCGTATACATCGTACGGGGCAGATAGTATTATTTTTTCATTTTTGTGAATATGAATTCACTCGTGTTTTTCTGTTTCACCTAGTAATATGCTTGTATCTAGGACATCTTGCAGGTATATATCAAAAGATTTTTCAGAGAAACGTTTTTCTAGGAAGGGTATCATGTCCGGATCCAATTCTATGAGTTTCAGTGATAGTGGATTTTTACTGAGTATCATATCTGTGAGATCACCTGGCCCAGGTCATACTTCAAACACGTTCTTACCTTCTAGGGAAGTGCTGCCGACTATCAAGTCCAGGATTTTCTTATTTTTTAGAAAATTCTGTCATAAATATTTTTTGGCTTTTGGGGTAATCATTTATCTGTAAACTGTTGGAGTAAATCACTGAAATGATCGAGCTATATTCCCAAGTATTTTGACAAAAGTATTCATAATTCCTGAGAGTGTGTCATTTTTTTCGTGTGACTCTTTGAGATAAGTATAACTTGATGCTTCTATAATTTTTCAGTGATACCGAGCTGCTTCCTCCATGGCTACTTCTTTGTATGCAATAAGGTAGTTTTCGGCTAGTATAGGGCAGCCACCATAACTAAAAGATATAAGATCTGCACTGATAGTTTCAGCCTTTTCTTTGTCTTTGAGTATTTCGACAGTTTTAGCTCTCGCCTTTTCGCATGATGTGATAAAGCGGCCATAAAATGTTTCCTCACCACACTCTCCAAAATATCATCTACAAAAAGTTTCTCCCACTTCTGTGACAACTTCGCGGACTGTTTTTCATTCTATATTTTTAATCCCTTGGATATATTCTATCGCATCAGCATGTATGGGATTATTGAGGATACAGAGCTGGTAGGGATATTCATTATTGAAACTTCCAGGATAATCCATATTTACATAGCTCTGAGTTGGATCTTTGAGATAGCTGCAGTCCTCAGCGAATACTGAGATACTTGCAACAAATATACATAGAAATAGGTATTTTATTTTCATAAAAAAATATCAAGGGTCTTTTGGAGGAGAGATTTTTTTTGAGACGTTCATTCTTCTTTCTTTTTTTTGAGTCAAAAAGCTCAGGCGATGATAGTGCCCAAAACAACACTGGTTATGAGGATATCCATTTTTTTTATTTTTTCTTTTGATTTTCTAGGAAACATAATTATTTTTTATTCTTCTATATCTTCGATATGTTCGACTTTTACAGTTCGAGCATCGATGATCAGATAGGGGATAGTGATGATGAGCATACCACGTTCTATAGTAGCACGGATAGTATCGAGGGCGAGATTTTCAGGGAGTATGATAGACCGAGAAAACGCACCATAAAAACACTCTTTTACTGGTACTTTGTATGCTTCTCTGTAAATATCTGGTTCTGGACGATTTCCAGATATTGTGAGGACGTTGCGAGAGATAGTGACATCTACATCACTCCGAGGTACGCCAGCAAGAGGAGCTATGACGAGATAACCTTCGTGTGTTTCGAGTACATCTACAGCTATCTGCCCTACATCCTCACCATGCGGATCATCAGTTGATTCGATAGGAACTGCCCGATTATTTGTATTGGTATCATCGAGGTGTATAGGTTTTTTGAGAAATTCAAACATAGGATTATTATAGGATTTTTAGTGACTATGCAACATTTGTACCTGATGCTTTTTGGAGTTTTTCTGTTTGCTCATGAGCACCGAGGCTCATCACGATATCATCTATATTCCCGAGCATGATTGAGGGGAGATTTGAGAAGTTTTCACCGATTCGGTGATCTGTGACTCTGTCTTGAGGGAAATTATATGTACGGATTTTTTCACTTCTGTCTCCGGTACCTACCTGCGCCAATCGTGCAGAGGCGAGTTCTTTGTTTATTTTTGCTTCTTCAAACGCGTAGACTCTTGCTCGCATGACTGAAAGTGCCTTTTCTCTATTTTTAGCTTGAGATCTCTCATCCTGACATTCAACAACTATACCAGTGGGTATATGCACCATACGTACCGCTGATTCTACCTTGTTTACATGTTGTCCCCCTGCACCACCAGCACGACAATAGGTCAATTCGAGATCCTCATCACGGATTTGTACATCGAGCTCGTCTACCTCGGGCAGTATAGCAACAGTGATAGTGCTTGTATGAACTCTTCATTTATTTTCAGTTTCGGGAATTCGCTGAACCCTATGAGTTCCTCATTCAAATTTAAATTTTGAATACGCACCAAAACCAATTATTTTGAGAATCACTTCTTTTATGCCGCCTGCGTCGTTTCTTGAAATAGACATATCTTCTACCTGGAATTTCTGGTTCACAGCATAGAGTTTATAACACTCCACCATTTCAGCACCAAATAAACTTGCTTCATCACCACCAGCACCAGCCCGTATCTCGACGATGACATTTTTCTCATCATTAGGGTCAGGCGGTATGAGTGCGATTTTCAATTTTTCTTCCAGTAGTGGAATTTTTTCCTCCAACGTTATTACCTCTGCCTTTGCCATATCACGGAGCTCTTCATCAGACTCGTTTTGGAGCATTTTTTTACCTTCTTCGAGGTCATCGTTTGATTTTTGGAGCTCTTTGTAGAGAGTGACGATAGCATCGAGAAATTTCTTGCGAATCATGGTTTCCTTGAGTTTTTTTTGATCACTAAATATATCTCCTGCTTCCAAGAGATTTTCTATACTTTTGCTTTCTTCTACCAGATTAGTGAGGTCAAACTTCATGACCCTATACTATCGAATTTTTCGGAAAATCAAACTTACCGCGTAGGTAATTAATTGCTATATCAATCATTTTAGGCTGTTTTCAAGCGAGGATCCATTCGTTATTATCCACCACGAGATCGGCATATTGTTTATAACTCTCGACATGGAACTGATAGCCTGCTTGTACAAAAGTGATATAAAAGAGTATATCATCAGCCATACCCGGCTCACCCATATCTGATCGCGCTTGTCCACGACCCCAATCCCGTATCATACGACGAGCCATACGATTTACGGCAGAGAGCTCGATAAAAATACTGACGTCAGTGAGTTCTCGAAGTCTTGGATGACAGAGCCCAAAGAGTCCATCGAGGATGATGAAATCCTTTGGTTTTATGATACGACCAGGCTTGCGCTCTGATTTTCCAGTAGGATTATTCCCAAAATCATATTCAGGTATTTGTACTTCTTGACCATTTTTTAACTGTTCAATGTGGTGTATGAGAAGATCAGTATCTAGAGCATCTGGAGTATCAAAATTTTTAAATTTCTTGCCCTCAAAATCAACATACAGATTTTCTGGAAAATCAGCATCAGGACGATAATACATATCGTAGGGAATAGTATCCACTCGATCAGCTCCAAAAGTTTCGATAATTTTCTCTGCGAGATATCATTTTCCAGAGCCGCTTCAGCCTATGAGATTGATGAGGTACATATGTTATGAATTTAGAAAACTATCTCTTATTTTTCTCACAGTTAAGTATATTCTTTGTAAGACATCTTCCTGTATTTGGACGAATCATTTTTGTTTTTTACTTAAAGAGACAAGATAGGCTAAAAGAAATGTGTCATCGTAGAGGCTTATTCACAATAAATCTGCCATATCTTCCATTGCTGAAGGTAAAAGATCATTTTTCGGGGTATTCACATCTAGATCTTGATAAAAATTATCATTTCCGTGAAGACTAAATCATAATCTATTTTTGCGGACTTGTTGTGTAATTTGTGACATCTCACGAGCTGATGCATTTCCGGAATTGTGTAGTCTGATATGAATGATGTGTCCTAATTCATGGAGAATCTTCATGAGATTAATATCACCTTCAGACTGCGTTACTGGCTTTTTATTGTGAGAAACAGCAATTTGGTTTCAAGGCAAGTAGGGATGTTGTAAATATTGACGCCATATTGGTGGCGAGACTTTTGTACCGAGCACAATCAGATTTTCCCGCTCTTTTGAAACAGCTGTCCAAGTAGATTCATCTTCTCGGAATACACCTCCCAAAGCAGTGAATTTTTCTAAAGCATGTATTCCGTATTGAGTCTGAGATAGTCGTAACAGCAGGCTCTCAAGAGTGTTTGGAAGTTCTTCGTGTGTATTCATATTTTACAAAAAACTTAAAAAGTCCTGCACCATAGATTCCATAAATCGACCTCGATCTACATCGGTTACTACGAATGTATGAGTCGATGGTTGTGCGACATTTCGTAAATCGGTGACAGTTTGCCCTCGAGTGAGTTCACCCAGTATTTCGACTCGTATAGGGAGAAATTGTCCCTTGAAGAGGCTTGGATAGATGAGCATGGCGACGACACTCGCATCGTGTACGAGGAATCATTCTGCTCAGGCAGTCTCACGAAATGCCATATTGGTCTTGAATGTATAGAGAGTGAGTGCTTCGAGAAATTTTGCTTTCTTACCTTTTACTCCTTGTAATATCGTCTGCATCTCACGACGAGTGAATATGAGCTGACTCGTGACATCGAGAGGCAGGAGTACACTATGATTGATGTGGGTAAAGACATCATCCGCTGATTCGGGATCATAGGAAATATTGAATTCTGCAACAGGAGTCACATTTCCCGGGACACGAACGGCTCATCCCATGGAGATTATACGAGAGGGCTGAATATTTTTTTTCAAAAGACGAGCAATGTTTGTCAGTGGTCAGAATGTGAGAATCTGAGCATCTGGATGTTTTTTGATATATTTTTCGAGAAGTTCATCACTTGAGAGTGAGATTTTTGGTACTCGGACACGCGGGAGATATTTACTCGCATTTCAGAGTCCGTCAGTACCATGTATATGGATAGCATCAGGACTATTAATCACGATATACGATTTACCAACTGGTACATCGAGTACACCCATGAATTCACAGGCACGGAGTGCATTTTTATACGTTATTTCTGCTCAGACATTACCGCCAGTAGTAGTAATAGCGAGTATTTTTATCATCTTCTTCTTATGAAGTCAGAGCGCCCAGAGAAGAGCAAAAAAATCATCAGCTCCAGGATCACAATCAATAATGACGAGAGGAATTTGGGTATTCATGTCACTATTTTGCCATATTTTATGAGCGAATGCAAAGGTTTTTAAGCCTTTTGAAAGCGATTGTCCCCATTTGGTAATATTGCCATAAAATCCTCTATTTTTCTGACAAAAATAGGGTTTTTTTCGAATTCTGCACCTAAATCTGATATAGAATAGAGTGCACGGTAGACGACGAGGTCTTGCAGCGATTCTTTGTCTTTTGCTATACAGACAATTTCGTACTGTTGATCAGGATTTTTGTAGTGTATGTATCGGTCGCCAGTTCTTGGTTTCATTTTAGAGAAGTATTAAGTATTAAGACTGGTTACTCGTAGTAAGAAAATTTAATGTTCAACATTAACTATTTTGCCCGAGAGCAATTGACATAGCAAGCAATGAAGAGCTTTTTTGGCTGGCAGTGCCGATGATGACACCATCGGTAATTGTGAGGATTTGGGCTATATTTGTATCATTCACACTCCCACCATAGATAATTCTTTTATGTGTAAATCGTTCGAGGGAATTGTTCAAAATATCGTATATAATTTCGATATCCTCGAGAGTCATAGTTTTTCCAGTTCAAATAGCAAATCATGGCTCATAGGCTATGATAATGGGTTTTTCGGTTGGCCAATTTTCGAGTACTACTAGTTGTTCTCTCAATACGAGATCAAGCGTATCATCTTCTTTCAGGGGACCGACACAGAATATTGGCACAATAGATTTTTCAAGGATTGATTCGAGTTCATGCCTGATACTGTCATCCGTTTTTCCATTCAATCTCTGAGACATGTGTCAGATGAGGCAGTAGGGAAGTGTTCAGTTGTGGTCTAACGATTGAATGCCAAGAGGTAACTTTGCTCTCAGAGAAGGAATGAGATGATCACCAGGAAAAACTATCCAAGAATAGTCTGGATAAATGTTGACTACATCATCAGCAGTTTTAATAAGCGATTGGACAGATTCAAGCGTCTGCGTTTCTTTCCAATTGAGGGCTATTATTTTATGATTCATAATCCATGATTATAAGTGCGAGATTGAGAGAATGTATAATGCCTGGTCATGTCTTTTTGTGAGCTCGATCCATCTCGTAAATTGTTATCGGTGTTTCGAAATCTGACGCAGTTATATCGATATTATCATCAATAAAAAATGTATGTTCAGGTTGGTATTTACGAATAATCTCCTTGATATGTTTTATCTTATTCCGTTCACGAGTTATGTATATTTCTCAGACGAGTACATCGATTCATGTAATATGAGTTTTGAGCTTCTGAAAATCCTCGTCACCAGCTGTCAAAATAACTGTTTGGATTTCTGGATGTTCTCTGAGTTTGATAAAAAATGGTACCACATCCTCAAAGAGCTGATTCGGCATACCTGCAGTGATAAAAAACTCTTTTGGATCAGTAATTCCATATTCCTCCAAGAGTTTCGGATAGACCAGGATATCATCAGGTCATCGTCGATATTTTTCATACATCTCCGTTGCCTTTGATTCATCAGGAAGTGTCTTAGTGCGAAAAATATTTCCCTCACCAAAAGGACCGTAGGTGTCAGCAAGAGTGTTGTCGAAATCGAAAATGAAGAGAAGCACAGAAGTAGAAGGTAGAAAGTAGAAGGTAGAAAGGATTTATAAAAATTCCTCCATCTTTAATTATTAATTCTTAATTTTTCATTATTACACAATACTAATACTTCGATCGAGATACACATCCTGAATAGCCTGAATCAGCTCAATTCACTCCTTCATCGGTTTTTGAAATGCTTTGCGACCAACGATGAGACCTTGTCCTCCAGCACGTTTATTGATGACAGCAGTACGGACAGCCTGTGCGAGGTCGTCATCGCCTACGGATGCTCCACCAGAATTGATGAGACCGATACGACCAGCGTAGCAATTCATGACCTGATAACGACACATATCGATAGGATGTTCGCCGATATGTTTTTCATAAGAATCAGGATCTTCTTTTCCGATTCCTAATTCTCTGAATCCGTTATTGCAATCGGGGAGTTTTTGTTTGATGATATCTGCCTGTATCGTCACACCGAGATGGACTGCTTGTGAAGTGAGATCAGTGGCTGTTTCATAGTTCACTCCATCTTTTTTGAAGGCATTATTTCTCACATAACACCAGAGAACTGTCACCATACCGAGCTTATGAGCTTCCTCAAAAGCCTGAGAAACTTCCACCAATTCTTCACGGCTTGTGTCAGAACCAAAATACACAGTAGCACCGATAGCAGTTGCTCCCATATTATAGGCCCCTTGCACACTCCCAAACATCGTCTGTCGTGGAATCTGCGGAAAACTCATGAGTTCGTTATGATTGATTTTGACGATAACTGGTATTTTTCCTGCAAACATCTTTTCAACGATAGCAAACGAGCCAAATGTTGTCGCAACAGCATTGCACTCAGCTTCTATAGCGAGTCTAAAAATATTTGCTGGATCAAAATAGAGAGGATTTTTTGTGAAAGATGCATTGGCAGAATGTTCTATACCCTGATCAACGGGGAGAATGGAGAGGTAGCCAGTATTTGCGAGTCTGCCATGACCATACAATTTCCTCAAATTTCATATAACCTGTTCCGATCTATCCGAGAGTCAAAATGACTCATCGATAAAACTACTACTCGGCAGTATGAGTGAATTTTTAGCTATTTTTGGTGTGAAATCTCCGAGGAGGGATTCGGCTTCTTTACCGAGAAGTTTCTGGATATCCATAAGTGAAAAAGTTAAGACTCACGAAGTATACTCTCACTTTTTTGAAGGCAAGGGAATTTTTCATGAGTCATTCTGAGCAATGTGGAGGAAAGTAAGAAAAGATATTGCGTGAGAATCCATGAAATGGACTGACTAATCTTTTTTCTCAGTGACGAATGCCCAAAACAGAAGAATCACCCCCGCAGTAATAGCCATATCCGCTACGTTAAACACTGCAAAAAATCTCAAAGCAATAAAATCTGTCACAGAACCAAAAAATGTCCTCTCAAGAGCATTCATGAGTCAGCCTGTTATAATCAAGAGATAACCCGACTTTTCCAATTCTGAAATCTGTTTCCATGATTTCCAGAGAAAAATACCTATCCCGAGAAGTATGAGGGGTATGAGAAATGAGATCCCAGGAAGGGGAGTGCCAAAAGCGATACCAGTATTTTTCACATGCGTGATAGTCAGCCAACTTCAGAGAACTTGAAAATCAGGGTCTGAAATATTGACCCAGTATTTTGTGAGGATGTCGGCGAGGATTATAAAAAAGAGGAGAATGTTATTTTTCATTTCCTCTATTTTGTTAAAAATTATATTTTTACAACTAAACTAGCGGATTGAGGTTTAAATTATTACAATCGTTTCTCCTCTATTTTATACACTTCCTCATTTTCTCTCTTCCATATAGCTACGACAAGTATAATTAATGTATCATTTTTTATTTGATAGATGATTCTGATTTTTTTATTGACCGCATATATTTTTCTCAGTCAAAATAAACTTCATTGTAACAGTGGTCATAATTCTGGATTCTTCCTGATTTTTTCCAGTTTCTCTCGAATTTGTTTTCGTACTGAACCATCGAGATTTGTGAAATCTTTATAAGCGCGTTCATCGAATTCTAAACTGTATATTATTTCCATATGATATCTTCCATGTTGATGTTTTTAGAAGAATCATGAGTGGCTAATCTTTGTTCGGCAATGAGTATATCTTGGGCATCTTCCATACGCTCCAGTAGTGACTCATAGTATTCAAACTGTGCTGGATCCATAAATACTCCGATTGGTTGATTGTCTTTTAGGATAAGAAGATGCTTCTCTTTTTTGAGACGAGCCGAATATTTGCTAAATCACCTGACAAACTTTGTTGCTGGGATCATCTGAGAGAGAGTATAATTCATATGTGTATAATTATATGCATTATAATACACAATGCAAAAATATCTTATTTCTTTTTGCCAAAAAATTTCTTCTTTCCCGTACTGGGTTCAGCGAGTTTTTTCATGATTATCTCATTGCAGATGGCTTCATCGAGGAGTGACGGATCATCTTTGTATTGTTTTGGAAGAGGAAAGTTGTCTTTACCTTGTTTGATGTAGGGGCCAAATTTCCCTCGTAACACTTGGATATCTCCAAATGTATGAATGGCGTTAGTTGCAGTACCGGATTGTTTTGCGACAATCATCTCTAGCGCTTGTTCCAGAGTAACGTTGTAAGCAGTATATGGGGCATCTGCAGGAATCGAAACATAGGTTTTCTCGACATTGACGTACGGACCAAATTTTCCGATAGCTGCCTTGACATCATTTTCACCTTGTTTCCCCAGAATTCTAGGCAGAGCTGAGAGTTCGAGAGCTTGTTCGAGAGTAATAGTCTCCATTTCTACACCAGCGGGGATGCTGGCAAATGTTGGTTTTTTTTCCTCGCTTCCTTTTGGAGGAGTTTCGCCAATTTGTATACATGGGCCAAATCGTCCCATACGGACTGAGACTTGTTCTCCTGTTTTTGGATGTAAACCCAGGATACGTTCGCCTGTGACTCTCTCCGAGCCTCCAGCATTTTCTACTTGAGGATGAAATCCGTCGTAGAAAGTTTTCAACATTTTCTGCCATTGTTCTTCACCACGAGATACTTTGTCGAATTCTTCTTCGACATTGGCTGTGAATTTGTAATCAATCATCTCGGAAAAATTCTTCTCCAGAAATTCTGTGACAATTCGGGCGAGGGAAGTAGGAAAGAGGTATTTTTGTTTCTTCTCCACATAGCCACGATCCTGAATAGTAGAAATAGTTGATGCATACGTAGATGGACGACCGATACCTTCTGATTCGAGCTTTTTAACCAGCATCGCTTCTGTATATCGTCCAGGAGCACGAGTAAATGTTTGAGTACCAGTAAGAAATTCAGAAGTGAGCTCAGTACCTTTTTTGATTGAGGGGAGCGTTACTTCTCCTTCTTTTTCTTCTTCATCGTCAGTTCCTTCTTCGTAGAGCTTGAGAAAACCATCAAAGAGGATTACCTGACCTTTTGTCTGCCATTTTTGATCGATATCTTTTGGCACAAATGTATAAGTAGTCGTCTGGACTTTCGCTGCCTGCATCTGTGATGCGACAGTTCTTTCCCAGATGAGCTTGTAGAGTCTGAGTTCATCTCCATCGAGCTTGATAGATGTAGGATCAGTCTCTATATGTGTTGGGCGAATCGCTTCATGCGCTTCCTGAGCATTAGCAGTTTTTGTATTAAATTTACGAGCTTCTTTGAGTGCGTATTCAGAACCGTATGAACTATTGATATAGCTCTGGCATCATGCTACAGCTTCTGCAGAGAGATTGACCGAATCAGTTCTCATATAGGATATGTGACCATTTTGGTAGAGCATCTGAGCTATCGTCATAGTTTTTTTCACTCCAAAACCCATTTTTCGGCTGGCTTCTTGCTGAAGAGTAGATGTCGTAAACGGTGCCCCTGGCATACGAAATGTCTCGTTGGTATCGACATCTTCGAGTGTGAATTTGTATTTCTGTTTGAGAGAAGCAATGAGGTTTTTCTCTTTCTCTCCTGGCTTTATCTCAGCTCCTGTTCCGAATTGTTTGAGAAATGTCTCAGCATCTTTCTGCGTTTTGATTCCTGGAGCTTTTCCTTTGACTTTATAGAGTTCTGCGATGACATTATCCTCGAGTTTTACACGCATTTTCCATGATTCTGTCGGGACAAATGCTTCGATTTCTTTTTCACGATCGACGATGAGACGTACTGCTACAGATTGTACTCGCCCCGCAGAAAGTGGTGTCGGACTCGGTACTTTTCTCCAGAGGATAGGGGAGACTTCAAATCATACTATTCGATCAAGTATTCGACGAGCCTGTTGAGCATAGACGAGATCCATATCTAGCGTACGTGGATTTTTGAGAGCCGCTTCGATAGCTTTTTTTGTGATTTCTGTGTAGGTGACACGTTTTGTGGTCTTTGGATCAAGACCAAGAGCTTCACACAGATGCCATCCGATAGCTTCTCATTCTCGATCTTCATCGGTAGCTATATAGACAGTTTCTGCTGATTTGACGAGTTTTTTGAGTCATGAGACAATAGTCTTTTTATCCTCATCTATTATATAGGTGGGGATAAACCCGTTTTCTATATCGATACCCATCTTCTTTTTCTCTAGATCACGGATATGACCGACAGATGCCTTTACTGTGTAATCAGCTCCGAGATACTTTTCGATGGTCTTCGCTTTTGCGGGTGACTCTACTATGATGAGGTTTTTTGGCATGCCCCTAGGTTAGAAAATTTTTGAGACGTGCAAAAAGAGAATATATTGACAAAACTTTATTAATTATTTTAAAAAAAATTTGCATTAGGAGCTTAGGAGATATAATTTTTATCTATGAATATATCTCTTCGTTCTATTTTTTCTCATGCTTGGTCATGTGTTTTTTCTGATAAAAAACTCTTCTCTATAGTCTTCCTATTTCAGTTTTTACCATTGTTAGTACTTTCTCTTGGGATAATGATTTTTTGATTTAGCGGTGCTCTCATGCTAGACTACATGGATTATGTCCTTGCTCACCTCTCAGAACCTGTATTTATAGTTGTAGCGGTATTACTATTGGGATTACTGGTGTTACTAGGGATAACAATACAGCTTGTCAGCTCATATCTCTCAAGTCTTGGTTTAGCAAAGATGTTTGAGAAGAAAAAGTTTACTCTGAAATCGCTCTTATCTGAATGGCGAGGAGTTGTGGCATGGACAGGAACATGACTACTTATAGGAGTTTTCTTTTTGTGACTTATGGTGCTCGTGTTCGCACTCATGGCAGGATCATATTACATCAGTGAAACGCTCATGCTCGTACCTGCGATTATCGGAATATGAACTGGCATCTTCGTGTCAATAGCATTGAGTCTCTCTATTTCAGCATACTTTTTTGAATGAAAAAAATACATGCAAGCCATAAAACGATCTTGGGAATTAGTAAAGGGGAGATGGTGGAGAACATTTGGATATGCGATTGTGATGATTGTGATATTATTTATCGTCAGTCTATTGTTCAATCTTATTGGTGTATCGTTATCTTTTGTACATAAGCATCTCCCTGCTGAATTCTTGGGAAGTTCTTCTTTTGAAGGATTCTTAGTAGTTGGTGGATTTCTATATTTCCTTCTCCAGTCAGCATTCAATATCGTAACTCAGACTATTTTTACTGGTTTTTGATTTTCTCTATATCACGCGTATAGTCAGGATAATGGTGAGGAGATCTCCACACCTCGTAAAAAAGTATCAGTAAAGAGAAATAAATCATAGTATGAAACACTACCCTCTCATAGTCATCGGTACAGGATCAGCAGGTCTCCCCGCTGGCATGTATGCGAGTCGCTATGGCATCCGTAATCTCATCATCTGAGCTCAGCCAGGCGGCGCACTCGCTACCTCACACTGTGTCGAGAATTACCCAGGTATCCTGAGTGAATCAGGAGGAGCTATAATGAAAAAATTCGAAGAGCACGCCAAAATATCAGGCTCAGAAGTAAGCTACGATACTGTAGTAAAGATAGAAGAGCTACCAGATAAAATAATGCAGATTATCACTGCAAGGAAAGAAATATATACCTGTGATTTTATCATCTACGCTACCGGAAATGCTTACCGTCACCTCGATGTCCCTGGTGAGGATAGACTTCTCGGTGCTGGGGTATCATACTGTGCTACCTGTGACGGAAACTTTTTTAAGTGAAGAGATGTGATTGTCGCTTGAGGAGGAGACTCTGCCTTCACTGAAGGTCTCTACCTCGCTCAACTCTGTAAAACGGTGAAGATTCTTGTCCGAAAAGAAAAGGCACGAGCAGAAGAAATCTGGGTAAAAAAAGTTCAAGAAACTTCAAACATGGAGATTATCTATAATACCGAGGTTGCAGAGATTAATGGAAAATTTTCTATCGAATCTATCACGACAAAAGACGGTAGAACTATTCCTACTCAAGGTATATTTATCGCAGTTGGTTCCATACCAAGTATTGAGCTCATTCTAGGGCTATGAGTTGATGTAGATGAAGAGGGATGTATAAAAATCGACCAACATCAAATGAGTACTCATGCTCGTATATATGCAGCCGGAGATGTGACCACTGGTTCTGCAAAATTTCGCCAGACTATCATGTCAGCAGCAGAATGATGTCTCGCAGCCCATAGTGTTCACGAAGCAATGCTCAGGGAATGAGTCAAAATGCAATAAAAATTTGCAAAATAATACTCTTTTGTATAATCCACCTGTTCTGTCTCTCTTTAATTAATTTTTATGGCAAAAGGAAAAGGTCAAAAATTCAAACTCATATCTCTCGAATCAGGGAAAGAATGTGGCTATATCAAGATGAATCCTCTCGATATGGATAAGACTAAAAAATTCAAAAGATTCGATAATCATCCTGACATGCGTAAACATGTAGAGTGTAAACTCGTACCTATCAAAAAAGCTGGTACAAAAGCTCTTCAAAACTCTCAAAAAGCTGGAGAATAATTATTGTATTTAAAACAAAAAAGCCTTCCAGATGGAAGGCTTTTTTGATAGACATTAAAATTCTTAGAATGGTACATCTTCAATAGAAACTCTCTCTTCTTGAGGAGGAATAGTGGTATGTACGGCTGGATTTTCATGAGATTCTTCACCTTCCTTTTGAAAGTGGTTACCGTCTCAACTTCACTTTGGAGTGAGCATGATGAGTTGCTCGCCGACGATTTCAGTCTTATATTTTTTTTGTCCAGATTGGTCTTCCCATGATCTTGTTTGGATTCGTCCTTCGAGGTAGACTTTGTTTCATTTTTTGAGGTATTGTTCTGCTATTTCAGCCAGTTTCCCAAAAAGGGCTATATTATGATATTCAGGAACATCTTGTTGCACACCGGCACTATCTGTATACCGACGATTGGTAGCGATAGAAAAATTTGCGACTCGTTGACCGCTGGGCAATGCTCGCACTTCTGGATCGGCTGTGACATTGCCGATGAGTTGTGCTCTGTTGAGAGAATACATACGTAATAGGGTAAAAAAATAAGAAATCTGATTATACCCACTTTTTATATGAGACAAGTACAGGGTCTAGAAAAACATTTTTTTTGTGTATACTACACACATTCTCTTCACTTATGGCTCGTAAAAAAAATTTAGGACTCTCAAAGATGACGCAAAACATGATTGTAGGGTTTCTCCTTATTTTTGGAGCAATTCTCGTATTTTTTGCACAAAAAACATATCTCGAAGATGCTCTATCGCCTCTATTTGGGCCATATTTTCGGTGGTTTTTTTCACCAGTAGCTTGTTTAGTCGGTTTGCATATGGTTTTTGGTAAAAGTGCATTTGATCTCAGGAGGGGATTGGGTCTTCTTTTCTTTTGGATATCGAGCGTATCTCTATGGAGTATGTTTTACGACAAAAGTAGACTCTTTTTTGATATACATGGGCCGCTGATAGAATGGTTTGATGAGATTCCAGCGCTAACACTCTTATTTGGATTTTTATTTCTTTCTCTGTATCTTCTTTTCCATGTATCTTATAGAAAAATTCTCTCTCAATTCGGAGAAGCAGGATGATATGCATACAGGAAACAAATAGAGATGATCAATACTTTTTCTGATTCTGTTCGTGAACGTCAAGAAGAGAAGAAGAAGCTTTCACCAAGAGAAGAAAAAAGATTACGAACACGCAATGAAGAACTCGAAAATAAAATTGAAAAACTCTCTACAAAACATTCTCCTGATGAAAATCTGAGCTTCTTTGATAAAATTAGAAGAAAAGGATCAATAGAAGATGAAAGAGCTGTTCCAAATCAGGGATGAATTATAAAGTCTTCAGTGACGAGATCTGTCCCAATTATTTCCAAAAATTCAGGAGATAAACATCCAGATATAAAGCCATTTCAAGGTTCTTGGCAATACCCGAGAAGTGATTTACTCATGAAACATGCCAAGTGAAAACCGCTCACAAGAGAAGAGATAGAGCTTCAATCGGCTATAATCGAGAGGACTCTTCTCCAATTTGGGATAGAGGTGACCATGGCGGGCTTTGAGGTATGACCAACAGTTACACAATATCGTCTAAAGCCTAGCGAATGAGTCAAGCTCAATAAAATTGAAGCTCTCAAAAAAGATCTCACACTCGCTCTCAAAGCGAAAAATATCCGTATTCAGGCACCAATTCCTGGTCTATGACTCGTAGGCATAGAGGTGCCCAATGAAAGGAGAGATGTTGTGAGCTTGCGAGAAATAATAGAGAGTAGCCAATTTGCGAAGAATCCTTCAAAATTAGCCATGTGTGTTGGCTCCGGAATATCTGGCGATGCAGTTGTTTGTGATCTCAAAGAGATGCCGCATTTGCTTATCGCTGGACAAACAGGATCTGGTAAATCTGTCTGAATGAATGGTTTTCTGATTTCACTCCTTCTCCGTAATTCTCCTGCCGAACTTCGTATGATTATGGTGGACCCAAAAAGAGTTGAGCTCGGTGTTTATAATGGAATACCGCATCTTCTCGCACCCGTTATCAACGATGCTGAAAAGGCTCTCAATGCTCTCAAATGGTCGGTAGCTGAGATGATCCGTCGTTATGATCTCCTCACAGAAGTACGAGCGAGAAATCTCTCTGAATACAATGAAAAAGTATCAAAAGAAGAAAAAATGCCAGCAATCGTCATAGTGATTGATGAGTTAGCGGAATTGATGATGAGTGGTAATAAAAAAGATGTTGAAAATGCTATTGCACGAATTGCTCAGATGGCACGAGCAGTCGGCATGCATCTCATTGTCGCTACGCAGCGACCATCAGTAAATGTTATTACCGGACTTATCAAGGCTAACATACCGAGCCGTATAGCCTTTACAGTACCTTCACAGATTGATTCGCGCACTATCCTCGACAGAGTCGGTGCCGAAGACCTTCTCTGACGATGAGATATGCTCTACTCTCCAAGTGGTGTGATGGAACCAGAGCGTGTGCAGGGTGTTTTCATAAAGACAGAAGAGGTAGAGGCAGTCATCCATTTTATTAAAATGCATACGGATGCTGAAACTGCAGCAAATATGTACGATATGAGTATCGTAGAATGACCAAAAAATAACTGACCAGGGGATATCAATGGAGATGGTATTGCAGATGCAGAAGATGATTTCATAATCCAACAAGCCATAGAAGTAGTACGCACAAGTGGCAAAGCATCTACATCACTTCTCCAGAGAAAATTAAAACTATGATATGCTCGAGCTGCTCGCGTGATGGACGCCCTAGAAGAAATGTGAGTTGTTTGACCATCCGAGGGAAGTAAACCCCGGGAAGTATTTTAATAAACTATTCTGTTATTGATGTATCTGTAGGGATACGAGCTCGACGAGCTCTGATGAGTTCTTGGCGAGCAGATTCAACTGAGTCAGTAATGGTAGCATCTGTCGGTACAACTTCGGTATTATAATTATTTTCTTCAATTACTGCACTTTCGAGTTTTTGACTAGAGGTATTTGTATTTTTATTCTGCCCTGAGAGAGGAATGATAGCAGTAGTAGGGCCTACTTTTTGGATTTTTGTTTCAAGTCAGACAATAGGGAAGATAGAACTATTCAATATATCGATAAATTTATCAGTCGTATTGGTCATCAGTGTTACCACGATGAGAACTCCGATAATGGCAATTATCCAGACAAAAAGACGAGCAATCTGAATTGCGGCATCCACGACTATATCTACTAATTTTAATACACCTTCAAGACAGAGACGGAGAAATCCTAAAAATTTATCAAAATTTCCCTGCTGGACTACTTGTTTTTCTTCTGAGTGTGTCGTGAGAAAAATGGGATGAATCTGACGCATGATAGCATCTTTCTCAGTTTGAGTCATATCAATACCACCAGGCAATCCACCAGAAAGAGGCGAATTCCCCAATCCACCATCAATACTAGCATTAGTGTTAGTTACTGTAGGGAAGAGATTTTGTACTGTTTGTGTCATTGTTTCTGGCATACAATAACTCTACACTATTATTTACTTCTTTGCAAACATTTTATCGATTTTTGCACTCATCTTACCGTAGTGTCTTTTCCCTAGGTTATCATTGAGGACTGACTTGAGTTGATCGAGGTAGTTTTTTTCTATAAAATGTCTATTCCTAACTTTTATTTTCATTCCCGGACGCAAGCCTCATTTTTTTAGATGAGCATTTTTTGTCTTCATCGCTCGCTCAGTCATGGTAAATTTATTACCGAGAGAATCGAGAGTATCTCACTCTTGAACAGTGTAACTGAGCCACTGACTCTTAAACACCATAAAGTGAAGAGATACTGCGAGAGCTCCTAAGAGAGAAACAACGCCTATAACAGAATACTGAGCCACGACTTCAGCGATTACCACAGCCTTTTTCATGATTTTGCGCGTTCTTGGAGAAGTATTTTCTATGATTTCTTTCTTAATCATCTCTTGAGTATCATCAATCTGGGCAGATACTCTATTTACAGCTGTCCCCATGATATCTAGAGTTCGAGATAGAGCACTACTTGCCTCATTACCAGCACTTTGAAGTCATTGAGCAATATTTGTAGCATATGATCTATTTTGGTTTATTCCAGAAAGTGCGCTCGACGAAATAGCACCATTTTGAGTAATAAAACGAACTTCATCCAGATAAAGACAGTCAGAACTACAGTATCCAGATTTTCCATTATTTATACCATCATCACACGTTTCTCAGTTCTGTCTCCTACCGTCACCACATATTTCTAGAAGTGAGAAAGGGGAATTACCGGAGAAAATATTATTGAAGCTGTAGTCATTAGTCTTGCTCAGAGAGTCTTCATTTATATTAGTTGTTCCTGTTCCTGATGTGATACCTCAGAACTCCCTATTACGTGTAAGATTATTTAGCCAATCGTTGAGGCTCGTTTGGGACGAAGTAGATGTAGTTTCTCCACTTCAATTTTTATTTAATAATCTTGCAATAGCATTATCAGAAATTTTTGTTGCATTAATTCATGAAAAATTAATATTTGCACTTGAATTATTGATATCTACAGATTCAGAATGGGGGAATAAATATGGCATAAAATTATCTGGTCGTATAGTATAGCCACCAACTCCGAGACCAGAAAAGATATAATTACCAGCATCATCTGTTGATGTCGGCACAGTATTTCCGTTATAGGTAAGTATTACAGGAATATTTGGAAGAGGATCTCAATTATCTCCAGTTACCGTGCCAGCAATAAAAAAAGCTCCTGTAGTCACCGGTCCTGATGTAGTTATAGGATTTGTGACAGTTCATGCCGTGGTCACCGGTCCTGATGTAGTTATAGGATTTGTGACAGTTCATGCCGTGGTCACCGGTCCTGATGTAGTTATAGGATTTGATGTAGTGACAGTTCATGCCGTGGTCACCGGTCCTGATGTAGTTATAGGATTTGGTGTAGTGACAGTTCATGCCGTGGTCACCGGTCCTGATGTAGTTATAGGATTTGGTGTAGTGACAGTTCATGCCGTGGTCACCGGTCCTGATGTAGTTACTGCAGTTCCATTTGCTACGATATAAGTACAACGTGCTACATCTCTGTCTATACTAACAGAGTTTAAACAAAATCAATTAAACGATTTTTGAACCTGACCATTTACAATCGTAATTGATGAGCTGAGATTTGTAAAAAATCACCCATTTAAACATAAATTATATGTACTATTAAATGTTATAAGATTTGTAAAAATTGGCATGGCAGTAAAAACTATAGGCTGACCATTAGCTAGTTTCTGTAAACAAAGCGTTTGATTTAGGAAAGGTGAAGGTATTGGAACTGGAGGTTCTCCTCAATCTAAATTTTTTTCTTTTCATATTCTTTTAGGTGGGGGTATACGCCCATCATAGTTGGTAGTAGGAACAACGCCTTCTTTTCTCTCTTCTTCAGTAGTAGATGATGTAGAGTCATCAGTAGTTGTTGTAGAGTCATCACACCCAGGGCCATAATCGCCCTCTGAGCAAGCAAAAGCTGGAGTAAATATCCCACCGAATAAGCTTACGAAAAAAACGGTAAGCAGAATAAATGATTTTGTTTTCATATTCATATATAATCATAGTTTAAAAAGATTTGCAAATATTTGAGATACGGGTATTATAGACAAGTCGAAGACAGTAGGCATTGATTGTTATCAATCATACAAGACCTGCCGAGGCAAAACTCATAGAGACTTAAAATACTTCTTGAGAATACGCCTTTCTGGCGTATTTTTGTTTTTTCGACATTTTATTTTTTATCCTTTTTTGTTATGACTGTGTCAAAGGCAAAAAAGTCTGAGACCCTCGCCGAACTCAAGGCAGACCTCACACGTGCATCATCTTTTGCTCTCGTTCAGAGCAATCGTATCACTGTAGCGGAGGTTAGCAAGGTTCGTCGATGACTCTTATCTGTCAGTAGTAAGATGACTGTTGCTAAAAAAACACTCATCCAACTCGCTGTCAAAGAAGTCAAAGGTGTAGATGTTCCAGAAGAGATGCTCCCTGGTCAAGTAGCCATTATTATGGCTTTTGATGATGATGTTGCTCCTCTTTCTGTAGTAAATACTCTTTCTAGTGAATTTGAAGGGACTGATAAGCTCGTATTTACGGGTTCATATCTCGATGGTTCACTCCAGGATGCTCAGACGACAAAGAAGCTTGCATCACTCCCTTCGAGAGATGTCTTGCTCTCAAAATTCATGGGTTCTCTTCTGTCTCCCGTGAGCTCTCTCGCTCGATTTTTCGACGGAGCAAAGAACAAAATGACAGAGACAAACAAGTCTACAGTTTGCGATCTCGCTGCTGCAGCGTAAATGATTAAGTCCTGCTTTTTTATTTATCCTTTATTATTTTTTATTTAATGAAATTTATGTCAGATCACGCACAAAAAGTTCTCGACCTCGTCGAGAAGCTCACAATCGTCGAACTCGCTGAGCTCGTCGAAGCTATGGAAGAGAAATTCGGAGTTTCAGCTGCTGCTCCAGTAGCTGCTGCTGGCGGAGCTGCTCCTGCAGAAGAAGAGGGTGGTACTGTATCTGTTATTCTCAAGGATTGTGGTGCTAACAAAATCGGTACTATCAAACTCGTACGTGAATATACAGGTCTCGGTCTCGGAGAAGCTAAAACTCTCTCTGAATCAGGCGGTCCAGTCAAGGAAAACATTGAGAAAAAAGAAGCAGAAGAAATCATTGCAAAATTCAAAGAAGTTGGAGCGACTTGCGAAATCAAATAGTTTCAGATTCCAGAAAAACCTCTCCAGAAATGGGGAGGTTTTTTTAATATTTTTCATATACTCGTTTCATGAAAAAAATTCTCACATTTCTCTGGAAGTATCTCTTGATGCAAAAAAAGGCATTTATCATAGTCTCAATGGCCATGATCGCAGCCTTTACAGCAGGTCTCATAGTACCACTTGTCTACAAAAATCTCATCAATATAGCTTCTCAAGGAGTAGATTCTCCATGAGTTGTAGAAGGATTGTATCACTGGGCTTGGATATTTCTCTGACTTATAACATTTCAACAGATAGGTTGGAAAACGCTCGAATATTGGATAATTCCTCTTGAGACAAAAATTTGTAGACAAATATACGAAGATGCTATGACTCGTATGATTGGTCAATCAAATAGATTTTTTACTCAGCATTTTTCTGGATCAATCGTCCGCACCCTTTCTCGATTGGTTGATACGACAGAGCACCTCATAGACATGATAGTCTATCAGATAAGTCGTATGATTCTCTCGGTCATCATCATGACAATTATCTTAGCTCGTGAAAATATTTATCTAGGATTAAGTGTCTTTGTTTGGATGGTTTTGGTGATCATAGCAAAAAAATATCTCTGGGGTAAAAAACTCAAATACAACGAACAAGTCGCAGCAAAGAGTACTAAAGTCTCAGCAAGACTCTCAGATGTCTTTACAAATGCTCTCACCGTCCTCACTTGTGGTATGCAAAAAGCTGAGATAAAAGCATTCAAGAGTATCGTGGAAGACTGGTACAAAGTCTGGACAAAGGCATGGTGGATTGATTATGGTATATTTTTTGCCACAACTATCTTTATTGTGACGCTACAGATAGGGACAATATTTGGATCGATTTATCTCTGGACAACTGGCGCTATATCTCTCGGTACTTTTGTGCTCCTTATTATCTATCTGACAAATTTTATAGATCAGGCAGTAGAAGTGAATTTTATATTTCGTAACGTCTATCGGAGCGGGGGAGATATGATAGAGGCTATAGATATGCTTCAGACATCGCATGAGATTTTAGATGTAAAAAGTGCAAAAAAAATGACCGTCAAAAAATGAGCTATTCATTTTGATAATGTATGATTTTCTTATAACGAATGAACAGAGGAAGTCTTACAGAATTTTAACCTCTCTATTCGTCCTGGTGAAAAAATAGCCCTCGTAGGACTCTCTGGATCTGGAAAATCTACGGTGATGAAGCTCCTTTTTCGACTCTATGATGTCACAAGTGGGAATATCTCAATAGATGATCAAGATATTTCGAAGGTAACTCAAGAGTCGCTCAGACACTCTCTTAGTATGGTTCCTCAGGATCCGATATTATTTCACAGAACCATATCAGAAAATATAGCTTATGCAGCAAATAATCCAAGCCAAAAAGAGATAGAAAATGCATCAAAGCATGCCTTTGCTCATGATTTTATCCAAGTACTTCCTGAAAAATATGATACCATAGTCTGAGAGAGGGGAGTGAAACTCTCTGGTGGTGAGAGACAGAGAGTGGCACTCGCACGAGCAATCCTCGCAAATAAACCTATACTTATCTTCGATGAGGCAACTTCAGCACTCGATTCTGAGTCAGAAAAATACATCCAAGAAGGTCTCCACGATGTCATGCAGGGACGTACGACTATCGTCATAGCACACAGACTCTCTACCATCATGCAGATGGATAGGATTATCGTGATGGGTAAGTGAAAAATTATCGAAGAATGAACTCATAAAGAGCTCATAACAAAGAAAAATGGTGCTTATAAAAAACTCTGGGACATACAGACGGGAGAGTTTATCAAGGATGTGTAAGTTTATCTAATAGGGTTCGTCATTCCGTGCAAGTCCGCCTTTTTGGTAATGGCGGACGCGACACGGAATCCATCACTGTTTTTCCCAGATAGATTCCTGCCTCCGCAGGAATGACGGCTACTGATACATTCGTTCCTATATTGCAAATTGTTATTATATTATGTTTCCCTGAATTCAGGATGCTCTCTACTCTTACCACACAGGCTCATAGATCGTACTCTCACAAAAATCACAGGAAATTTGAAGTCATGAATTCATACCTATTAAACTTATTAAACCTATAAAACGTATGAAACTTTTTGTTTATCCTCCAAATTTGAATACTACCACATCGCCATCCTGCATCACATAGTCTTTCCCTTCCATTCGTACGAGGCCTTTTTCACGAGCTTTCACCCACCCTCCATTGTCTACGAGGTCTTTCCAATTGACTGTTTCTGATTTGATAAATTTATTTTCAAAATCAGAGTGAATTTTACCTGCTGCTTGAGGTGCTCTGTCTCACTTATGTATAGTCCATGCGCGAGCTTCGACTTCTCACACAGTAAAGAAATACTGAAGTCCAAGAGTAGAAAAACAAGTCTTGATAAGCTCATTAACAGGATTTTTTGTCAGTCATAAATCAGCGAGGAACATGGCTCTATCTTCGGCAGCAAATTCCATCATCTCCATTTCTATTTTTGCACAGATTGGTACTACTGGAATTTTTTCATCGGTCATGCCTATTTTTTCACGTAGAGTTTTTTCATCCATTTTTAGATCTGATTCATTGAGATTTGCCGCATAGATAAATGGCTTCATCGTGAGGAGATGGAGATCTTGAGCGAGTTTTTTCTCTTCATCTGTTAGTTCTACTTGAATAGCCAGTTTACCCTGATTGAGGGCTGCGTGTATGCTCTCGTAGATTCAGAGGAGTTTGATGGCATCTTTATCTCATGAACGGGCCTTTTTTGCGACATCACCATCTTTGCGTTTTGTGAGTGTATCTAGGTCAGCAATGATGAGTTCGGCATTGATGATTTCTATATCTCTTTTTGGGTCTACGTTTCCATCGACATGATGCACATCACCGTCTTCAAAGACTCTCACAACCTGGAGGATGGCATCGACTTCTCGGATATTAGCTAAGAATTTATTTCAAAGTCCTTCACCCGTACTCGCACCACGGACGATACCAGCGATATCGACGAATTCTACGGCTGCAGGAACTATTTTTGCTGAATTGATAGTAGCTGCAAGAGCGTTGAGTCGTGCATCCTGGACGTTTACAATACCTGTATTTGGTTCGATAGTACAAAATGGGAAATTTGCTGCTTCTGCAGCATAGCTCTTTGTGAGGGCATTAAAGAGGGTTGATTTACCGACATTTGGGAGTCAGACAATACCGAGATTCATAGGGAAATATTAGGATATTTGAAAGCATCTTCGTGAAGTTTGGTTTTTTTGCAAATTATTTGCATTCTGATAAAGAATAAAGTACAATTAGATAGATATATGACTAAACATGAAAAAACACAAACGCCAGGTGCAACTGAAAGGCAAAAAAAAACTGAGAAACCCAGTGAAAATAATTGAGGAGAAACCAAAAAATCAAATGAAAAATTCTCAAAGGCTAGAGGAGTTCTTTCACGAGCAAAAAAAGAACATGCTGAAAAGCAGAAGGACATCAGAGATGAGTCTCAGAAAATGAGAGAAATGTATTGAGAAAGCTGAGAGGCAACAGTCACCTCATGGGAGGAAAAAGAACTCCAAAAAACGAAAGACTCCCAATCAAAATCTGAATCAGGCTATCGTGAAGCTATGAAAGAAAATTATGAAGCAGAAATGGATGAACTCAATAACAATTCACAGGATATGAGAAATGAGAAAATGTGAGAATATCTCGATTCGTACGTACAGGACATTGGCATTAACACAAATAATATTACAGATACTGACTTAAAAAATCTCAGAGAAACACTTCCCGATGCTTACCGGTCAGCATTTCTCAACCCAGAAATGGCAGTGTGAAAAGAATTTCAGATAATCAGAGATGAAATTATCAAAAAAGCCGAACAGTGAATCAAAAAAGAAGACTATAAAACCGATGCAGAATACCATGATGCTATCAAAAAAAATATTCTCAAAATAGCAGGAATACAGATAGAACAAGAAGGCTTCCCAAATAGCGATGAATACGAAACAAAAGAGAAATATAATACAGCCGTGAAAAAATACAGGGAAAATAATCCAGTAGCATCATGATGAGGTAATAGCTGAAATTGATTATCTGGTGGGAGTGAGTGAAATATCAACTACACCCCTATGACACCGAGTGAAAATTTTAATGCAAGTTGAACATCAGGTGGAGAAAATCTTCCAAAAGGCGAAAATTTCAGAGAATGGATCAATAAATCCTGACCACCTGAGTGGAAGGGTATTGCAAATGAATTTTTAGAAAAACTCGGTAATAATGAAGTAAACACAAATATCCCAGTACTCCTTGCAAGAAGTGGATCGAACAGGGCTATATTTATACATCAAGGTAAGTGGCAAGAATTCCCTGTCATATTTGGTTCAAGCGGATTCGGAGATGGAAAATGACAGACTCCTATAAAGAGAATTGCAAAATTTCACAGTGTGAAACTGGCTAATTCTGCTCAGGGAGATGCGAGTCTTACATGATCGAGAACGGTCAAGTGAGCATCACTTCTCTCTGAACTGTGATCGAGTCAGGGTGGAAAGTGGTGGCATGGAGTCGATTCAAATCGACTCAATGGGGGCCATACACTTGGATGCGTAGGATTGGATCCAAATCTAGCAATTCAGTTTGCACAGGCAGTACAGAAATCAGGAAATAGAGGATTCGGATATGTATCATAGATAATAATATTCTTATAATTTTTTTTAAAAAAAATTTAAAAAAATAAAAAAGAAATACATACAAGGAAACAAGTTTCTTTTTTTGCAAATTATTTGCGTTTTGATAAAGAATAAAGTACAATTAAATACATATATGGCCGAAAAAGCTCCATCACCATTACCTGAAGTTAAAAAGTCTGAAACTAAAGAAAAGTTACCAGTCCCAAATTGAGTAGAGAGTTTACGTGTTCAAAAAACACGAAAGTTTCAAGAATCAAAAGAAAAATTACGTAAATTACATGTAGGAGAAATAGTGGAGTCAGATGTAGAGAAAGAAAAAAATGAAATGCAGAAAATTCTCGAAATAGCCAAGAAAGGATCTGATTTATGACCTTGAAAAACTCCAAAAGATGATAATTATGTGGAAAGCCAAGATACGAAGGATAAAAAAGCTGTAGAAAAAGAAGCATTGGATGATTTATCAGAAAAACATAAGTCTGAAGTAGCATCAGTAAAAGAATCATGATCATTGGAATGACTCGATCAGGAGACAAAAAAAGCTGTTCATACAGAAATAGTACGTTCAAGTCTGGATCCAGAAAAAACACCACAGGAATTCGTAGATTGAGCGCGAGTAGAGGTGGTATGACCAAATTGAGTTTGACCAACAACGACTGAACAAAATGTAGAGATTCAAGAATTAGCAGTAAAAAAACAGGCCGAAAAGCTCTTAAGTGATTATCAAAAAGCAATTGAAGAAGATAAAAAAGCACCACCACCTTGAACAAGTGCCAAGGGAATGTTACTAAAAATCGATCCAGCAATCAGTGATACGCTGAGTTTAAAAGTTCTAGGACAATGACATATTGATAAAAAAATATGAGATGAAACGAGCATGGAAATAGTAGAACGTGTTTTATCTGAGAGAAATCTGGATGAGTATCTCGAGATATTTTGAAAAGATTCATTTGATATCAGGGAAGTTCCCATTGAAATCAGAAAGCAATTATTCCTCAATCCTAATTTTTCTATTCCCGAAAGTATCAAAAAAAATATAGATGGTTTAAAATTATCTTTCTGATCAGGAGAATTTCCAGTTGACAGGTCTGATTTTCCTGAGGGGGCAGAATGAGAAAAATTTTTTAAAGAGGCCACAGAAAAAGTTATTAAAGATTATACATGACTAGATTGAGAAGAAGCGATTCAGGAGATGCAAAAAATGAAAAACATACCAGAAGTTCAAAAATTTGTGTGAGGTGAAGGAAATGATTTTAAAAATATTAGTCCATTTCTGAGATTGCTACTCGATTTATTTTCTTGATTTGGTGTGGCACTCGAGGAAGCATGATTATTGGAGTGAGATTTCTGGAAAAAGTATGTTACGGGGAAAAAAGCAGTAGGTTGAAATATAGAATACACTCAAGACTGAGGTTCTTCGTCTTCATTTGAGGTAGGTAAAACAATAACGGGTGAAGAGATGATTTCTTCTGCTGAAAAATACATGGGAAGACCATATCTGATGGGATGACGAGGACGATTGAATGTGCCGGGAGATCCTATAGATTGTTCTTGACTTGTCGTGAATAGTCTCTCAGATCTCTGATGTGTGCCAAATGGTTTTGATACGACTGCTGCATGATTTGCATCACGTTCCGAGAAAGCAGGACAGATGTCGGGACAGGTATGAGATTTTTTGATTCGTACGGAAGGATGACCAGGTCATCAAAATCATATAGCAATTATTATAGGATGACCTGATGCTCAAGGAAATTATCAAACTATTGAATCCACTTCGAGAAATCCCGCTGGTAGGGGGGTAATAAAGACTAATCGTCAAGCCAGTCCTGACGGAGTTAAGGATTGATTTAGTGTGTATAGAAATCCATTTCTTCATGGAAATAAACCAGAATGGAATACTGACGAAAATATACCGGAAGGATGAGAGGAAAAAAATATTGTACCAACACATTATTGGCATGAGAAAAAATATGATGCAGGGTTGGACCACTGGACAGCGAAAGGTCAAACAAAGAGCCAAGTTTCACTCTTTGATAAATCAGGAAATGGTATTACTCCAGAAACGCATGGGTACTGATTTTGTGCTGTAGATCCAGCCATTATACCATTTGGAAGCTTGGTTATAGCAAATTGAAAAAAGTATTACGCTGTTGATATATGAGGTGACGTGATTGATAAAACTGCAGCAAAAGCAAGATGATTTAATTCGACTCCTGTTATTGATTTTTATTCTAAAAATCCTGTCTGAATAGAAGGAAAAGGTCATTCTATGAATGTACGAATTGTTTCACCAGATAAGTCAGATCGATCGCTAGAGGAATTAAAAAAGGGATATATTCCTCAAAGAATACCGGAAATTGCTTCTACACTTTCGGGGCAAGCAAAAAAAATAGTTAGTACAGCCCTTGATGCATGTTCGCGATGAGATGTGTTATGAGCTGCACATTGTACCGATTGGGTGGACAAGGTATTTAAAAAAAGTACATGATCTAGTGTCTATAATGCTTCTACGATATATAATTGAGTTACTAAGGTAAAATGAGGAACAGGACTTGGTGGAAATCAGGCACTTGCTGCTACTGTATCTAGAATTATCGCAGGGCAGCATTTAATACTCGATAAGCCTGGATGAAATAACCGTTATTGAGAAGGTATGACACATAGTGTCATAGCATTGTGAAGCCCAGATAGCAATGGTCATATAAAAGTCGTGAGTTGGCCCGGAAGTTGAGTGCCCAAAATCGAAGTATATGATCTCACTCCTCCAGGTAATGGAAAAGAAAGTGGTGTGCAAAAGAATGGTAAAGTTATTCGTATTCAGTGAGCTTAGAGTATTTTGGTTGTTATTGGGAGTAAAAAAATATAATCAGGAAGATGAAACTCCACATTATCACAAACTTCACAGACAGTTTCACGAGTTATTTTGATTCGAGTATTATGCGTATTGCTCGAGAAAAAGGTCTTTTTGAACCAATTTTTTATAATCTCGGTGATTTTTCAACGCAAAAACAACATCGTGTCGATGAAAAGCCATTTTGAGGAGGGGCAGGAGCTTTGATCCAAATAGAGCCTGTTTATAATGCGATTACTTCAATTGAAGCACAGCCAAAAGCTGAGGAATATAATAAAAATCCTTTGCCTTGAGTTTTTAGCATTCAGCCTTCCTCTTCTTCAAAATGATTAAGAAAAATCTATCTCTGACCGCGTGGAGAACGACTCAAGCAACAAAAAATCGAACAGTTATCCCAGGAACTCCAAAACGAAGAATGTATCATCCTCTGTGGACACTATGAAGGCGTCGATCATCGAATTTTTGAAATGTTTGAATTTGAAGAGTACTCTATCGGTGATTTCGTCGTCAGTAGCGGGGAACTCGCTACTATAGTCTTCATAGATGCCATTGTGAGACTTATACCTGGAGTAGTAGGGAATAGCGTATCACTGCATGAAGAATCTTTCTCGGAAGCACTCGATGGTAAACCAGAATACCCTCAATACACTCGCCCTGCAGACTTTATGGGGTATAAGGTTCCTGAAGTGTTGCTGTCTGGAGATCACAAAAAAATAGCAGAGTGGAGAAAAAATAATTAGGCAGCTCTGGAGAATAAACGCTGCACTTTATCTGCAGTTCATGCTTGCAATACCCTAAGAAAGCCCCTTTCTTCATTCGTTATTGGTTTTATACGGTTTGTTTCTTCGCAAAGAATTTGTGCAGCTCTCTCTTCTTCAACTGTGAGTCTTGCAAGATTTGCCATAAAAAAATGGGTAAAAAAAATCCCCTGAACGGGGGATTAGAAAACAGGAAATAGAAAAGATATGGTGTGTCCGTGGCGGGTGATGTGGTGATTTTTTCACTTCATTAAAATCTCATTGTAGTAAAAAATATAAACTGTAAAGAGTTTTTCCAAAAAAATCATTCAGAGGTGGTTGCCTTCATCTACATTTATCTATAATCAATTCTATGAACCTCCCTCTCAACATCATGGCGTGGATAAATCCCGATATTTTATTCCGAAGTGTCATCATATATTTTTTTGTTGTCTGGTTTTGTCTCGTTGTGTGGGTCGTTCGCGATATTACTAATAGGACACACTCTATTATATTCCAAGTTCTGAGTATTTTGCTCGTACTTTTCCTGACTCCACTTGGTATCTTCATATATCTCCTTCTCCGACCTCAGAAAACCCTTTTTGAACAAGTATTTGAATCTGAATTTCTCCGCCTCGATGCCGAGTTTTCAAAAGACGATAAAAAGGAAGATAAGAAGCATCAGTCAGGGATGGATATCTCTCATAAAAAATAGATTATCATCATGAAAAAGCCTCAAATAGTGATGACTTTTGGTACATTTGATGTGCTTCACCCCGGTCATCTATTTTATCTGAGAGAGGCTAAAAAACTCTGAGATTACCTCATCACTATTGTCGCGCGGGACAAGACAGTAGAGAAGATAAAATGAAAAATACCCAGACATTCAGAAAATGAAAGAAGGAAAGGCCTATTACATAGCAGAATCCCAGATGAAGTGATTCTCTGAGATCATAGAGATCATTATATGATGTTATCTGAGAAAAAACCAGATATCCTCTGTTTCGGCTATGATCAGCGTTCGTTCAATGATGACCGGCTGCACGATTTCCTGCGAGCAAACAATCTCTCTCCAAAAATAGTAGTTATCCCTGCTTTTGAGCCAGAGAAGTGGAAGAGCTCAAAACTTACTATACAGTAATAAGACTAGCTACTTGTATTAAGATGGGCTACTCGTATTAAGATCAGTTACAGTGCCGGAATTGCAACAGTCTAAAGTCTAAATACTTAATACTTTATCGTCTTAATACTGAATACTTTCATTTAGAGTCCAGTCGTAATAACCTTTTCTTCGAAGTAACTCGCGAGTATCTGGATTCAGACATGTTCTGTTCCTGCGAAAAAGAGCCCTTGTCATACAGGAGCATTTAAGAGGATATATTTTTCTTGTTCTGTGAGTTTAAAAACATTTTGCATCGCATCAATCGATGATGGCGATTGTTTCATCAGGAGCTGGAGAGATGAGTTGGAGACGATAGCTTTGCCATTTTCGCTCCCGATAAAGTCCTCTACATCCTGAGTAATTGTTGTTACCCCGAGATGATATTTGCGAGCACGCTTGACGAGTCAGTGGAGAAATTTGCCACTATCTTCATATTGCATGATATTCCAGGCTTCATCCACAACCAGCATACGTTTACGATTGGATGATCGGACGACGTTCCATATATAGGCGAGAATAATATACATAGCTATAGGACGTAGCTGCTCGTCGAGGTCTCGAACTGAGTAAACCTGGAGACCTTCACCAAGAGTGACATTTGTCGGTTGAGTAAAAAGACCCCCGAAGACTCCACTCACGTATTTTTCGAGGCGTTGTGCTACTCATTCAGCACCCTCCATAGTCTCTACAACAGAGAGGAGATCTGACATGACGGGTATTTCTTTGCCAGAGATATCATCATCTTCAAATGTAATGCCCTTGAGACTGTAAGTAGTGACGATAGCTTTTTCGAGGAGAGCCTCTTCGTTTGGAGTCAGTATACCGAGCATGAGCTTGAAAAGCCCTATCAGACTGATGACTCCACCGCGGAGGAGATCGCCTGGATGACTCTCGTAGTCTTTAAAAGGTAGAGGGAGGTCAAAAGGGTTGATACGCTGTGTAGCATTGATGCTCACATTGAGATAACTACCGCCAACAGTATTAACGAGTGATTTGTATTCATTTTCTGGATCGATGACGATCACGTCATGACCGAGCATCAAGCTACGAAGTATCTCGAGTTTGACAGCAAAAGATTTACCTCCTCATGACTTCGCGAGAACTACCATGTTAGCATTTTCAGTACGAAAACGATCGAAAATAATAAGTGAATTATTGTGTGTATTTATACCATAGAGTACTCCATCATCTTGCGAAAGTGTTGCAGACGTAAATGGAAAGGCTGTTGAGAGCCCACGAGTTGAGATATTTCTATAGACAGAAACTTCATCTCGGCAAAATGGACCTGTTGCAGTAAAGCCTTGTTCTGATCTGAGAAGAGCCGGCTTCGTGAGAATATTACGACCATGGAGCATATTCTGGATATCATTGGTCATCTTTGTGAGCTTGTCTCCATCATCAGCATAGAGCGTGATATATATAGAAAAGTGGAAGTATTTTTCTGATCAACGAGTAAGGAGGGTTCTCAGTTCTTCCACATCTTGAAGCTGGGCATCAGTATACGGATTGCTCGTGAGCCCTCTTTCTTGGTTGAGATATTTTTCTGATTGGAGCTCAGTGAGACGCTTTCTGAGGTATTTCATAACCTGTTGAGCATCTGTAGGATATACAAATATAGAAACATCAAATTTACTATCCCAGTTGATAAGAGGGGAAAGCCAATTACCTTCTAGGAAGTCCGGGTATGCGTACGTAAAAAGTGTTTTACAAAAAGTATCATTTACCTGGATATCATTTGGGCTTACCTTTATCATAGCAGGGGCAATAGCGTCTTTGATATATGCAAGTGCCTCATGATAGATTTTCTCTCATGCTTTTATATCCTCAGGAGTGGCCTTTCCTATATCGACCGTGGTGGCAGAGTCTTCACCTAAAAAAGGAATTTTGTTTTCAGATTGTAGCAAAGAAGATATATGCTTCTCTTGTTTTACTCCACCTGTAGAATCGCCCGTGACAGATCGGGAGAGTATTTCTAGGAGGGTGGTATGGGGGGATGTAGTCATAGTTCCTTATAAAATTACCATTTTTTGTCCTATTTTTCAAGTTTATGTCTCTATTTTCTGTATTTTTGAACATTTTTGCTATTTTTGTAAAGTACAAAAAGGCTCTTTTCGCTTCAAAATGGCATTCTTGGACTTGCATTTTGTTTTCCTATCGATAGTCTTCACCTGTCCATGTATTTCTTAACCCTTTCTACTATGAAAAAACAGGACCTTATCAAGGCTATCGCTACTGCTGCAGGCCTCTCTCAGGATGCTGCTGCGAAGTCTCTCAAGGCGTTCATCGACGTCGTAACAAAAGCCCTCAAGAAGGGTGACACTGTTGGTATTACTGGTTTTGGTACATTCCGCGTTGCTCACCGCAAGGCTCGTATGGGTGTCAATCCTCAGAATCCTAAACAGAAAATCAGTATCAAGGCGAGCAAATCTCCTTCTTTCAAATCTGGTAAGACTTTCAAAGAGTCTATCTAATCGATTTTTCGAGAAAAATCCTCCCTTTCGGGAGGATTTTTTTGTATTATAGCGGAGAATTCCTAATATGCGGACATGCAAAAATATGTTTTCCTGTTATGAAGAGAGCCTGATCTTTCTTTCTCAGAAATTAAAAGTCTATTTTGAGATGCTTATCGTATTTCAGATTTTGCTGTAATAGAAGCTGATAGAGATAAAATAGATAAATACAAGGAAAGTCTTTGATGAACAATCAAAATAGGGCTTATCCTGGAGGAGTGCATGAAGAAAAATGACATACTCTCATATATAACAGAACACGTAGACACGCGAACGCAAGAAGACAAAAAGCTGCGAATCGGCTTGGATTCATTTGTACCATCACTTACTGCTCTTGTATTCAAGCTCAAGGAGAAACTCAAGGCACGAGGACGATCAATTCGTGTGGTACAGCATGAAAATTGAAGAATAAAAACAGCAACAACCCTCCATGAAAAACTCATAGAAAATGGCATAGAATTGATGATTTTCCCTGACAAAAATGGTTTCACAATTGCTGAAACGATCTGGGTGCAGAATATTGAAAATTATTCTGAGAGAGATATGAATAGAGATAGATCTATGACTGTGGGCATGATGCCTCCAAAAATAGCTCAAATAATGATAAATTTGGCATCAAAATGAAGTAGAAGCGTCGCATTATGGGATCCATTTTGTTGACTCGGGACTACTCTCATCGAAGCATCTCATAGTGGTTTTACGGAGTTGTATGGATCTGACATCGAGCCGAGTATGGTAGAAAAAAGTCAGAAAAATATGGAAAAACAACCATTATTTCAGGAAAACATAAATCTTCAGACATTTGCTTTAGACGCAAAAAAAATTGATACATTCAATTTAGTTAATCCAACAATTATAGTAACAGAAGGCATGCTCGGAACAAATTTTACAGCACATACGCTGACACAGTCTCATGCTTATCAGGAAAGAAAAAAGCTCACAGAACTTTATACAGATTTTCTTGACTCTGCCTATAATAACAAAAATATAGACCGAATTGCATTTTGCCTCCCCTTTTGGAACATAAATAAGGAAGTATTGTATATGCCAGAAGTATCGTCGATGAATAAAAAATGGAGTATAGATCCTCTTTCTCTGAACGGGAAAAGATATCTCACACATATGCGTCCTGGACAATGTGTCTGAAGGGAAATAATAGTTCTAAAGAAATAAAAGAACACACCAGAATACTCCAGGAGAAAAATCAAGTAAACTCTTTTTGGTATACTATAAAATAGATATAATTAGTGAACTTTATCTATTTTTTATTTTACTATGAAGAAAATCGTTACGCTTATTTTTGTATCTGCATTCTTGGCAAGCTGTTCTATGCCTTTTTTTGGTAAAGCTCCTGCTACTCCCCAAGATGGGGATACTGTGTCAGTCCACTATGTCTGAACAAATGATGATGGCACAGAGTTTGATTCCTCTCGTAGAGAAGGAAGAACTCCTCTAGAGTTTGTCATAGGTCGAGGGAGCATGATCAAAGGATTCGAAGATGCTGTTCTCACTATGAAAGCAGGGGACAGAAAAACTATTCGTCTTGAATCAAAAGATGCTTATGGAGAAGAATATATCGAACAAACAAAACCTATAGAGGAATACAAGGAAACTGTTACTCAGACAGTTCCTACGAATGCTCTCACAGGAAATCTCGAGCAAAAAGTACCTACAGAACAAGCTCAACAGCTCTTTGGTGCTATCGAGGTTGGTACAGAAAAAAAGATTGGAGAGGCAAGCCTAAAAATTCTCTCTGTTACTAATACGGATGTTCTCATCTCAATAAGTGATCCAAAAGCTCCGTTTTATGGCAAAAAAATTGAAGCAGGGATGACAACAACGGCACAAGACGGTAGTCAGATAACTATAAAAAAAGTAGATGGTCCGAATGTAGATATAGACATAAAGCCAGTGCAAGAAGTTATCTCTAAAACAGATAAAGAAATTACTCTCAAGGTCAAAAACCCACATCCTCTTGCAGGAAAAGCACTTAATTTCGACATAGAATTACTCGAAATCAGACCAGCCTCAGGAAGTGCTGAATAAACTATTGACAGAAATAGAATCCCGCTCATCATGAGCGGGATTTTTTTATGCATCGTTTTTTTTCTTCATCACAACTCACAGAGCAATTAAAACTATTATCAAGCGATAGTCGTTTTCATCAAATATTGAACGTTTTTCGTTCAAAAAAAGGTGACATTATAACTTTTTTTGAGGTTGGAAAAGATGATTCTATATATGAAATTACCTCTATTAATAAAAAAGAAATACAGTTAACAAAAAGTGGGACTATCATAAAAACAAACGTCTCTAAAAGTGCACTACGGATATTTCAATCATACCCAAATAAAATCTCTACAATGGAGATAATTGTTCAAAAAATGGTAGAGCTATGAATTCCCGAATTGTCTTTTTTTGCTTCTGAACACTCCCAAATTCGTGAAATATCTGAAAATAAAAAACAAAGATTAGAATCTATTGCCCTTGAGGCGCTCGAACAATCAGGGAATAATATTCCAATTAAAATCCTATATATAGATTGAAAAAACACAAAAGACCTATTAAAAGAAGTAGATAATAAGGATGTGATTATAGCTTGCCCAGAATGAAAAACTGTATTAAATCACTCCGCTATTTCATGTGCTTCACTCTGGGTTGGCCCCGAAGGAGGATGGTCCAAAACAGAAAGAGATTTTTTCGTAGAAAATGATATAGCACATTGGTCATTTAATAACGGCATACTACGGGTGGAGACTGCGAGTATTGTAGGAGCGGGGATATTGAATTACTTACTTTAAATAGAGAAATAGCCTAGACCCATTTTCCCATTCTACAACTTTTCGAATACAAGGATTCTCATTAATTGATCAAAAATTTTCATAAGAACCAATATATATAAATGGTTCTCATGGTAATTTTGAAAGACTTTTACAAAGAGCATCTTTATTTGATTTCATGAGATTTTTCTCAGTTTTTGTCCAAATTTTACCCGATACTCATTGTCTTGTTGAATAAATTTCGCGCGCAGTATGTCCTGTCATCATAGACATAGTTGAGGCACTGAGGGCAACTGGAGTGGCTTTTTCAGGCATATTCTGAATCAGATTTTTTATTATTTTATTCTCCTGAACACTGATAAAAGGCGTGTGCCATTTACTGGCAAATGTAAACCACGTTATGCATTGAATGAGTAGAAAAATATAGATCCATTTTTTTTGAAATAAATGATATAAATTTTTTGTGAGTAGAATTATAATAAACAAATCTAGAAAGGATCACAATCTCGTGTAAGCCATAAATCGAATAGAGACAAGCACTATCAGAAAAAGTACCATAAAAAGATACGGATATCTTTTAATGCCTTGTTTTTGATAAAAAAACAAAATATATCAGAAAACTGACATAAAAAGAATAGGAGCTAGATACCACCAGAAATCAACAGGTGAGAATCCTGTTCAATATGGATGAGAGATGAAAAATTGATTTTTTGTACGATGAATTATCCCTGTTATGGACGGCAAAATTTGTTCATTAAATGAAGTAATATAAGGTATAAATCCAAATAAAAATCATACGAAAATAGGACCTAAATTATGAATATTTCTCTTACGAGAAAAAAATAGATCTATAACCAAATATACTATGGCAACAAATCATGTAAGTCTATGAAGTGCTATGCACGCTGCAAGAAATATTCAAGAAATAATTTTTTTATTTTTGTATCTCAAGAAAAGTATGAAAAAAAGAACTGCGAACATCTGTTTTCAAAATCACCACCAAAGATTCAAATATTGGATTGAGGAAAAAAGGAAAAGAAATAATCCTAAGTATGAGCCAATTGTGTATGTTTTTTTATTTTTTCAGAGAAGAAATAGAGATATTCAAATAAGTAAAAAAACACTCAGATATCCCCAGCTAAAAAATAAATCTTTCCCAACAAAAGTTGTTGTAGAATAAAAAAATATTCAAGAAAATGGTTCAAATTGATATTTCAAATATTCTGGTAATTGAGTGATACCTTGGTCCATCGATAAGACATTGATCAGGTGTTTATAGACGCCATGATCATATCCCAGCGGAAGCAATTCATTTTGAAAAAACCAAAATATCAAAATCAGAACTCACAGCAACCAGGCATATAATATTTTTCTTGTAAACATATCCTTATCGAATAAAGTATCTATATTCATTTTCACCTCCCCATGCTCATCAGACTCCATCAGTGCCACGTGTACGTCATGCATCCTGAGAATCATTTGCAGAGTAAAAGGCAAGATGAGGATTAGCATTGCCTATATATCAGTTACACCAATAATTTGTATGGCTCACTCACCAGCTCTGACCCTTATTATTCATGATAGAAGTGAGATTTTCATATTTTATTTTACCATCTTGATTAAATATACTCATAGTCTCTCAGCCAGGTATGTCGCTACATCATTTATTACTCTTTCAGAGAACTCTATCGCCTAATGCCCAATTCAGAGTTCAAGACGTGCTAAAGGAAAATTTTACCCATTTTGTCGGATCGCCAGTCCTATTTCTGATGAGGATTTCTTGAGCTCCCAAATCAGTAAAATAATTATAATTAAGCAATCATGCTAGATTAGGATTATCATACTCAGCAATTTGTGGTTTTACTCATACTTTAAGAGCATCGCGCATTTCTCGATAAGAAAGCTTCAACTCTGAAGATGGATGTCAGTTATTTGCATAAAAAAGTGTCCATCAACCTCCAGAAGTTTTCATGTCACAATAAACAGTTAGGAGCTCACTATTGACCTCAACAACATACCTGCCTGATCAAGAATCTGGCTGTTTTTTAAGTATTTCCCGGCAACTTGCTTCTGCTTTCCAGCCTATTTGTTCTCGCTTTACTGGATCTCAGAGATCAACTTTTTGGGAATTTTTCAGAATAGAGCTCACCAGTTCTCACTTATTTTTACCAGAATTTATAACCAGCATATGCCCCTTGGATGATCCAAGAGAATAAGCAGGCCTGTCTCATATTTTATAATTTGAATACTGTGAATCATTCAAGAAGGCGACTATTTCATATTCTTTTGTTTCTGGTCGTATGAAATAGTGATACATTTCCCCTGTCTCTGGATCTTTGAGAAATTCTATGCCAAGAGCGAGAAATAAATCCTTTCCGGCACGTCACTGGTATCACATCTTGATATCTCAATAGCTGAGCTCGAGAGAATTAGTTGGTAACGGAGTATTGACTCATCTCCTCAAGGCATCGTCAATTCTCTCTTTTGTGAGAGAAAGGTGCGCAATACGAGTAATATCAGAATCTGTACTTTTGAGTGAGGAAACAAAGAAAATTACAGGAAGAATGGCCGCTACAAATACCGCTCAAAATAACAAGATTTTCTTATAAGGAAGCGTATTTATAGCTATAATTGGTTCAGGACTTGTAGGTATTTGCTCCATTGTCCCTACAAAAATACCATATTTTTTACCTCAATGCAAGGAATAACATCATGAAAACAACGTTTATTCCTCTTTCCACAGAAAAAGCCAATTTATACCAAAAAATATCCAAACTATTGATAAATCCTGATGAAGAAAGATAAATATCAAGGGGATAGTAATGGTGTTTATGAGAGTGAGGAGAGAGCCCAGTTTCCAAAAATAATCTGGTATTCACCAATTACCCCCTCAAATAGAAAAATGAAGCTGCGATTCAATTATCATAAAAAGTAGAGAAAGTCAGACATTAACAGAGAGAAAAACAACCAGAAAAACCTCCCAAAAATACCCCCAGGGCTCATAAAAAAACCACGTAATCAAGCCTATGAAAACTGCATGTTGGAAAATGATAGAAAATGATCGACTAAAAATAGGAATTCCGGAGAGACGTTTATACACCAAGAAAGTGCCTATTGCGAGCATAAAAAGAAAGAGTGTTTGCGGATCATAAATACCGATATCGAGCCAAGATTCTAATCCCATTCATGCGTGAAAAAGTCCGACGAGAAGCTGCCCTCAGATGATGTATGGAATAAGCTTCTGAATCATACTAAAAAATAATAACGATTTCTCCTCGAAATACACCTTTTTTTGCTTCTAACAACAGATTTTTGAGAGAATTTCTGTGATATGTCTCATAGATTTTGGTAAGCTCTCGAGCGAGGCAAGCCTGATGTTCTTCTCAGAAATAAGTTATAAGGTCAGAGAGGGTTTTTTCGATACGGTGAGGAGATTCATAGACGATAGTGGTATAATCTTTGTCTACAAGAGATTTAAAAAGCGTTTGTCGACCTTTTTTGAGGGGTAGAAATCAGAGAAAACGAAAATCATGCATATGCATTCACGATGGGACAAGAGCTGTGATGGCAGCATTGGCTCAAGGGATAACTTCGATTTTGATATTTTGGTCTATCGCTTCTTGCACGAGGAGATAGGCTGGATCAGAAATACCAGGGGTTCCTGCATCGGATATATAGGCTATATGTTCATTTTGAGCTCGTTCTATGAGTTTTTTAGCTTGTTCACGAGTACTATGACTATGAAAGCTCTGAAGCGGTTTTGAGATGTCAAAATGCTTCAAGAGCGTACCACTATGTCTGGTATCTTCACAGACTATTAAATCCACCTCTTTGAGAGTACGGAGTGCACGAAGCGTTATATCTTCAAGGTTTCAGATAGGAGTAGCGACGAGAGAGAGCAAGAAAAACAATTAAAAATTAAAAAGAAAAATTAAAAATTACTTAACAACAATATTAAGAATTTTATTAGGGATAAATATTTCCTTGACCACTGTCTGGTTTTCGAGCCATTTTGAGATTTCTGGTTTATTTTCGACAGTCGTACGGACTTCTTCTACTGTGACACCTCGCAGGAAAGCGTATGTACCACGTAGTTTTCCGTTAATCTGTATTGATATTTGCACTTCATCATCGATGGTCATAGCGGGGATATACTCTGGCCATTCAGTTAAGAAAACTGAATCTTCATCACCCATGAGAAAAGAACATTCTTCAGCCATATGAGGGGCAAAGGGGTGGAGAAGTCTCACAAGTACAGATTTCCATTCTCAGGCATTTCCTGCATCAGTGGGTATACCTCCATTGATCAAAATATTTATAGCTGCAATCGCTGTATTAAATTTCATATTTTCTATATCCTCACCGACTTTTTTAATCGTCTTGTGCATTATCTTCATAGCTTCTAGGTCATCTTTTGCTGTCCAGGGTTTATATTCTGGAGCCTCTGAATCCGTCGTAAAAAGTCGATGAATTTTTTCGAGCAATCGATAACTTCCAATAATAGCCTTGGTATTCCACGGCGCTACATCTGAAAAGTCCGCCATTCCCATCTCGTAAAGTCGGAGTGTATCTGCACCATATTCTTCGATAACATCATCTGGATTAATAACATTTCATTTTGATTTGCTCATCTTATTCCCATCTGGTCAGAGAATGAGTCCGACATTTCGGAGCCGAAAAAATGGCTCATCGCTTGGAACAACTCAAATATCGAAGAGGAACTTATGCCAAAACCTAGCATAGAGAAGATGGAGAACAGCGTGCTCAGCCCCACCGATATAACTATCAACCTCACCCCAGTATTTGACGACCGCTGGATCTACGATAGCCTCACTATTCGTCGGATCCATAAATCGCAGATAATACCAGCATGATCCAGCCCACTGTGGCATCGTATTTGTCTCACGATGTCCTGTGAGATTATTGCCGAGATGTACATTGACCCACTCTGGAATTGTCGCAAGAGGGGATTCCCCATCACCTGACGGTTCATATTTTTCTACTTCTGGGAGCTTCAAGGGTAAATCCCAATCCGGCAAAAGCCAACCAGAAATTCCGCGAGTGAGATTCCCAATGGCCTTATCTCATTTTTTCAATACCTCTCAATCCATCCAACAATCTTCATTATTTTCTATTGGAAGAGAATCCTTATCTTCGTCTCAAATATGAATGAGAGGAATTGGCTCACCCCAGTATCGCTGACGAGAGAATATCCAATCTCGGAGTTTGTAGTTTGTGATTTTTTTGCCAAATCATTCTTTTTCTGCTTTTTCTGTGAGTACTCCACGGGCTTCAGCAGAGGTCAGACCATTAAACTCACCAGAGTTTACTAATATTCCATCTGAGGTCATGGCATACTGCGGACCGCTTATAAAAGTATGCCACATAAGCAAATGATTACCCCAGTTAATATTTTTTGTAACCTCATCTTTTTTATACCATTTTCAAGTATGTTTATTTTCTTCTATTTCACAAGAAACTCTCTTTTCTGACTTGAGCTTTACATGCCAAAATTGGGAAAGTGTTTCTTGGTTTTTTCATTTCGTATGCCTGTATCACTTTGAATAAATGTAGCTCATGGGAACAGCATTTACAATTTCAACATCGGTATAACCAGATTCTTCTCTTATTTCTTTTAACAGAGCTTCTTCTTCATTTTCTCACTCTTCGATTCCTCATCATAAAAAATGTATAATATGAGAATCCTGATCTGAGTTATATTCATCGATAAGAAATATTTCTCCATTTCCATTTTCTAAAATTACATCGATACATTTTCTTTTTAATGTTTCTACTCCTATTTTTGGCGTATACACGCCATCAAATATGTATTCATATGCTATACTTTGTTTTAATGGTATCTCATATTTCTTTGCAAATTCCCAATCTCTCTCATCATGCGCATCACCAAAAACGGCACCTGTTCAATAATTTCAGAGAACAAAGTCGCCAATCCAAACTGGTAATTTTTCGTTATTAAACGGATTTATGACGTAAGAACCAGTGAAAACTCATGTTTTTTGTTTATCGAGTTTTGTTCTCTCTATGTCTGATTCTTCCTGAGTTTTTTTGATATATTTTTCACATTCTTTTCTCTGCTCAGAGATTATATATTGTTGAACTTTTGGATGGTCAGGTGCTATAACAACAAATGCTCAGCTAAAAACTGTATCAATTCTCGTCGTAAATACTTCTACATCAGGACAATCAATACCTCGGAATGCAAATTGACATCCTTCGCTTTTTCCAATCCAATTTCTTTGTTGTTCTTTTATGCCTTCTGGCCAGTCGAGACGATCGATGTCTGTCAGGAGTCTATCTGCATATTTTGTGATAGCGAGTATCCATTGACGGATAGCTTTTTTCTCGACACGTTCACCACATCTTTCACATTTCCCATCCACGACTTCTTCGTTGGCGAGACCAGTTTTGCAACTCGGGCAAAAATTTATCGGCTTATCACTCTCATATGCGAGACCAGCCTCAAAGAGTTTGAGGAAAATCCACTGAGACCATTTGTAGTATGCAGGATCTGTCGTATTGACTTCACGATTCCAATCATAAGAAAAACCAAATTTTTTGAGTTGCTCACGAAAATGATTGATGTTTTCGGCTGTAGTGACAGCTGGGTGTGTACCTGTTTTAATAGCATAATTCTCAGCAGGAAGACCAAAAGCATCCCAACCCATCGGATGGAGCACATGAAATCATTTTGCATGTTTGTATCGTGCGATGATGTCTGTTGCTGTATATCCCTTTGGATGTCCTACATGAAGTCCCGCTCCCGAAGGGTAGGGGAACATGTCGAGGGCATAAAATTTAGGCTTATGACTGTTTTCTAGCTCCCTTCGAGGGTCTGAGGACCCTTCAGTGTCTCGAACGACTGGATTGACACAGGCAAATGTATCATGTTCTGACCAGTATTTTTGCCATTTCTGCTCTATTTGACGGTGGTTAAACATACGATACAAAAATTAAATAACAATAATGGTAGAATTATATATATTTTTTCTATTGTGGAAGAGAAAAATCAGCAATTTTACTCTTATTAGAGAGCTACATTACTATTTCTGGATAATAGATCACTGAAAATGTGCGTCTGTAAGACTCGTCAGAGAGGGGAGTGTGTCGATGTGACAAACCCCTATTTTCAGATTATGATCACGTGCAAGGGCTATCGATGCTTGATCCATGATACGGAGATTTTTTGTAAGAATTTCATCATAGGTGACGTGCTCTAATTTTTGAGCTGATGCAACTTTTTTTGGATCAGCGGAATATATACCATCAACACTCGTACACTTGATCATCATCTCACACGAGAGCTCCAGAGATCTGAGGACAGAGGCAGTATCAGTAGAGAAATATGGATGCCCTGTGCCTCCAGAGAGAAATACTATAGCTCCATTATCGAGAGCATTATTTACCCTCTTCGCATCAAATATTTCCCCAATTCCAGAGAGATCACGAGCAGTAAAGACGATAGTTTTAGTGCCGAGTTTCTCTATGATGTCAGCCAGCATGAGAGCATTCATAGTCGTCGCGAGCATACCTATTTCATGTCCTACTGTGGGTGATATACCTTTTTTGACAAATTCTGCTCCACGACAGATATTTCATCCTCCACAGACTATAGCTATCTGATGTACTTTTTGGAGGAGTAAAATATCTTTTCAGATTTTTACGAGATATTCAAAATCATAATTATTTCCCGTATGATTTGAGAGTGCTTCTCCAGATATTTTTATGAGTATTCGCATAGGTCAAATAGTTTAATGATTTAATTTGTTTAATAGGTCTAATTAGTTAAACTGCCAAGAGTATACCAAAAATACACTTCTTGCAATGACCATTTTTACTCTTCATATTTTCGGACTCACTCTCGCCCCTACATGGTACGGAGCGATGTATGCTGTGAGTTTTTTGATAGGACTATTTTTTATGAGAAAACAATTCTCAGAAAAAGACACTGATGCGCTCTTTTTTGCGACAATATTGTGAGTAATTCTCGGCGGACGATTCGGTTATGTGTTGTTTTATAATCTCGGATATTTCATACATAATCCTCTCGAAATACTGATGCCCTGGAAAGGCGGTATGTCATTTCATGGTGGTGCTATTGGCGTAATCATAGCTTGGTATTTCGCTGCCAAAAAAATCAAAAAACCTTTTCTCACCATCGCAGATAAGCTCGTATGGATAGTGCCAATTGGTATATTTTTCTGAAGAATCGGGAACTATATCAATGGAGAACTCTTGGGGCTTCCAGGATATAGAGGATTTTTATCAAAAACAATAGATTCAGAATCATACTTTCCAACACCACTTCTTGAGGCAATTCTCGAATGAATTGTAATATTTCTGATTCTCATTTGGCGGAAAAAATGTATCCAATATCCAGGTCAAGTAGGGGTATGGTTTTTATGACTATATTGAATATTTCGCTTTATTGCAGAGTTTTTTCGAATACCAGATGTACAAATAGGCTATATTTTTTGAAATTGGATGACACTTGGGCATATTTTTTCGATAATCATGATAATTATTGCAATCACGCTCAGCTACTTGTTGAGGAAAAAGAAGTAAGGAGTGATCTCGCCCGTCATTCCAGAATTTTGAACATAACAAAGTGGAGTGAAAAATATCTGGAATCTAGGCTCAAAACTACGCGAAGCAAACATTATTTTTTCAGGGATGGATTCCCGCCTTTCATCCTTTGAAGTCACTTGAATAAAAATCTGAACACTACTGAGAACGGGTCGCGGGAATGACGGACTCAAATTATTCGTGATGATATTTACCCCCTGCGAGGATATTAGTCGCACGATAGAGCTGCTCTATGAGGAGTAAAACAGCGAGTCAGTGAGGAAGTGTCCATTCACTAAAACTGATAGTGAGATCAATTTCAGACTTCAGTAGATTTCCGTCAAGGCCATACGCTCCACCGATAATAAAAATAACGGTTTTGTGGTGTCACATTTTTTCAGCGAGAAATTGACAAAACTTCAATGTGTCTCCAGGATTTTTTCCCAATACATCACAGAATATCACAAAGCTATCAGAATATTTCTGAAGCATAGTAATGATATTTTTTGTATCTTCTCTTCGCAGTATTTCAGATGTTCCTGATTTTGTTGGCTTGATGAGGACGACTTCCAGCTCTTTTTGTAGCCGTTTTTCATATTCAGCAATCGGCTCCTCAAAATGATGCCACGAATCTGCGACAGTGAGGAGAATGATTTTTTTCATTAAATATCTTTTATAAAGTATCTCAAATATTGATAAGCATGGTATTCGTGTTGAAAAAATAGTCCATCATTTTTAATTTTTAATTTTTAATTTTTAATTAGAATACGCTCATGGCAATAAAAGACACATCCAAAGATATCCACAAACGGCTCATCGAACCAATCACCACCGAAGAAGATACGGGGGAGGAATCATTGCGTCCAAAAAAACTCTCAGAATACATCGGCCAGACGATGATAAAAAAGCATCTCCAAGTCGCCCTCGATAGTGCAAAAATCAGAAATACAAACGTCGAGCACATCCTCTTTTATGGGCCTCCAGGACTCGGGAAAACCACTCTTGCGATGCTCATCGCCGCAGAAACAGGAGCACAGCTCCGTCATACTTCTGGTCCTGCAATTGATAAGCCAGCAGACATGCTCTCGGTGCTCACGAGTTTGCAGGCGGGTGATATCCTCTTCATCGATGAAATACACCGACTCAAGCCCGTCATAGAAGAAATACTCTACTCAGCGATGGAGGATTATCAGGTTGATATAATGGTTGGGAGCTGACCAGGTGCGACTTCAGTCAAGATGGATCTCCCGAAATTCACTCTCGTCGGAGCAACCACTCGTCTCTCGTCCCTCAGCCATCCACTCCGTGATAGATTCTGAAATGTCTGGAAGATGGATCTCTACGAAGATGCCGACCTCGCGAAAATAGTGGAGCGAACGGCAAAAATTCTGGGAGTTGAGCTCTGAAATGATGAAGCACATGAAGTCGCAAAACGCAGTCGCGGAACGCCACGAATTGCCAATCGTCTCACAAAGATTGTCAGGGATTATCACACACTCGGTAAACTCTCAGACCTGAAATCACTCTTCAGGGAAATACATATCGACGACTACGGCCTCGATGATATCGACCGACAAATCCTCAAGCTCCTCTGAGAAAGTAATGGAAACGCTCTTGGTATCAATACACTCGCAGCAATGGTGGGGGAGGAAGCAGGAACTATCGAAGATGTCATCGAACCATTCCTGATAAAAATCGGACTCATCGAGAGAACACCACGAGGGAGAGTGATTACGATGAAGGGGAGGGGGTATACTTTGAAAAATTAATAATATGCTGAGCTTGCCTGAACAAATTGTAGTTAAATTATTTTCTGAAATATTAGAAAAAAATACATACAATTTTAATTGTAAAAAATGTTGTGAACAGTTAGAGGAATACTTTAAAAAAATAGAAATTAAAGATGTTAGTTTGGATAACCTTTATAAGTATAGAAATATATATGAATATATTTTAGACATACACGAAGATAAAGAAAAAATAGAACATTTCAGAAAGAAAATAAGAAACACGAAAGACCAAATTAAAAAGTCTAAGATAATTAATACTAGGATTTTTCGTATTGAGTTAATTATTTTTTGTGTTTTCATTTTTATAGGATTTTTCTTTTTATTTTGGGGATTTTTATTTTGGATGTTTTTAATTTTTAGTGCTATCTTTTCTATATGATTTCGGCTCGACAATGAAAATGAATGGAAGACTTTCTGGCCAAGCATGATATTCAATATATTTTTTTTAGTTATTACATTTACTTTTTTCACTCTCAGCACAAAAGAATGGATAATATACTGATTTATATCATTTATAATTTCACAATTTTTGGGTAATTTTGTTGACAGTTTTATAAGAGAAAAGGTAAATTATATACCTGATCATATTTTGTATAATTATTCATTTGAATGATTTTATAGTTACAAATCCGAGCCTTATATAAGATTTTTTCGTTCAATGATTTTAAAAGATGCTCATGAAATTGAATTAGTAATTAGTTTTCTAAATGAAAGCATAGAAAATCAATTAACTATTCAAAGTAAGAGACATGAAGAATTAAAATTGGCAGCAATAAATAGAGAAAAAATAGAAAATATAAAAAAAATGGATCCTTATGATTTTGAATTTTTTATAGCACAAATTTTTGAATACTACTGATTTAAATCAAAAACTACGAAAAAATCATGAGATGATGGCATAGATATTATGCTTTGGAGATGAGTAGAATTGATGGCAGTTCAGTGCAAAAGGCAAAAATGAAATGTTTGAACTCCGAGTATTCGAAATTTCATTGGTTCAATGCAATTTGCAAACATTAAAAAATGATTTTTTGTTACAACGGGAAATTTTTCTCTAGAAACAATGAAAATGCTCAGACATGCTAATTATGAATTGTTTTTGATTGATATTGGAACAATAGAGAGATTAATTGCGCACAAAAATAAATGATGAGAAATAGACAAATTTAACTCAATTATTGAAGAATGATTCTCAGATATTAAGGACTATACTCAAGTAAATAGAGATTCAAGAGAAGAAGGAAAGCAAAAATATAAATACTTACGGAAATACAATAAATATAAGAAAGGAATTTAATTACTCTTCCCAAAAAACCACCACAAGAAATCCTGAAAACCTACAATTCCACAGTTGAATTTCTCATTTATTTTATCATCTCTAGCATATGACCGACATAACCCTCATAGTTCAAAAAACTTTTGAAGATATCAAGCTCCAAGATGAAGCAGAATTTGAGTTTTGGAGTGCGAGAGACCTCATGACGGCTCTCGGATACAAGAAGTGGGAGAGATTTTGACTTGTGATCAAAAAAGCACAAGAAAATTGTCAGACAAGCGGATGAAAAATAAAGGAGCATTTTCGTGATGAAAGTGAGTTTTTCCAGGAGGCTGGAAAAACTCGAGGAGAATGACGGCCACGAGAAAATTATCTCCTCACTCGTTATGCCTGTTACCTCATAGCACTCAATGGGGATGCGAGATTTCCTGAGATTGCCCTAGCAAAGAGTTATTTCGCGAGTCAGACAAGAAAGCTAGAGCTCCAGGAGCAGAGAAAAGATGAAAACAAGCGTCTAGAGGCGAGGAAAAAATTGAAAGAAAATGAAGCAAAAATCGAAGAAACTGTCTATCACCGAGGGATACAACTCCCTGTAGATTTTGCTATTTTCAAAAATAAATGAATCGAAGCACTTTATAATCTCTCAGTCAAATCACTCAAGGGTAAAAGAGGCATTCCTGAAAACAGAGCCTTGGCTGATTTTGATACAGAAGTAGAGCTCCGAGCGAAAGATTTCGTCTATGCAATGACAGATCACAACATCAAAGAAAAGAATATTCTATGAAAACGCAAACTCGAAAATGAGCTTATCGATAACAGCAAGGCGACAAGGAATACTCTCTTGGATCGATGAATCACTCCTGAAAAACTCACGCCGCAAGAAGACCTTAAGCTGGTAGATAAAAGAAGAGTAAAAGAAGATAAACTTTTAAAAAACTAACTCTTCGCTAAAACCACCACAAAAAACCCTTCCATCATAAGACTTGGGTACCAGCGGTTCATATTATCTAGGAGCGTATAATCAGCAGTGACAGGGCAGGGGAGGAGGTGAAACTCTAGATGATTTTTCAGGAATTTCTGGATGACTTCTTCATTTTCTGTACGATTCACAGAACACGTAGAGTAGACGAGAACTCCATCGTCTTTAAGCATCTTGCGAGCTTGTTCGAGGAGCTCGTACTGGAGGAGTGATTTCGAAGAAGATTTCTCTGGACTGTACCATTTATGAGTTCGATCATCTGATAGATTGATGCGTCCATCAGAACTACACGGGACATCGAGGAGGATGCGGTCAAACATTTTTTGCCCCTTATTTCCTTGGACATCTTTACTATAATGTGAGACGAGTTCTGTCGCATCGATTTTCATGACTTCAGTACAGTTTTCTGCACCTTGTGATTTTATCGTATGTACGAGTTTTTCGAGTCGGATTCAGAATTTTTCTAGAGCGATGATGGTGCATTTTCCGTTGAGCATACTCGCTATTTGCGTAGTTTTTGAACCAGGAGCTGCGGTCATATCGAGGATTTTCTGTCCTTCTCTGAGGTCGAGACAGAGTGCGGGAATCATACTCGAGAGACTCTGTACATATATCTTGCCTTCTTTGTAGATATCGAGACCACGGAGAGTGTATTCGTGCTCTTCTTTTGGCATGTAAAATGCATCTTCGAAACCGTCCCAGAGTGAGTAGGGAAGTCCTGCTTCATCGAGTGCTTTGATTATTTCTTCACGAGAGGATTTGAGATTATTAACTCGAAAAGAGACGATATTTCTCGGTGCAGACCAGCCAGTGAAGATTATGTCACGATGTATTTGAGGAAGGGTATCGAGAATGGGTATGAGATTTGAAGGGGGAGTAGAGTTCATATGAGAGGAGTATAGCGAAAAGAAGTGTATTGAAAGATTAAATATGAAATTTCCCGTGCACTTCACGGAGTTGCTTGTTAGTGACGTGAGTATATACCTGTGTCGTAGCGATGTTTTTATGACCAAGAAGTTCCTGTATAGAGCGGAGATCAGCACCATTTCATAAGAGGGTAGTAGCAAATGAATGCCGGATAGTATGAGCCGAAACAGGCTTTACGATGCCTGCCTTGAGAGCTCGAGCTGAGATCATTTTGGTCACAAGAAATCGATCAAATCTTTCTGATTCTGGATCAAAGTTTACAGTTTTGTGTTCGACAAGCTCACCCCCTGAGGATTTCGAAAGGAGTTTTGTATTCGACAAGCTCATACCCTGAGGATTTCGAAGGGAGTTTTGAGTTTTTGGATTATGTATTTTATCGCCAACTTTGAACTGTAAACTTCAAACTTTAAACTTTTTTCAATGCTTGAGAAAGAGTGCAGGGAAGTGGTCTTCCCTTTTTGCTAGATATTCTCGAATTGCTTCACAAGCCCACTCAGTCAAGTAAACAACACGGACTTTTCGGCCTTTACCAATAATAGCAAACTCACGAGTATCCAGATTTACATGCTTTATATCAAGTGCTGTGAGCTCAGAGACGCGTAAACCTGTGCTAAAAATCGTGAGAATAATCGCCCTATCACGGAGATCTACGATTTCCTCTGTGCCGATACTCGCTACCATGCCTTGAAGTTCTTCTGTTGTCAAAAATTCAACTTTTCTCTCACCTCATTTTTGTAATTCTATATCGCTCAATTCTATTCCTGTCGGAATGTGTTGTTTTTTACAAAAATACAAAAACGCTCGCAGTGAAATCATGTAAGCATTCACAGTTGAAATTCGAATATCTCCTTGAGCAAGTGAAAGTCTAAAATGATCACAGATATGTTGATCGATATGATTCGTGGAAACCCAATCCAGCGTTCAGAGCTGTTTGAGGGTTTCAGAAGACGCGTTTTTCTCGACCTCAGGCTGTATTGATACCTGGGAAGAAAAAAAACGCGCCAAATCAAAGGTCTTTGAGACAAATTTCCGAACTTCGGGATGAACAAATCAAATAAACGACCACATATGACGACCATACTGTTCAACTGTCCGTGGGCTCATGCCGCGAGTGATAGTGAGATACATCAGAAATTTCTGAACAGCTTCAAAGAGAGACATACTAGAAAATGAGAGATCATAAGGCTACAAGCCCAATAATGAACCAGATGAGGTTGAGTACCATTGGCTGATAAGCAGACTTGAGGTAGCTCACAAGGACGATTCAGAGAGCACCTGAGGCATTAAGTCCCTGATAAAGAACTGATTGGGCATCCAGCCAACCAAAACTGTTTGAAAAATAAGCTCATACGATAGCGAGGGTACCGTACCATCCGACAGCTTCAAATATAATTTTTTTATTCATCCATGAAGTATAGGGAAGTAGACTCTTCTTACAAATCTATTTTCACATAATGTATGTTATGTGTTAAAAAACTCAATTTAAAAATACTATAGAATTTGTGTAGTATTTTCACGGTCATGACATTAATACAAAATAAATAAACAGTAAATTATATTTTTATAATCAAAGTTTTTGTAGTGCCAAGCATCTACAATTCTTTCATAAAAGATAACTATTTGTACTCGCTCAAAAATCCCTATAATCTCGCGTATGAATATTCTCAAGAATCTCCTATTTTCATTTACAGGAAAAACAGGCCGTGCTGATTACATATATAGTATAGTCTACGTTGTCTTGGTTTTTTTAATTTCCATAGATGCTTTTGTACGACCAAGTTCAGTATTTCTTTTCGGTGGATGAATTGATTTTACTCAAGTAGGTATTTTCATAGCCTCATTCATAGGTTTAGGTATTTTTATCTGGTCATATTTTGCTGTTACATGGAAACGAGCACGTGCTCTCGGGATAGAGATTCGCTGGGCAGCACTAGGAATATTATTCCCTCCGATCTTGCTCGTTTGACTCATGGAAGATAATGAAAAATACGTTTATCATGGATGATTGTCTCCAATAGATCAGGCATTTTTCTACATATTGATTGTCGTGATTCTAGTATCTCTCTTTACGCTCTACGATATACATATCGCTCTACGTTTTATACTCTTTATGATGATGGTGGTTGCCAGCATATCAGCATACTTTTTTTGGAAAGATAAGCACCCGTACAGACATAATCCAAAAATAAAATATGTAGGTATAGATGCCTGGATAGACCTCTGTTTTGTTTTGATAATAGTATTTTTCATACGCTCATATATCCTCTCTCCTTTTCAGATTATCGGCCCCTCCATGGAGTCTACATTTCATGGATGAGCTATCACTTATACAAGTCAGTGACAACAATATAGTGATGGAGAATTTATCCTCGTAGATAAGATGACTTATCGAGTTTCTGCTCCAGCGCGAGGCGATGTCGTCGTATTTACTCCTGGAATAGGCCCGGAGAAACGCTATCTCATAAAACGTCTGATTGGTCTTCCGGGAGATACGATCAAAATCGAAAATGGATATGTCTACGTGGCAACAAAAAAGAATCCAGAAAAAAACATACAACTCGATGAGTCAGAGTATCTCCAGGAAAAATATGGATATACCTGTCTCACCTATAACAGTGCTGGCTGCGCAAAAGAGAGTCAGACTTTCGCAATTCCTGCAGGTCGATATTTCCTCATGTGAGATAATAGACCGCAGTCTCTCGATGCTCGAAAATGTTTTAGCAATAGTGGTTGTAATGGTGAATACACTCTCGCTCAATATGTCCCTCTTTCACGAATACAGTGACGAGTAGCATATTCTCTTGGACATTTCGACCTCTTCTCTCAATTCTTTCCCTATCCAATACTCGGTACTCTCAAAGAAGTTATTCCCTATAGAGGATTAGGCATTCTCAACTCACACAAATACCCTGAGCTATCTCAATAATTATGTATAGATTTTTTAGAATCATTTTTTCACTCTTCTTGATAGTTCTACTACTTTACTGAGTGTTATCTCTTCGTCCTTATCGAGTCAGTGGTGATTCTATGATGCCAAATCTCAATCCAGAAAGTATCGTCGTCATAGATAAGATATCCCCCCGAATAATTTGACTCAAGAGAGGCGAAATCATCGTATATAGAAATATTGAAGACTGAATACGCATAAAGCGTATTATATGACTTTCTGAAGAAAATTTGCAAATTGATAATGGAAGTGTCTGGCTATTAACCAATAATATTCTCATACCTTTAGAGGAAAAATACCTCAGTAAAAATGTAAAAACTTGCGTCCCCGGATCGTGTACAGAGCCTGGAAAATATGATTATAGTATTCCGAAAGATCATTATTTTGTACTCTGAGACAACAGAGAAAATTCGAGAGACTCACGATGATGTAGTGATATAGCTGATTGCAAAAATAAAATACCGATTTATATCTCTCGTGATGATATCGTGTGAAAAGTAATCTTCTCCTGGTAAGACATGTTTTATATAGTTGATAAACCTCTGGGAATTAGCAGCAATCTTGTTGCAAAAATATTAAAACGAGTTCTCGACAAATCTCGAATGGGCTTTGCTGGTACACTTGATCCGCTCGCTTCATGACTCATGATAATAGGTACAAGTGGATCGTCGCGCCTCTTTCCTCTCATGGAACATCTCACAAAAACGTATGAAACAAATATCAGGCTGGACGGTACAACTGCTTCCTACGATCTAGAAGAACCTATAGAAATCATCCAAATATCAGAAGCATTAAAAACAAAAATCACACAGAAATATCTAGAAGAAATAATTCAGAAAAATTTTATTGGTGAAATACTCCAATCCCCTCCCCTCTATAGTGCAGTCTGGCTAGATGGACAGAGAGCGTATGAATTAGCGAGAAGAGGTGAAATGAGGACAATAGACCCAAAAAAACGCACGATTTATGAGTTTCAAATAATCGATTACAGCTGGCCTACCTTGAAATGCAAAATTACTGTTTCTCATGGCACATATATACGCTCAATAGCTCGAGATATGGGTGAAATACTCTGAACCGGAGGGTATATAGAAAAACTCCGCAGAACAGAGATAGGTCATATCGATATCAAAAAAGAAATAAACTGGATCAATCATAATGATATATCCTATGCTCCATTGAAACACGAGGAATTATTCCCAGAAATTCCAGTCCTTGATTTGTCTGATGCAGACAAAAAACATCTCAGACTCGGGAGCACACCAATCCAAACAAGAGAAAATAACTGATATTATTTTATTCATTATGATGATTCTTATTGATTAATGAAGGCAGATGAAGGTTTTTTATTTCCCCTCAAGAATGTCGTCTAACCTTTGAGAACTATTATTACCAATTGTTTAAAACAGCATCTGCAGCCTCCGTACTATTTCCAGCGTCTGCCGCTTCCTTTGTGGCAATTTCTTCTTTCTTTTTCTTCATCTCATAACCCTGCCATTCTGTAACATGTTTTTGGTTAAGTGAATCAATCTCTATCTGGTATTTCTTTTCGAGTTCATCGAGTTTTTTTCTCTCAGTTTCGAGGATATCCGTGAGTCTCTGAACTTGATCAGTATTCATCGACGGAAGAATATCAAACCAATATTGGCGCTCGCTGTCATCCATAGATTCAGTTGCGAGAACCAATTCTATCAGGCGAGGATACTTCGTCTGTACTTCGTCAAGAAGCGTAAATGTTGTATTCCCTTTCTGTATTGTAGCCATAGTTTTATAGATTCTTGTATATCCTACCATTGATTCCTTTCTTTTGCAAATTATTTGTATATTATTTGCTCCGAGGAAAACCTCACTATAATAGAGATATTACTATGTCGTCAACACAAATAGGAGCACTTATATACTTTACAGTCATCATCATCGGTGCATGGATATTTTTTGCAGTTATTTTTCTCCAATTAAAACGTTTTATCGACATGAGTTGCTACGTGCCTTTTGTATCAAGGGTTCTTACCATCATACTCATAGCGCTGACTATTCTCGGCTATATCATAATATTCGTTCCATGAATCGTAGAGAACATAGCTCCTAGCTCTTCCTCTCCACCTCCCCCAGCCAAAACAAGTGGATATTTCGATACATATTAATTCGACTTTTTTAGATTTTTGATACACTTTGAGCATTATATGAAATCTTTTGAATCAGCTTATTTTCACCTCAATACTGCACAAAAACTGGCAGTAGATACCATCTATGGGCCAGTGGCCGTGATAGCCTGACCTGGTACAGGAAAAACACAGCTTTTGACTCTGAGAATAGCCAATATACTGACAAAAACAGACATTTCTCCTGGAAACATCCTTGCTCTTACTTACACAGAAGCCTGATCTTTTGCTATGAGAGAGAGACTCAGAAGTTTTATCGGTACGGACTCACTGAGGGTAAATATTGAAACATTTCACGGATTCTGTAAATGACTCATCGACGAAGAATATCCCGAAAAATTCGTACGATCTCCAGGCATGAAAATGCTGGAAGAACTCGATGCGCGCAGAATGGTAGCAAAAATTCTTCTTGAGTGAGATTTTATCTACCTAAAGCCTCGACATGACCCAGAACTCTACATGGGTGACGTCATACGAATAGTATGACAATTAAAACGAGAAGGAATCACTCCAGAATTTTTCAAATCAAAAGCAGAGGAAGCTATCAATGATCTCCCAAACGATCCTGAGCTCCACTATAAAAAAGACTCAAAATGGTGAAAAAAATGAGAGAGAAAAGCAGAATATGCAGATACAGAAGAGCGACTCAAGAGACAAATAGAAGTAACCTACGTCTACAAAAAATACGAAGAATCCCTTATCAATGAATCACGTTATGATTACGATGATATGATTTTATTTGTGCGAAATAGATTGCGGGATGATGCGCATTTTCGATCACTCATACGAGAACAATATCAGTTTATCATGGTTGATGAATTCCAGGACACAAATGGGCTCCAGTCAAGTATAGTTGATCTCATAATGGAAGAACAGGAACAACCAAATATCCTCGTAGTTGGTGATGATGAACAATCAATTTACCGTTTTCAAGGGGCTGTCATGGAAAATATCATCAATTTTTCAAATAAATACAAAGACAAATGACTCACTGTCGTTCCTCTCGTAGAAAACTATAGATCAACTCAGACAATACTCGATGCCTCTCGTGATGTCATCAGAAACAATACCGAGTCTCTCGAAAAGGCTCTCAATCTCGATAAACATCTCTCAAAAAATGCTCCTATTACTGAACAAAAAATAACCATTATCAATCCATCCGACCCACAGGTAGAGATAGCCTCTATTGCTGAAAAAATGAAAGAATTTCATGCATGAGGTATGTCGTGGAGTGAGATGGCGGTAATTTATAGGAAAAATGCGAATCCCATTCATCTCATCGAATATCTCAAGCGTGAAAAAATACCATTTCATAAGCAAAAATGAGAAAACCTCCTACACCAACCAGAAGCTCAAAAACTCGTAAAAACACTAAAAATAGTTGATAATATAGAGCAAAATGATCTCTTTTGGGAAGTGATGTTATTTGATTTTTGGCAACTAGACCTCCATCACCTCCTCCGCATACAATCAAAAGCAAAAGCTCCCAATGGAGACTACGACAAAAAACTCTTTCGAGCTTTTCTCAATGATGACGATATGTTTGTGAGGTCAGTAGCAGAAAAAATACAACAATTTACGAAAGATGCAGCGAATAAAACACTCGTTCAATTTTTTGAATCATTCCTAGAAATATCAGGTTATCGTAGTTACGCATTAGAACAAGAAGACAAAATTGAGAGGCTCTCTATTCTCAATTCATTTTTTGATGAGATAAAAACTTTTGCATCTCTCCACCCCGAGAGCACTTTGCGTGAATTTATAAACTATATAACTGACCTAGATCACTATCGACTCTCCCCTACTACTCAACCAATCAGGATGGAATCAGATACGGTAGAGCTCATGACAGCACATGGAAGTAAATGATTGGAATTCAGGGTAGTTTTTATCTACGATGCTACGAGTAAAAACTGGGAATCATCACGTGACCCCTCGAAACTCAATATCACAGTATCGCTCTTTGAGAAACATCTGATAGACAAAACTGAAAAGAAAAATCAAAAACTCGAAGAAGAACGCCGTCTCTGGTATGTAGCCATGACCAGAGCAAAGGAAAGTCTCGTAATATCAGCATCTGACAATGAAGATATGAGACTCAAACCCTCATCTTTTATTGAAGAAATACCAGAAAAATTCCGTCAAAAAGAGGCTGTAAAAATAGATCCAGTCAACATAATTATTGCACAGACTTCCCCCGTGCCGCCTATCAATTGGACGGAGGCGACAAGAACAGAGCTAGAAAAACGAGCAAAAAATTATGATCTCTCGGTAACTGCTCTCAATACATGGATAAGGTCACCAAAGGAATTTCTCGATAAATACCTCATCCGTCAGCCAGCTGGGAAGATGCCAAGTGCATCTTTTGGTACTGCTGTACATGCAGGTCTAGCCTTTATAGGTGATTACTTCAACGATAATAATTCACTACCTCATGAAAATCTCTGGACAAAAAAAATAGAAGAAACACTAATCCATGAAATTCTTACAAAAAAAGAACAAGAAGAATTTCTCCAAAAAACCATCGAGGTTATCAGTGATTATCTCAAAAAATATGATTGTCCTCTTGCTCAAAAAGCTAAAATAGAAGAACGTTTCTGATGGAAAAAAGTAGTTGTGAGTGGTGTACGATTAACTGGTGTTTTCGACCGCGTAGAAAATCTCCCCGATGGTACAATGCAAGTTGTAGATTTTAAAACAGGGAAACCGAATAAATCACGTGAACAATTAGAAGACTACGAGAGACAACTGTATTTCTATCGTCTACTTTGGGACGGATCTCATCAGAGCAAAACACTCTCTCGTGGAGCCCTCGACTTCGTAGAAAAAAATACAAATAACACCGTAAACAGAAAGGTATTTATCTATGATGAAGCCGGCTTGGCACTTCTCAGAAAACAAATTGCAGCATTTAAGATTTCTCTTGAAACACTTGATTTCCCAGTAGAAAATACCTCTATATATTAAAGAGTTCCCTGCAGGTAGGCCGAGGAACATTTGTAGCCTGTTTAGCATATATATCGCAGGCAAGTTTTGCATTTTCCTCGACAATTGGGCGAGCGATTTCGAGTTGTTCAAGTGATTGGATGAGCCCTACAACTGTTTTTGGATCTTGCTCTTTGCTTTGTCCTACAAGTACTTTACGTGTAGCATAATCAGAGTAAAGTCACTTATCTACAGCGGCGAGATTTCTACCATCTATATCTGATTTTGGGAAGTCCGAAATTGTGACGGTCCCCCCCTTTTTTGCTTTTCATAAATCAGGAACTGTCTGGCGAGAATAGATAGATCAAAAAGTTTCATAGGCGATACGTTTTGCAGTTTCTTTTACCGTTTCGATAATAGTTTGGTTATTTCCTTTCTTGCCAAATTCTTTAAAAAATTGTCCATTGAGAAGAAAGCGAGAATTTCATACACCTCATTTTTGAGCCTGAACAAGGGAATTAATCTGAGCTTCTTTGGTATTGTCTTTTGTTTCACTTCATGCTAATTGTCCACCACGAAAAAGCAATAAAGCAAAGGCATCTTTCCATATCTGAATAGCTTGAGGATATTTCCAACCTGTGGTAAATGCCTGCTTAAGAGTCTCTTTGATTTTTTGATTTTTTGGCTCTTCCTCATGACACTGCTGAATATTTGTAGAGGAGTAAAATTCCCTCATTTTTTGAGCAAATCAAGCTGGTGCTATATTGAAATTACTCTCATCGAGATATTCCCTATCTGCTACATTTGTCACAAGATTTCTGTAAAATGTAAGCACTTCCTTTGTCTGACGATTTAGATCATTGAGGACATCTTGTAACGTCCTACCTTTTGTTTTATAAATAGTATTATTATCGAGTTTTATATCCTCTTTAAAAGTAATAACTCCCTGTGCACATCGACTTCATATAAATATAGCTGCCTCTTGGATTTTTTGTTGTATTTCGAGAATTGAGTTCTGGTGCTGAGAAATATTGGGCAATAACATGACATCAGACGAATCAAAATAATAGCGTATGTCAGAGAATAAACCATCTATATCATAACCTACTGATTTCAGATTACCGAGAAGAGCCCGCACGCTCTGGGCTGGTATGGCTACATCCAAATATGCTGATCACCCTATAGATTTGGTGCATTGTGTACCTTCTGCTGCTTTTTTAGCAGCCTCGAGGAGCGTATAAACATTTTTCGAAAATGAATCAACAGCAGGAGATGGAAAAGTATTGAGAGTACATACTGCAGCAAAAACTTCTCAAGCTGAGAGAAAGAAGCAAAGAAAAAGACAAAATGTAGAAAGTATTTTTTTCATAATTATGAGGCTTGGCAGTCGTCTTTGGAAAGGAGATAATTGAATATTGTTTTTATGTTTTTATTCATATCAGTAAAGAGGCGAGTTCGAGCAGTAACTTCATCAAATGTTTTTTCCATATGTTTTATAGAATCAACATTTTTCTCATGTATAAATGGTCGCTCGACTCCTGATCCAGCTGCCACCAATAGCTGTTGATATCGGGCTTCAGAACGATTAATAGAGTAAACTGTCTCAGAAACTGGGACATTCGTTTGAGAATTGGCAGTAGCGACATATTCTACAGCCTGTCGAGTGGATCATTTGATATTTGTAGGCTTATCTGCATCCATCCCGCGTCGCTTGAATGCCATATTAATAGAGTCAAGTGTTTGTTTATTTTCTTTTTTTTCAGTAACAGAAACTTTTCAGGTATTAGATCAGGTAGTTCCAGAAGATGACGAAGCATTACGATTTGCAAATCACTGTAAAAACGGTGGTACTTTCCAAAAAACATGAACACCTGAACTAAAAAGATTTTTGAGAGAAACATTAAGATCAAACTGAGATTCATAGGAGTTAATCCCAGGAGAAGTTTTACAAGCAAAATTTCGATTATCTCCATTTTTTATTATCCAATCGAGTCATTCTTCAAATATGCCCTGAAATGAATTTCTTCACTTACCACCCGAATTACCACCGAGAAAATAATGTGAGTTTTGTACAAAATCTATAGCAATACAATATCCACTACTACAATCACCTGCGACTTCCCCACTAGAGCTAGGTCAACCGCGAGAAGAGCTCCCGCTACTGGCGCCACCAAGAGCTTTTCAGATATCAGAATATAAATCTATATTGTAATTTTCTCCTCCTCACCACGAGCCTGTTGAAACTCTTCCTGTTATGAGAGCTGCGGCATCATTGGCGCTCGTATTTTTATAATCTCAAAATTCGGGAGATTCTCGAAAAAATATATCGTCTATACGACGTATATCATCTAGGAGATCGTAGGGTGAGTTATCAACATCTCCATCATAATAAAGTCCCATTCATGAAACATCTCGAAAACCATTCATCTGCTCTTTTGTTTGAGTACTGATATCTTGTACCATAGTTCATATGAGACTATCGAGAGTTATGCCATCACTGATACTCATAGCAGTATTGATTTTCTTATCTAGAAAAGGTTGTAGTATGTTGATATAAGACCTCTCACCAATTGTAGTTCTCGGTGGTGTATCTCGTAAATAAGTAGTCAAGGCAGCATCAAATCATTCAGTAACAATAGAATCACATCCGTCACAATATCATGCTTCAAAAAATTTCTTGAGCTGCGTATGATTTTTTAGTGCAATATCTAATTTTTTAGAAAAACCCTTAAGAGCATCTGCTGTATATCAACTAGCGCTTGATTCTTCCCATTTTCGAGCAGTTGTATAGAGATCCATGCCTACATAAGTAATATCCGTTTTGGAAAGAACATTCTCTGCAGTACTCAGTGCAGAAATATTTGTATTTGAGAAAAAAATAACAGTAAAAAGTATTGCTGAAAATAGGGTAAGGTGAGGTGATTTTTGAGATTGGATGTTATCTTTTTTCATGCAGGAAAACAATATTTTTATCATTGTACTCGTTTTTGCATATTTTTTCAATGAAAAAAGCTTGCTAAGTCGATATGAAACAATATACTCGCAGCGTTTTTTATCTATTATATATTCATATATGCACAACACAGGGAAAAAGGAAAGCGAAGCAGGAAAGACTCAGTTTGAGATGCATAAAACTCTCATCCTTATCAAACCTGATACTATCGCTCGAGGTATCGTCGGTGATATCCTCTCTCGTATCGAGAAAAAAAGTCTCAAAATCGTAGCCATGAAATTCATCGATATGACTGAAGAGCTCTGTCGTGAACACTATGCACATATAGCGCATCAACCATTTTTCCCAAAAATTGTGAGTTATATGACTGATGGTCCTGTACTCGCACTCGTCATAGAGGGGATAGATTCTGTCCGTCAGGTTCGCAATCTCTGTGGAGCTACTGATCCACAATTTGCTGCACCAGGAACTATTCGCGGTGATCATTCTTGTACTATTGACTACAATCTCATCCATTCATCTGATTCTATTGCATCTGCAGATATAGAAATTGCTCGATTTTTCATAACCGAAGAAGTATTTCAGTATACAAAAAATGTGTACGTAAATTAATAACTGGATGAAGTCATTCTCCATTCTCACCAAACAATCAACTCGAGTCGATAAGGTCTTATCGGCTCTTTTTGAAGGAATATATTCCCGATCGCAGATTCAAAAAGGTTTCGCTCTCGAACAAATAAAGGTCATCAATAAAAAAGATGGAAAAGCCTATTCAAATCCAAAATACTACCCTCAAAAAGGTGACATAATTGAGATGGATATACGGCCAATCCCCTCTACACTTCCTCCAGACTATCGTCCACTCGAGATAATTTCCGAAAATGACGATTTTTTGGTAGTCAGCAAAGATGCGGGCATAAATACTCATCCCACTCCGAGCTATGCTGGACGTTTTTGAACTCTCGTCAATCAGTTGATTGCTCAAGTAAAAAACTTTGACCGTGAACAGGGTGAGGACAGGCCTGGAATTGTCCACAGGCTTGATAAGGAAACAAGCTGACTCTTACTCGTTGCAAAAAATGACAATACACTGCGTAGTTTACAGAAGCTTATCCACGACCACAAAGTCGAAAAAACCTACCTCGCTCTCATCATCGGAGAACCAAAAAATCACACGGGAACAATCAAGTCACTCATTGGTCGCGACCCAAACAATAGACTCAAGATGACCATCAAAAACCCTCTCGAATGACGCGATTCCGTCACGCATTATAATGTGGTAGAGATTTTTCAATTTGAGGGAAAAAAGATGACCCTCGTGGAAGTAACACTAGAAACATGAAGAACTCATCAGATAAGAGTTCATATGGCCAATATAGGACATCCTGTACTCGGTGATAAAACATATGGCATAGAGATCGACAACTCATGGGCTAGTAAGCATCTCTGATTAGAGAGACAATTCCTCCATGCATGGAAACTCAATTTCGAGATGGATGGGAAATTATATGCTTTTGAAGCTCCACTAAAACCAGATCTCGAGCGAGCTATAAATATCCTCAAAACCTAGCACTGGCAATCCAGGAGCTGGTTTCGTTTTCAATACTTGCCTCCCAAAAAAGATTCAGAAAGAAAAACATCAATTGATTCCAAGACCATTTTGATATCCATAGTGCGGGCTCCAAAACAAATCACATTGGTGTCATTATGACTTCGGCTGATTTTTGCTATCTCAGTGGAGTAGGCTAGTACAGCTCGGATTCACTCGTGTCTATTCGCTGCTATAGACATACCTATACCTGTTCCACAAACGAGAACTCCGACATCTGTTTTTTGAGAAAGTACCGAAGTAGAAACTCTTCATGCATAATCCGGAAAATCGTCTAAAGCAATAAATTCCTGCGGTCATAAATCTACTATCGTGTGACCAGATTTATTTAAATGATTCAATATATCATCCCGAAAAGGAAAACCTCCATGATCACATGCAAAAGCTATTTTCATATTTTTTGGTATTTACTAAACTCTGCTAGTATATATCTGATAAGTGGAAGTCAAAGAATCCAGACAAAATGAATAGGACTCAAATCTCAAAGAGATACAAATTTAAAGACGTGTGCATATGGCGATGCGAAGAGTCAAAAATGAGCAAAAAGTGAAAGAGAAACAGCAATTTTTGCAACTTTATAGTGTTCAGAAAAAAACTATTTTAACCAAGTCTTTTTCTCATTTCACTCTTATATGCCTCGACTCAAGGCTGATCAAAAGGATTCACTCCTATCATAATACCGGAAAGAGCACATGCATACATCATCGTTTGCAAGAAATAACCGAGATTATGAGCATTCAATTTTTCAAGATGCATCATCATACTCGGGCATCCTCCATCATTATGAGCTTTTGCTGTTGATTCAAGTGCTATGAGGTTCATATCATGGAGGCTTCGCCCGACGAGAGGATCGAGACCATCAGACATCCCCGCCATAGCTGGTATTTTTATAGAAGAATGTCATTCATCTATCCAGAGCATTGTTTCAAAAAAAAGTCTTCTTCCCTCCTGGACATACTGTCAGAGAGAATGGAGGTCTGTCGTATAGCTGAGTGTATCAGGATAGAGACCTTTGCCCTCTTTTCCATGACTCTCCCCCATGAGTTGTTTCCACCATTCACCAATAAAATAAAGAGACGGTTCACTGGTAATAAAGAGTTCACTCACAAATCCTGATTGTTCGAGAGCTACTCGTTTTTCAGCGTAGAGAAATGCAGTGTGAGAAGTACCACTTATGATATCACTCTGTGCTTCTCGTGCTCAAGATATAAGTTCGCGAATATCAATCCCTGCTACTGCCATAGGAAATAATCAAACTGGCGTGAGGACTGAATACCTCCCCCCGATATCTTCAGGTAACACGTATGCTACATATCCCTGTCTCTCAGTTTCAGTTCGAAGTGCCCCATTTTTTTCATCTGTTACAGTGATAATCCTTTCCCTCACTTCTGTTTCTGAGTACTTCGAGAGGAGAAAATTGCGCACCATACGATATGCAATAGCAGTCTCCATTGTTTTCCCCGATTTTGAGATGATGCAGGCAGAGACTGATTTATCTCAAATAGAATCAAATACGCGTTCATATTCACGTCCAGAGAGATTATAACCGAGAAAAATAACCTGTGTTTTACTCGTATTTCCGAGTACTTCGATGACAGCACGAGCTCCGAGATAAGAGCCTCCTATTCCAGAAACCAAGAGCACATCACTGCGTTTAGAGATTTCTTGCGCATGATGTGTGATACTTTCGAGAAAGTCCTCAGTTGTATTCGCTGCCAGATTTATCCATCCCAGATAATCAGAACCTTTACAGGTCCCATCCTGAATACTCTTATGAGCATCTGCAAGTGATATAGGTGGAGTAAAATTCCTACCATTGAGATATTGATCAATATAGCTAGAATTGAGAGAAAGGGATTTCATAGAGTCTATGCTAGTACAAAAAGAAGCTGACGCAACTTTTTTTATCAGAAAAATCTATATGATGACAGTAATATGTGTAAAAAAATACTTCTTGTCGGTGGCGGAACTGGTGGACATGCGTTTCCGCTCTTAAATTTTGTCTTCTATATTCGTTCCCGAGAAAGCAAAGAACAAGGAACAAGGTACAAAGAAGTGGATTTTCACTGGATTGGAGAAAAAAACAGCATAGAAGAAAAGCTCTGTGAGAAAAATAGTATCCAATTCTCCCCCATCATCTGTGGCAAACTCCGACGATATTTCTCTCTGAAGACACTTTTTCTCCCTTTTCAGGTAATTATTGGCACGCTTCAGTCACTGAAGATCCTCTTCATAGAGAGTCCTATTTGAATCTTCTCAAAAGGTGGATATGTCTCTATTCCCGTGGCTCTCGCTGGGTGGATGCTCCGAATCCCAATATACATGCACGAGTCAGACTCACGCGCAGGTTTGGCAAACAGGATAGTGGCTCATTTTGCACGATGAATATTTTGTTCCTTTGAAGAAGCGAAAACAACACTTCCAGAAAAGAAAATTCTCGGATATGGAACGCTCTTCCCGCCAGAAATCGGACAAGTTTTGAGTTGTGAGGTGTGAGTTGTGAGTCAGGAAACACAAGTACTCGTGTCCTGTGGTTCCCAGGGGTCTGCAAGTATTTTTGAAACGTTATTGCATTTACTTGAAACTCGAAACTCACAACTCAAAACTCTCAAATTTCATGTTGTACTCTGAACACAAAATACCGACTTCCGTGATAAATTTTTAGCTTTTCCCAATGTTTCATTGTATGATTTTTTCTACGATCAAAAAGAATATTTCAGGCTCGTAAAAAAGTGTGATATTGCTCTCGCTCGAAGTGGGTCAAGCATATTTGAATTCGAAGCATTTGGTCTTCATATGATCATGATCCCCCATCCACATACAGGGAATAATCACCAATATTGGAACGCAAAAGCTTTTGAATCAAAAGGTCACGATCTCCTACCGCAATCAGAAATGAAGGAAAAACTCCTGCCACTTCTGGAAAAATACAAAAATTTCAAAAAAGAACCAAAAAAATGAGTGGTAGATATGTCTATTTTTGATATAATAGCTCAAACACTTTTCAAATAAATTATGCAATCTTACCATACACTGCTCAAACATATCATGGATAACGGTGTCGATCGTGATGATCGTACTGGCACAGGCACACGAAGTGTTTTCGGGTATCAATTTCGATGCAATCTGGAGGAATGATTCCCGCTTCTCACCACCAAAAAAGTCTTCACAAAGGGTATTATCCATGAACTCCTCTGGTTTCTCTCAGGAGATACGAATATCCGATATCTCGTCAACAATGATGTGAGAATTTGGAACGAATGGCCATTTCAGAATTATATCGAGAAAAAAAATCTCTCAGAGAAGTATCCGAAATACACGCCAGAATGGGATGAGCAGCTCAAAATCTTCGTCGAAAATATCAAAAATGACAATAGTTTTGCAGAGGAGTGGTGAAACCTCTGACCAGTCTACGGCTACCAATGGAGAAATTTCAACGGCGAAGGAATCGACCAAATCAAAAAGGTCATAGAGACATGCAAAAATAATCCAAATAGTCGTCGCAATCTCGTGGTCGCATACAATCCAGCACAGGCAGATAGCATGGCACTTCCCCCTTGTCACAGTCTCTTCCAGTTCTATATAGCAAATGGAAAGCTCTCATGTCAGCTCTATCAGCGTTCTGTCGATAGCTTTCTCGGACTCCCCTTCAATATTGCGTCATACGCCCTCCTCGTACATATGATAGCTCAGGTATGTGATTTATGAGTTGGTGATTTCGTGCATACTTCTGGTGATCTCCATATCTATCACAACCACTACGAACAAGTGAAGGAACAACTCTCTCGTACACCAAAAGCACTCCCAAAACTCAAACTCAATCCAGCGGTAAAGGATATTTTCTGATTCAAGTTCGAAGATTTTGAAATAGAAGGATACGATCCATGGCCAGCTATTAAGGCTCCTATTGCCGTTTAATTCATGACGTAGCCTAAGGCTAAAGGCTTAAAGCGAAAAGCGAAGGATTTTTTCTTTTTAAATGACACAAAACTTACAAACATTTGAAGACTTAATAATATGGCAAGACTCGAGAAAACTAACTCGCCGTATTTATCTTATTTTAAAAGAACATAGGGATTTTTCTTTCAGAGATCAACTACAAAGAGCGAGTGTTTCAATCATGAATAATCTTGCAGAATGATTTGAAAGAACAACAATACCTGAGAAAGTTCAGCTTTACAGATATGCAAAATGATCTGCTTGAGAAGTCAGAAGTATGCTCTATGTAGCTATTGATACAGGAATTATTTGACAAGAGACTTTAGATGAACTCTATAAATTAACATTTTGAATATCTGGTTGAATCACAAAATTCATTCAATGACTCGAAAAATTCAAATAAAAGTCCTTCGCTTTCAGCCTTTAGCTTTTCCCTTTTAGCTCAATAAACTTCTTCTTATGCGTTTCATCCTCGTCGCCGCTATGGCAAAAAACCGTACAATTGGTCTCAAATGACAGCTTCCTTGGGATCTCCCTGAAGAAATGGCTGATTTCCGAGCTTTTACAAGCTGAAAAACTATCCTCATGGGAAGAAAGACCTATGAAGGTCTTGGTCGAATCCTTCCAAAGCGAAGAAATATCATGCTCACTCGAGAGCCTTCTGCAGTTAAAATTGGAGATTTTCCGACAATTCAAAGAGACAATCAGTGGATAGTTGATGGTTGAGAAAAATGACAGATTGAAATATATACTTCTCCTGAAGAAATTCAGAAACATCTGAGTGAAGATGAGGATTTACTGGTTCTCGGTGGATCAGAGATTTATCAGCTATATCTGAATAATCCACTTTCGGAAATTCGTCTCTCCGAGATTCATGGAGACTACGAAGGCGATACCTACTTCCCTGTTTTTGAGGAACTCTATGAAGAGACATCCAGAGAACCAAAAGGAGGATACGATCTCGTGTGGTATAAGAAAAAGTAATCCTCAAATAAAGTTAAATGTTAATTGTTAAAGGTTAAACGTTGCGGGGGACATAAAAAATTCTCCTTTCTGAAAAACAATATTTTACATAAGAAACAAAATTCTGGTCTTTGCAGAATCAAGGAAAGGTATATACTGAGCTCATGAAGCAAACCATCAATATGAAAAAAATAATTCTTTTCTTGAGATTCTTTGCAATAATATTTTTTTCTGCAGTTCTCGGTACATATTTTTTCTGAGTAGATGTAGGTATAACAATAGTTGCACTGATCATTCTCTATGTCCTCAAAATGCCCAATTGGCAAAATATCGATTGGAAAAGTCCCATAAACCTCGTCTCAGCTATATCAATAGTGGGGATGATTGCCTATAAAATATATCCTGAGATAATCATATATGGAGGGATTTATAATTATCCTGTTTGATTTTTTGGCTTTCTCGGAGAGCTCATTCTCTACAGTTTTCTACACGGTGGATTCTGGCATCTTCTCAGTAATGTCATATTTTTTCTCTTTATAGGTAGGATGATAGAATACACTCATGGGAAAGAATGGACATGGTGGCTCTGGGCATGGACGACACTTTTTGTTGGAGTATTCCTGTATCAGTTTTCTGAAAATCCAACTATCGGTGGAAGTGGATTTGCTATGTCACTTTTGACAGTATATGCGTATGATTTTTATAAGCGTAGACAATACGATGATCTGAAAGGGGCGATTCTCTTAATAGTTATAAATCTCGCTCTCGGCCTTGGCGGCACTATTAGCTTTATGGGGCATTTTTCTGGCGCTCTCGCTGGAGGCATATATGCATGGTATAGAGATAAACACCCACACTTGAAGTTTCCGAGATTTAAGTAGAAACTGTTAGTCCTTTTTCTCTCAAAGCCGTGAGAATAATCTCTACCACTGCATCGGCTGAAGTGTTTGTCGTATCGATGACTAAATCATAGTGAGTTAAGTCATGATTATCTACTTGATAGAGAGCAAGGTAACGCTTTGATTCGCTTTCTCTCCGAGCTCGCGTAGTATTCATAGCTTCGTCGATGCTACCGTGTACATCAGTGGAATGTCTGAGAGGATTTGTACTATCCCCCACTATCCTCAAAGCTCCGGTAAGTTCATCAACAGTTAAATATATCTTGAATGATTGTGGTATAAAATGCCACGCCAAACGAGCATCAATAATAAAATTATCCTTTTCTTTTCAGAGCTTTTTTTGCCGTTCATCAAGTATAGTATCCATTTTTCATCCATCTGTCTCTGAAAAAGTATTCAATTCCATGAGAGTCATCCCCTTTTCCATAGCCATTTCACGCATAAAATCCCCGGTAGAAAATCGCTCAAATCAGAGATTTTCTGCGAGCATTTTTCACACTGTTGTCTTTCCTGAGCCCTGTCGTCACGCAAGAGAAATAATCATAATAGAATTATAGTAATTATAATGAAAAATCGAGCACTAGCGGTAAATGATCCGAGACAACGACTTCACCTCGCACCTCACAAGACTGGACACTGATATCTCTCGTGAAGATATGATCAATACCAAGCCCTAGATGAGAAGAGTTTTTTTGAAAAATAGGATGAATACTTCTACACAATGTACTGGTAAAACTTCTTGACTGCTGAATTAATTTTTCAGAGAGAGTTTTTATTGCCATACTTTCATTGCGGATATTGAGATCGCCAGTAAAAATTGTCGGCATTGGTTCTACTGAATCCAGATAATGGGCGACTCGTTCTGCATCTTGCCATATTTGGAGCGTTTCAAGACAATCATAAGAAACATGAAAATGAGTAGTAAGGAGTCTAATAAGTCATTTTTCTGTTTCTACCCTTGTTACCAGAAAAGGGAGCGACCATTTCCATGCATAAGGATATCTCTCATATTTTGGTTTATCAGAAAAAGAGATGTAATCATGAGGCAAGACTGTCGGCACCTGTTCGCCAAAATATTGTTTATTTTCGATAGATAGAGGGAAACGACTCAAAACAGCTGCACCCATACCTATTTTGTACTCACAAAAATCACGAAAAACTGTTGGATGAAATACTTGCTTCCATGAAAATTTGTCACACAGTTCTCCTAGATAATCACGCTTCTGTCATCACTGAGATCCGAAAAAACTTCCATCAGTCGCTTCTACAAGTGAAAGAATATCTGGATTTTCCACCTCTAAAAAATCCACCAAAGCATCGAAGTATGTAAACGATTCGACATTGAGGTGGATTAACTTCATGGAAATTTTTTAATTCTTCCTCTTTCTCTCAAACTCTTTGAGGTATTTCTTTCGGAGACGGACTTTCGTCGGTGTGATTTCGACATACTCATCCTGACCGACGTAATCAAGAGCATCTTCGAGGCTCATGACGCGAGGTGGAGTCAGACGCATGGCTTCATCAGTACCAGAGGCTCGCATATTCGTGAGTTGTTTGTTTTTGATGACATTTACTATGAGATCTGATCCCTTGAGATGTTCTCCGACTATCATACCTTCGTAAACTTCTGTCTGAGGTTCGATAAAGATAGGACCACGTTCTTGGAGATTGAAGAGTGAAAATGTCATAGCAGCTCCATCACATGCAGAGATCATAGAACCCACTTCACGTTTGTTGATATCTCCACCATATGGAGCGTATTTATCAAACGCACTTGCGAGAATACCTTCACCACGAGTCATGGTCGTAAATTCACGACGGAATCCGAGAAGTCCTCGAGTTGGAATAGAAAATTCTAGAAATGTAAGTCCTCTCTCAGATTTCATATCCTGGATGATACCTCTACGCTTACCCATTTGTTCTATAACAGAACCCGCTGATTCATCAGGGACGTTGATCATACATTTTTCAAATGGTTCCATTTTGACACCTTTTTCTTCATGAAAGATAACTTCTGGAGCACCTACCTGGAGCTCAAAACCTTCGCGACGCATGGTTTCGATAAGTACTGCCAAATGAAGCTCTCATCGTCCTGCGACGACAAATGTACCATCACTTTTAAATTCGACCTTGAGACCGACATTCATCTCAAGTTCTTTTTCGAGACGATCACGAATATGACGAGATGTCACATAGTCACCTTCTCGACCAGCAAATGGCGAATCATTCACGAAAAACTGCATCTTGAGTGTCGGTGGATCAATTGTGATAGGTGGAAGCGGTTCAGTATTTTCATCGGTGGTAATAGTTTCTCCAACAAAGATATCTGATATACCTGCGATAGAGACCAAATCACCCGCGATACCTTCTTGGATTTCGACCTTATTGAGACCTCGAGAAGTCACAATTTTTGAGATTTTTCCTTTTCGTTTTACACCATCATTACCGATGACAAATACATTTGAACCATTTTTGACGATACCGTCAGCGATACGGCCTATACCCTGTCGACCCATAAATGAATCATACGCCAGGTTGGCTACTTGCATACGGAATGGCTTTGTAGCATCGTTTTCACGAGGTTTGACGTTTTCGAGAATCATATCAAACAAGGGCTGGAGATTTGTCGATTCATCAGCTACTTCACGCTTTGCTATACCCTCACGAGCAATAGTATACACATGAGCAAAATCACACTGTTCATCGGTAGCGCCGAGTTGTACAAAGAGATCAAAGACTGCATCGAGCACGTAAGCAGGTCGAGAAGTAGGCTTATCAATTTTATTGATAACGACGATTGGCTTGATGCCGAGTTCGAGAGATTTTCGGAGGACAAATCGTGTCTGAGGCATAGGGCCTTCATACGCATCGACGAGGAGGAGAACCGAATCAGCCATACGCAGAACTCGCTCTACTTCTGAACCAAAGTCAGCATGTCCAGGAGTATCTACTATATTTACCTGTGTATCACCGATTTGGATAGCAGTATTTTTTGCATAGATAGTAATTCCACGCTCTTTTTCTTGGTCATTTGAATCCATGACACAGACCTCGACATTTTGATTGTCGCGGAAAGCACCACCTTGTTTGAGGAGAGCGTCTACGAGGGTTGTTTTACCGTGATCGACATGGGCGATGATAGCAATTGTGAGATATTTCATAGAGAAAAATAAAAGAATATCCCGTGATTGTAAGAAAATATTGAATATTTCAAATGTATTTCGAAATAAAAATCGCCCGAAGACGATTTTATACCCAAGTAATAAGCCGGATTCTGTATCTCGATATGTATCTCTCTGGGATGATATTCACATATCACCTCAAGCGTGAGCCTCTCAGATTTTACTCCAAGGCCAACTCACTTGCACAATCTAGGGTTTACCAAGACTGACGTATCACTACGAAGCCTCTCGACGAGGAAAAGAACTGTCGAGACTTTTCACCTTGAGTTATGCACCGTTTTCTTTTCCCGTGCAATGCATAACCTGTTTAGTCTCTGTGGCACTGGCCGTCAATCATAGTTACCTATGATCGCGTAGCCGTTAGCTACTAGAATCGAGGAATTGAATCCTCTTGTGTCCGGACTTTCCTCAGTGAATTACTTCACTGCACATATCTCCTTGGGTAAAATATATCGTAGGCAAAAGTCAAAAGATGCAAGAAAATCTCGTAATTCGTAATTTCTAATTCTTAGTTCATAATTGATTTTGTACTATCTCATAAATTTTTTCTACCTGTTCCTCGATACTCATATGCGTCGTGTCTATCTCATACGCTCCTTCTGGTTTTCGAAGTGGTCCGTCAGCCCGCGTCATATCGCGATCATCTCGCTCACATATTTTTTTCAAAATTTCCTCTTCCGAGGCCTGTTCTCACTTTTCAGTAAGTTCGAGCCATCGACGATGAGCTCGTACTGTCGCATCTGCGGTGAGATAGATTTTCACTTCGGCTTCTGGAAACCATACAGTTCCTGTATCACGACCTTCGAGGATATAATTCTCTCTCTCGATAATATTTTTACCACAAGCTATGACAAAAGACCTCGCGATTTTTTGAGCTGCCAATTGTGAAGCATAGACACTTGCCTCTACATTTCTGATTTTTGGCTCGTAATCTTCTTCGTTTATCTGAACATGATTTTCAGGTGAAAAATTAATATGAATCCCCTCGACATGTCCCTTCTCTATGTTCTCTATATCAATATTTTTATTATAGAGATAAACTCCTAATGCTCGGTACATTGAACCAGAGTCAAAGTATTTAAAACCGAGTTTTTCTGCAAGCTTCCGTGCTGTTGTTCATTTGCCGCTTCATGCTGGTCAATCGATGGTAATCGTCACGGGTTTCATTTGTTTTTTCTGGTTAATCTGTTTCATTGGTTGAAAATTTAAAAAAATCCATTATTCGTAATTCGTAATTGAGTAATTCGTAATTTTTTTGTACTATTCACAGATTCGAAATGGTTCTATCGTGACACATTTTTTTTCTACGATTTCCACAAACATTCCCGATAACACTCCTACACCGTTTTCATCAGGAGACATGAGTCACTCTTGTCGTCATTCAATAAAACGATGTTTCGAGGTTTCCCATTCGACACCAATCAAGCTCCTTCGTGCACCAGAAAAACCTACATCAGAGATAAAGCCCATTCCATGAGGCCAGATCTCTGCATCTGCCGTTTGTATGTGTGTGTGAGTTCCCCACAATAGTGACACGCGACCATCGAGAAAGTTTGCCATCGCATACCCTTCAGAAGTAGCCTCTTTATGAAAATCTAGGAGAATTGCTTCGAGTTTTTCTTCTTCATGCTCTGCTAAAATATCATCAATAAGAGGAAAAGGGTTTACATACTCCGTATTCATAAAAGCTGTACCGAGAGCATTTATCACCAGTATTTTTTTATCTCAAAAAGTGAAAATTTGTGAACCAGCTCCCGGCGTATCATCTCAAAAAGCATTAATCGGTCGGAGCTGTCTGGAATTCGGAGCGTTCATATAGTCGCGTATATCATCTTTTGAGGTGAGAGAATGATTCCCCCCTGTAAAAATATCAATGCCCTGCTCTTCACACCAGTGTATCTGATTCATCCGAGGACCTTTCCCATGTGAGATATTTTCATTATTGGCTATCACTACATCGGGCGTATATTTTGCACGCAAATCTGGGAGATATTTGGTGATCATCTGTCGTCATTTTTTCCCGTAAATGTCTCAAAAAATAAGGAACTTCATAACCGAAGTATAATAAAAAACAAAAAGTTACAAAAAAATCACCATTTCGGATGATTAAATTATATTGGAGCAGACAATGGGACTCGAACCCACAACCTCCGCCATGGCAAGGCGGCGCTCTAGCCAATTGAGCTATGTCTGCATGTCTGTAAAAGGATTGGAGCGGGGGGCCGGGTTCGAACCGGTACCTCCAAGGGTTGAAGCCTTAGTGCTCTCGCTCATTTAAGCTACCCCCGCAATTCAATCTACAATTATCAATGTTCAATCAACAATTAACGATAAACGATTAACTATCAACTTCGTTTGAAGTATAGAAAATATTTTATGATTTCAAATCTTTCTCAACTATATATCCAAATTTTTTCTTTCCAACCTGGATAAGCTTCTTCTCTGCATTAACTGTAATCATAGTTTTTGGGTCAGTCGCAACGACCTCATCAACTTTGACGCCTCATGAGATGACAGCATTACGAGATTCGGTAGAGCTCCCAACAAGTCCCATTTCTCGGATAATCGTTACGAGTGGATACTCTCCTGCTCAGTGTTCGAAAACTCTGACATCACTATCCTCTGGCCTTGCTCCTTGTGCAATCGTCGCCTCGAAATACTCTTCCGCGTGATTCATAGAAGCTACATCATGGTAGAGTCAGACAACTTCTCTCGCAAGTCTCTTCTTGACTGATCGAGGATGTTCGCCAGCTGTGAGTAATTTTTCGATATTTTTTATTTCTCCCATTTCTGTCGTAGTACAACTCTCGAAATAATGAATAATCTGGTCATCAGGAATTTCCATGATTTTGACAAACATATCATTTGCTGACATATCGAGTGAGATATAATTACCCTTTGTCTTACTCATCTTCTCTCCATCAGTACCCATGATAAGTCAAAACATCATGATATCTTGTTTTTCCATTCCATGCGCTTCCATGAGAGTACGCCCTGCGAGGAGATTGAAGTATTGATCATTTCCTCCGAGCTCGATATCACACGAACCATATTTTTTCGCAATAGCGACACTATCATACCCCTGCATCATAGGATAGAGAAATTCTTGAAGGCTAATTCGAATACCAGCTTTATAGCGTTTTGAAAAATTATCACGATCAAGCATCTCAGCGACCGAGAAATGCTTCGCCAGCTCCCCTACTCCACAGAAATTAACAGCATCAAGGCCTTCACTATTGTAGTACACTTGAACTCTATCGAGATCAAGAATTTTCCCAAAGTATGAGAGATATTTCTCCGCATTTTTGAGTGTTTGCTCTCGGACAAGCATGGGTCTCTCTGCGTCTTTATCTGATGAATCCCCTACTTGTGCCGTTGCATCTCAGATGAGTATGATTACCTCATGTCAGAGCTTCTGGAACTCTCGAAGCTTCAAGATAGGAACAGCATGACCGATATGGACGATAGGTGCCGTCGGGTCGATACCAAATTTGATACGTAGTTTTTTACCGCTTTCGAGCCGTTTTATGAGATTTTTCTCATCTATAATACGAGAAACTCATTTTGTGAGGAGATTTTGAAATGTTTTTGTCATGGAGTTATTATGAGAAAGATTGCTTTGAATCAAGTTACTTTTTACGAGTATCATGCAGGTGTTTCTGAATTTTTAGTATTTCTGGGCTCATTTTGAGAGCATTTTGGAGACGATGAATTTTTGTGAGATTCGTAGGAATAGTCTTTCGCTCAAACGAAAATGAAGTCCCACAACCACAGCGAGAATGGATTTTTTTATTCACGAGATAATATTTGCCTTTTGCTTGGGCTATCTGAGATCAATCAAGTTTTTTTTCATACTCTGGAAGTACCCAAAAAACTAACCCATTATGCTCTTCCGAAGGAATTCGTTCGTCTGGAGAAACTCGTGGCATTACAATTATCTTTGAGCCTGCACAACCAGCAGTCACGATGTCCACATTGACATGACTCACTCCTTGAGTGAGAAATTCTGCACAGCTATATTTATCGAGTTTAAGTATCATATTTCTCTAATACATGTATTCGTAATTCATAATTGAGTACTTCGTAATTGATCTATAACACCATCTTAGTCAAATTTGGGAAGAGTAAAGAGCTCTATAGCCTCTTGCTTATAGTCTTTTGATAATAGTATATAGACATATTTATTTCTCTTATTTCCCCATTTTTTATGAAAAGAACACAGCCAAAGAAAAAAATGTTTCCGGTATCTATATTGGGGACTCTCATTCCTACTGTTATTGATAAGACGCCTTCTGGAGAACGAGTCTACGACATCTACTCTCGCCTCCTGGAAGATCGTGTTATCTTCCTCTGAGAAGCTATCGATTCTATGGTAGCAAACACTGTCATCGCACAGCTTCTTTTCCTAGAAAAACAAGATGCAAAAGCGCCTATCACGATGTATATCAATAGTCCTGGAGGACACGTCACTGCTGGTCTGGCTATCTATGATACGATGCAATATATCAAACCTGACGTCATAACTGTAGCAGTAGGTATGGCCGCGAGCATGGGATCTGTCATCCTCGCCGGTGGTGCAAAGTGAAAACGCTACGCGCTCCCTCATACAGAAATCATGATCCATCAGCCACTTGGCGGAGCAGAAGGACAAGCAACTGAGATTCGATTAGCAGCTGAACATATCCTGAAAACAGGCGTAACACTCTACAAAATTCTCTCAAAACATACAGGACAACCAATAGAGCAAATCGAAAAAGATTGTGACCGTGATAACTTCATGGACTCAAAACAAGCTCTCAAATACGGACTTATCGACAAGATTATCAACAACGAAGCATAATTTTATTTCTTTATTTTTTTCTATGAAAAAGTATACAGTGGAGTTTATCGGAACATTTCTCTTTGTTCTCAGCATTATAGGAATTATATACAATGCTTCCGCTCTCGTAGCAGTCCATATAGGTATCACTCTTACTGCTCTCGTCTATATGGGATGAGCCGTATCAGGTGCACACTACAACCCCGCAGTAACACTTGGGATATTTCTCAATAAGAAAATAACCGCTCGTGATGCTCTCGGCTATGTCATTGCTCAGCTATTTTGAGCAGTATGTGCTTATGCTGTTATGACAAGATGACTCAATATCACTCTCCCTCCTGTATGACTCTATGGAAACCTCACAGAATTATTTATAGCAGAGCTCATATTCACTTTTGCTCTCGTCACTACTGTACTTCATACCGCTGTAAATCGACAGACAGCAGGAAATAGCTATTTTGGGATCGCCATAGGTGCCATAGTGGCTGTGGGAGTTGTTGTTGTGGGGAATATTTCTGGCGGTTTTTTCAATCCTGCAGTACTTCTCGGTATAGGACTTTTTGGAATACCTCTCAAATCTGCATGAATAATCCTCTTAGGCCAATGAATAGGGTGATTTGGGGCAGCATGGGTATATAGATACATAGTTGGGAAATAATTCAATTACACGTACACAAAAATCGGCTCAATTATGAGCCGATTTTTTTATACGAAATACTTGTATTAATCAGAAATATCTGGTATATTTTGTACATGGATACCCCCTACGTTTCACTGACAGAAAAACACAATGCCATGATCAGCTATTGTTTTTTGGCACCTTTTATGCTCATTTCCCAACAATCACAATTCAAAAATACTTTTGTGAGAAGTCACGCTAGGTATGCTTCTGTACTGCACTTAGCATTTATTTTTCTCATAATCACACTCATACGGTCACGAAATTTTTCAACAGTTATCATCTATGATCTCACGTGGGTTCATGGAGTATTATTTGTATTATTTTTTGGATTACTTCTTCTCCTCGGTAACGGTATATTCAGTGCATTAAAATGACTAAAACCAAGGATTTCTCTTGCAGAATTCTCATTCAAGAGTTTAGAAAAAGAACTCACTACTGAAGTAGCCGTATCAGAAGATGAGAAAACTCCTATTATCCTCTCTCATATACCCTTTTTAGGCACGTATTTATCAGCTAAATACGGCGGGAAACTCTACCAGGGTGAAAAATTTGGAATCTGGCTCACTATTTCATGAATACTAGGGGCTCTGATTGACCCGAGCTTGACTCTTCTCATCACGATAATCGTATGAGCTATATTCTGGATAGTCTATCAGGCAGTAGGAACTGCGAATACCTCAACAGTACATCTGATTGGTCATAGGATGCTAGGAGGGAGAGATATCCATGTATATCTCAGGAGCATCACTACCTATACGGGAAAAATG
>Ga0209284_10000175_pt1 | contig 100067 bp, 98 predicted proteins | sample FRY03_FD_187211 | JGI IMG/M metagenome (GOLD analysis project Ga0209284, IMG submission 187211) | Freshwater microbial communities from Lake Fryxell liftoff mats and glacier meltwater in Antarctica - FRY-03 (SPAdes) (version 2) | ecosystem: Environmental > Aquatic > Freshwater > Ice > Glacier... | reverse complement strand
CACCGGCAGTACCAGCACACAACCCCGCCAAAGCAACCAAAGCACCCACACCACGACCCACAACCACACCCAACTCACACCCCACACCAAACCCAGACAACACCGGCTCTGACAACACCGGCTCTGACAACACTGGCTCTGACAACACTGGATCTGATGGTTCTGGCTCTGATGGTTCTGGCTCTACAGGATCGAACATGTGTTCTATAGTACAAACACCCTGTGACACTAAAGACTTTCCTGCTGACCCCTGCCGTTAATAAGCGTTGAGACCGCTAGCTACCAGATTTCAGCATCCCCTGCATCTGCGCAACCTAGGCCGGGCGAACCGTGACCCCAGCAGCAGTCAACGCATGTTTGGCTTGCCCCACTGTGAACTCGCCAAAGTGAAAAATCGAGGCAGCGAGCACAGCATCAGCGTGGCCAAGAACTACACCTTGAACTAAGTGATCAAGGGTACCCACGCCACCCGAAGCAATCACCGGTACCGAGCAAGCTGCCGCAACTGCAGCGGTGAGTTGTAGATCAAAGCCCTCTTTGGTGCCATCGCGATCCATTGAGGTCAGCAAGATCTCTCCGGCTCCTAATTCAACTGCACGGGCAGCCCATTGCACTGCATCAAGGCCCACCGGGGTTCTGCCGCCATGGGTGAAGACCTCCCAGCCCAACCGTTCTTGGGCGTCACCGTTCTCTGCGTCAGCATTCGCTGCACGGTCAGACTCTGCGCTGCTGGCCTGCGCTGGCCTGATGGACTGCGCTCGCCCGCGCGCATCGATAGCAACCACCACGCACTGCACGCCGAACTCGTCGGCAATCTCAGAGATAAGTTCCGGACGATCAACTGCAGCGGTATTGATACCCACCTTGTCTGCGCCAGCTCGAAGTAGTCGACGGGCGTCTTCAACTGTGCGCACTCCCCCACCCACGGTAAATGGAATAAACACCTCTTCGGCAGTACGTCGAACCATCTCGATAGTGGTCTCTCGTTGATCAGAAGATGCAGTGATATCTAGGAAGATCAACTCGTCGGCACCATCGGCGTCATAGCGCGCGGCCAACTCCACAGGGTCGCCCGCTTCACGAAGACCTACGAAGTTGACCCCCTTAACTACGCGCCCAGAGTCAACATCTAAACAGGGAATCACCCGGATGCTATTCATGACTCATCCGCCCCTAGCGGGCGGACTTGTTGATGCCATACGGACTTGCCCGCACATGCAGCTACGGCCTGTTCTGCAGTGAACTGCCCCTCGTATAAAGCACGTCCAACAATAGATCCAGACAGGGTTCTTCCTGCTGACTCTAAGCCCGCTAGTTCTGTCAGGTCGGCCAAGCTACCAACGCCACCCGATGCGATAACCGGTATTGCTGTTGCCGCGAGAACCTGCGCTAGCCCGGCAAGATCTGGTCCTTCCAGGGTGCCATCGCGACTGATTTCTGTGACTACTAGGGCTGCAACTCCGGCATCCTCGAATGCTCTGGCAAGATCTAACAAATCGGCACCAGAGCCCTGAATCCATCCACGCACTGCAACCTCTCGCCCGCGTGCGTCAAGGCCCACAGTCACTGGGTATTGCGCTGCGAGCTTGCGCACAAAGTCTGGATCTTCAAGAGCAGCAGTACCCACTACCACTCTGGCAACTCCTGCATCGAACAAGTCCTTCGCTGCTTGCATATTGCGAATACCGCCACCGGTTTGCACAGGGACCGAAACCCCTGCAGCAATCTGGGCGATTACGTGTCGATTCACCGGCTCGCCAGTTCTAGCGGCATCAAGGTCGACGACATGGATCCACGGAGCACCAGCGGACTCAAAGGCGCGAGCCTGCGCAACAGGGTCGTCTCCATACACAGTCTCTTTGTCGTAGTCGCCCTGATAGAGCCGAACGCACTTGCCGTTGCGAAGATCTATTGCCGGATAAAAATCCATCAGAGGGACTCTCGCCGTTCTAGTTGGGCAACTGAGCGAGCCTGATCATCGCGAAAGCTTGCCGAGATCTTCACAAAATTTCGGAGCAAGGCTAAACCCGCCTGCCCAGATTTTTCGGGGTGGAACTGTGTAGCAAAAACCAGCTCATTCTGGGCGGCAGCAACTACTGCTCCGCCGTACTCGCAGGTGGCAAGAAGGTTTTGGTTTGGATCGGCTGCGAACGAGTGAACGAAGTACATCCAAGGCTGCTCGCCCAGGCCCTCGAACAAGCGGGAATCCTCGAGCAGGGTGAGCTGATTCCACTGCATCTGAGGATGCTTGACTCCCGACTCAAGGCGCCGGACCGCCCCGGCAAACACACCAAGGCCAGATATTCCTGGGGACTCCTCCGAGCACTCGTAGAGCAGTTGCATTCCTACGCAAATTCCAAGAAATGGCCGTCCAGTTGCGATGGCCTTAATAGCAAGAACATCAAGGCCTGTCTTTGCGAGTGCCTCTCGGCAGCGCCCAAAGGACCCAACGCCAGGCAGCACTACTGCATCGGCTGCTGCGATTTCTTCTGCGTCGGCAGTGAGCACTGCTACGGCACCAACATACTCAAGGGCCTTTTCTGCTGAGCGGAGATTGCCGATGCCGTAGTCCAATACTGCGATTCTTGGCGGTTTCGGCTGGCCTGCCGAACTCAGCGCATCATCAAAACCCTCGGAAGTACCACTTCCCATCAGAGGGTGCCTTTGGTCGAGGGCAGAGAGGTTCCTTCGATCCGTGCAGCATCTCGTAGTGCTCGAGCAAACGCCTTGACTGAAGCCTCCATGATGTGATGTGTGTTGCGGCCGCGAACCAGCGTCAGGTGCAAGGTAATACCGGCTGAGGTAACTACTGCGCGCCAGAACTCCTCCATTAGCTGTGGGTCAAAGGGAGGGACTCCTAGTATTTTTTCACCGGGGGTGTCTATCTGATATTCCAGATAGGGGCGACCAGAAAGATCTAGAACTGCCTCGACCACTGCCTCATCTAAAGGAACGCTGATTGAAGCAAAACGGCGCACACCTACCTTGTCGCCCAGAGCTTGCTTCAACACCGCACCCAGCAAAATGCCGGTGTCTTCAACGGTGTGATGAGCATCAATCTGCAGATCACCAGTGGCTTGCACCGTGAGGTCCATACCGCTGTGCCGGCCAAGCTGGTCGAGCATGTGATCGAAAAAGGGAAGTCCGGTGCTGCACTCAGTGTTGCCCTCACCATCTACAGAAATCGAGATAGAGATATCGGTCTCTTTGGTGGTACGGGACTTCGACGCAGTGCGGCTCATAGGTTTCAACTTTCTCACAGCAGCGGCACCTTTGTGCAGTTGATTAAGCAAATCTCTAGGCAAACAGTCTGGTTAGCTCAGAACTTCAGAGAGCGCTGTTAAGAATTTACTATTCTCTGCGGCCGTGCCAAGAGTGACTCGAAGGCATCCATCAAGCCGCGGCCAAGAAGAGCAATTACGCACCAGAACTGAGCGGTCAACGAGCGCTTGCCAAACTCGGTCTCCATCGGAGGAGCTTGCTGAGCCCTGAATGGGTCGAAACAAAATAAAGTTTGCTTCGGATTGCCACTGCTTCACCGGCAAACTCTGCAGCGCCTGAGTTACGCGGTTTCGCTCACTAACTAGACGCTGGACGCGCTGTTCCATCTCGACTTGATAGTCCAACGCTAATAGCCCGGCGGCTTGAGTTACAGCATCAAGGTGATAGGGCAAAAGGACCCTATCGAGTTGCTCAATGGCCCAAGTGGGCCCAACTAGGTAGCCCAGCCGTAGGGCTGCCGCCGACCAGGTTTTGGAATAGGTTCGCGTCACCAAAATGGAACGTTCTTCAGCAATCAGAGCTAGCGCCGTCCATGCAGCAAACTGTCCATAAGCCTCATCGACTACCAGTAGACCGTCTACTGACTCAACGGCCTGAAGCAAAGTGCGGACGGTCGCAGAATCCTCGACCATGCCTGTTGGATTGTTTGGCGAACACAAAAATGTAATGCTCGGCCGCTGCTTCAGAATGGTTGCGACTGCTTCATCAACATCGAGTCGGAACTCAGTGTCGCGATCGAGCTGAATAACTTCGGTGCCACAAACCCGTGCAATATGCGCGTGAAGGGCATAAGTGGGCTCAAAGATCAGTACTGAGCGGTCTGGTCCGCCGTAAGCCAAGCACAGGCTCTGCAATACCTCGTTTGAACCGTTGGCAACGCAGATGTTGTTGGCAGTCAGGCCGTCGGTTGAGATACTGCCCGACACAAGCGGAGACTCGACCTGCGCAATACGAGCGCGCAGCAGCTGTGCGCCGCGGTCTGGATAGCGGTTCCACTGCACTGAATCGAGCGCCAGTTTGAGCGCGTCGACAAACCCTTGCGGCGGAGGCTCGGGAGACTCATTAGTATTGAGACGCACCTCGACTTGTACCTGCGCTGAGTGATACCCCGCAATGAGATCCAACGAGGGCCGAACCTGTGGTCGGGCCATCACACGCCCTCTGTTCGGTCTTGAGCGGTTCGGTCTTGAGGGCTGACCGCTGCAGAACCGGCAGCACTTGCCGCAGTGCGCAGCCGGATCGAATCTGCGTGAGCTGTTAGTCCTTCTGCATCGGCAAGTACCGCTACGGACTCGGCAAGACCGCCGGGCGCATAGGCCGATTCTTGAACCTTGATGATGTGATGCTGTTTCAAGAAATCATCTACCGTGAGCGCAGAGGCAAAGCGTGCAGTTCCGTAAGTGGGAAGCACATGGCTTGGCCCAGCCAGATAGTCCCCTACCGACGCAGGAGACCAAGGCCCAAGAAACACAGCACCCGCGTTCTTAATGAGCGGAACAAGGCTCTCGGGGTCCGAACACAACAACTCAAGGTGTTCGGGTGCAACAAGGTTTGAGACCTCAAGGGCGGCCTCGGGGGAATCAACCAATACTGCGTAGCCACCTTCAGCAAGCGTGGCAGTGATCTCTGCGCGACGGGGAGAGGCTTTGGTAAGTCGGTCAACCTCGGCAGTTACTGCAGTAGCAACAGACTCATCCCAAGTGATGAGCCAAGCAAGACCATCGGGGCCGTGCTCGGCCTGCAGAATGACGTCTATTGCAGCAAAGTTTGCTGGTACAGAATCATCTGCAATCACCACAACTTCGCTCGGACCAGCAAATGCCGCAGCAACTCCAACTCGCGTTGCGACTTGTTGTTTAGCAATCGCCACGTATTTGTTCCCCGGTCCGCAGATTACGTCTACTGCATCAATCGACTCGGTGCCGTAGGCCATCGCAGCGATTGCCTGGGCTCCCCCGATTGAGTACACCTCGGTGACCCCGGCCAGCGCAGCAGCAGCAAGCGTGACTGCAGCCACCTTGGAACTGTCCTTGTCTGGTGGGACGCAGACCACAACTTGGTCTACACCAGCCACGAGCGCTGGGACAGCGGTCATGAGCAAAGTAGATGGGTACGCAGCGCGGCCACCGGGCACATAGCAACCAGCTCGCTCAACTGCTGTGCGATACGAGCGAATCTGCACCCCCGCATCTTCATGCACTACAGCTGGTTGTAGTTGCGAGCGGTGGTGTGCTGCGATGCGGTCTCTGGCTAGCTCAAGGGCTTGACGCAGTTCCGGTGCGAGCGAGTCTAAAGCTGCTTGAAGTTCCTCTGCAGGAACTCGGAGATTTGCAAGATCAGTGCCATCGAAACGTAAAGCAAACTCGCGCACAGCTTCATCGCCGCGCAGTTCTACTTGCGAAAGAATATTGCGGACTGTCTCAACTGGGGCATCTTGGTCGACGCTTGGACGCGGCAAACGGCTAGCAAAATCGGTGACTCCACGAAGATCAAGAACATTCAACACACCAACCAACGTAGCCACCACAGGCACACTTCGGCGAAAGAGAATTATCTCGCTTCGTTGGTCACCCGGCGCCAGTGTCACCTGCGGTGGGGGTGAGTGCTAAACCGAGGGGGTGAGCTTGCATGCCGATTTAACATCTGTGATGTCTACTTTGGACCAAATCCTTGAGCGCCTTGATGAGGCTGCAAAGGGACTTGGCGGTACCAAAGACGAGGATTTGACGACTGACATCTACGAAGTCGAACGACATCTTCGACAAGCCGCACGCAGGCTGACTCGGACGCTCGGAGCACTTCCTGAGTCTTGACAGTTTAGTCAACACAAGCAACTTGTATCGTTGTTTTAACTAGAAAACGCAGCCAGCGCCCCAAAGGGGCGCCGGGCGGGCGAACCGGGCGGCGGGAGCCCTGGAACGCCATTTACTAGGTGGCGGGAACCTAGTAACTGCCTAAGCTAGTGGGATTCTGCCACGGTGTCGAAGAGTTCAAGAAAAAATTACTTTCACCTAAAGTACCGAATACTATTCATATTTTATTCTCAGTGGGTCGCAGAGAGTGGGCGTGGCGCTACTTAGAGCCACTAGCTCTAAGGGGAAGATGAGATCTTAGTGATCATCATCTCGGCACGGTGATCTCAGCCGGCCACCAAACAGCCACTGGAATTAGGCCGTCACCGAAGGGCAGAAATCTGCCAAGACACATTCAGAGCAGTTTGGTTTACGCGCAAAACAAACACGGCGACCATGCAGAACGATGTGCAAGCTAAATGCTCCGCGCTCATGTAATGGCACCATTGGATTGAGCGCCATTTCTACCTTCACCGGGTCAGTTAATTCAGTCAGCCCAAGCCGATGAGAGAGTCGCAATACGTGGGTATCTACCGGCAGGCCAGGTAACCCCAAGGCTTCTGCACGAACCACGTTGGCAGTTTTACGGCCAACCCCAGGCAACTTCACAAGGTCGGCCATGGCCCCCGGCACCTGGCCGTGGTGATGCTCAACAAGGGCGGCCGCCATAGAAATAATGCTCTTCGTCTTGGCCCTATAGAACCCCGTTGAATGAATAAGTTCCTCAACGCGTTCGGGGTCTGCAGCCGCTAGGGCTAAAGGCGTGGGGTACTGCTCAAACAAAGCAGGTGTGACTATGTTGACGCGCTTATCTGTGGACTGAGCAGACAAGATCGTTGCCGTGAGCAACTCAAAAGCGTTTCTGTGGTCAAGCTCGCACTCCGCATTGGGATACTCAAGCGCAAGGCGCTCGTGCACGAGCCGAGCGCGGCCCTTTGCTGACCGGGGGTTGCGAGATGTTGCCACCGCATAACGCTAGCCTCGGATGCGCATGCCGACTGAAACCCCTCCGCCAAACTCTTCAGCCGATGAGCTGATCTGGGTGAAGAATCACTTAGAGAGCACCGATGCAGAGCAGCAAGAATTTGGTCGCGTTCGCGTCCGCTTGTTGCATCAAATGCGTCGTCCGCTGCCATTGACTGAACTAGAACTTGCTGCAACCAAGAACGTGTACCTGCGCTCTTTTCAGACAGGTACTGACGATGCCGGACTACTTCAAGTAAATAACCGCTCATTTCAGTGGCATCCGGATCAGAGCGGTTGGGACTTGACCCGCCTAGAGACTCATACTCACGCAATCGATTTTGACCCCTCAATGCTGCTGATTCATGAAGGCTCAGATGAAGAAATCGACGGGTTCTGCTGGACTAAAATCCACCCCCGCAGCGGGGTAAATCCAGAACTCGGAGAGATCTATGTGATTGCCGCTGACCCAGCCACTCATGGCACGGGCCTAGGTCGGGCACTCACAGTTGGTGGGCTCAAACTGCTCACTGCACGTGGCCTTCGGGTAGCAATGCTCTACGTCGAGCAAGAGAACGAGCCTGCGATCGCGTTGTACAAACGGTTGGGCTTTACTGTGCATCACATGGAGTCCGCTTACCGTCTTGCTGTGTCCTCCGCATAAGCTCTGCTTGTGACTGCGCAGAGCTTGTATGACCTAGACCGCAGCGCCTGGGGTGAACTTCTAGATACTGAGCCCAGATTTAGGGTGGACCAGATCTGGAACGGCCTGTACCACCAGGGTAAAGAACTCCATGAGTTGACCTCATTACCAAAGGCACTGCGAGAGCGGCTCATTCAAGAGCTGCCGACGGCACTACAAACCGTGACCCAAGCAGTAAGCGATAACGGAGACACCACAAAATTTTTGTGGGCGTTATCTGGCGGCGCTCGGATTGAAACTGTGCTGATGCTCTACCCCGATCGCGCCACAGTGTGCATCTCTAGCCAAGCTGGTTGTGCCATGGGATGCAGCTTTTGCGCAACTGGGCAGGCGGGATTTGAGCGGCAATTAAGTACAGGTGAAATTGTTGAACAGGTGCTGCGAGCATCTCGTGTTGCTGCAGCGCAGCAGCCAGCGCGCCGAGTCTCAAACATCGTTTTTATGGGTATGGGTGAACCCATGGCCAACTTTGATAACACCTGGGCTGCAGTCCGCCGCATTCATGACGATCTAGACATCGGGGCTCGCCACATCACAGTGTCTACAGTTGGGCTGATTCCCGGAATAAATCGGATGGCTGCAGAGGACTTGCCAGTCAACCTTGCGGTGTCCTTGCACGCAGCGGACAACCAACTCAGAGACGAGCTAGTTCCTATAAACCGCAAATATCCGCTAGAAGATTTAATGCAGGCTTGCGCCAATTATTTTGCTGCTACGCGACGTCGCGTCAGCTTTGAGTGGGCCATGATTCATGATGTCAACGATCGCATCTCTGATGCCCAGGCCTTAGCAGCACTTGCCCAACCGCTGAGAGCCCATATCAATCTGATTCCGCTTAACCCCACACCGGGGTATGCCGTTCAAGGATCTTCAGGAAATCGGGTGCGAGCGTTTCGCGAAGAACTCGAACGACTCGGAATCAACGTAACGGTCCGAGATACTCGAGGGACTGAGATTGACGCTGCATGCGGGCAACTTCGCGCCGGCCACGAAGCAACCCCAGTGAGCAGACCCAAACGGCGCTAGTCAAAGGCAGGCTTGCAAAACTCAGCGCAGGTAAACTGTTCGGGGACCGGCGCGCACTGCATCCACAAGGTGTTCGCTGTGTCCCACCATGGACCCCGGCCACACAACAGATCGTGTCACCCTGCCGCGTACCTGAGCGCCTACGCCAATGACTGACTCGCCGCCAGACCACAACAAGTTTGCTTGCAAGTAGCTACGCACGGTGCCGCAGTCAATGACCGGGCTTGCCTCATAAACTGCCTCGATAGCACCCCTAGCAAGTTCTTGTTTCCAGACACGCTCCCACAACCCGCTCGGAGAAGGGTCAAGCGTGCATGTCAAGCGCCATGGCAACAATGAGGCCACCACCGAACTGCGGGGTCCAAACGGAAGTGGGGTTGCAGTCAAAATACTTACCTGATCGCCATTCCAGTTACTCACAAACTGCCTGAGGTCACATCGCTGATAGGTGTCGGCGTTAACAATGAGCGCCCCGCGACCATCGATCCATGGCCGTAGCGCACCCACTGCCCCGGCAGTACCTAAACCTTGTAGAGATTCAATTTCTAGATGCACCCGTCTATCGGAAGTTGCTCGCACGGACTCAAGATGATCGGCTATCAGTTGGCTGTGATGATGTGCATTTACTGCAATCGCACTCGCTGCAGGACTCAGCGAGTCGAGCGCCCAATCAAGCAGCGTGCGATCCCCTACGTAACACAGCGGCTTGGGCCGGAGCAGTGTTAATGGGCGAAGTCTCAGGCCCTCACCAGCCGCAAGTGCGAGTCCAACTAGATCGCCTGCCAGACTGTTAGCCATGTCGAAGCCCCGTTGGTATAACCCGAACGTTCCTCAGACTCTGGCAATAGCTCAGATGCTGCTCTACTTGGATGCGTTCTGGTTGGTAATTGCAGTTCTGTTTGGCGGCCGAGAGTCCGCTGTTGGTTCTGGCGGACTCATAGGAACCCTGATTGGTGTTGGCGGTATTGCCGCCTATGTCTATGGAGGTTATGGGATTGCAAACGCAGAAAAGCGGGGTTATCAGGTTGCAGTCTTCGCTGCGTTCATTCCCCTGCTCAGACGCGTAGTTCTGGTTGCACTCGCGGGAGCGTCCATCTTTGGAAACCTGGGATTTATCTTCCTGGCCGGAAACGTTCTGAATGTGATGTTCGAATATGCCCTGATTGGCCTGCTGTTGCATCCGATGTCTCGCAATCATGAAAAAGTCTATTTTTCCTGAGCAGTTTATAGCTCTGTTCTACTGGACAAACCCGTACTTGCTCACCTTGTACGGGGCCGAGCTAAGTGGCCGAGTAGGGCCTTGAGCGGCAATGATCTGTTTATGGTTAAAGAAATTGCAGGAATAGTTGGACTCAAAGAACTCGTGGGTACGCACCTTGGCTGCTCCGATTGGCTTGAGATTACTCAGGAACGCGTCAACACATTTGCCGACGCAACGGGGGATCACCAGTGGATCCACATTGACCCCGAGCGAGCAAAAGATGGCCCGTTCGGCGGAACCATCGCTCATGGCTATCTAACCCTGTCTCTTGGACCAGTGCTGTTTCCATCGATTGCCACAGTCACCGGAATCAAGATGGGTGTGAATTACGGCGCTGGCAAGGTGCGTTTCTTGTCTCCGGTCAAGGTTGGGTCAAACCTTCGCCTTAGCGCGGAGCTGACTAGTTTGGAAGATCTTCCAAATAATGGCGCTCAGGTTTACATGACCTTTACCTTTGAAATCGAAGGTAGCGAAAAGCCGGCAGCAGTAGCAGAGATTATCTTTCGCTACTACGCCTGAAGCTCATCTTCACCCCTGCCGCAGAACCACTCACGCCTCGGGTAAACACGTCACAGGAACCACTAGATGTGGTGCGCAAGCGGAGCTATATGCACAAGACCTACTCTGACAAGGTGAGCCCACCCCTCTATCGAACAAGCGGGTGGAATCGCGGCCTAGTAATGATCCTGCTGCTGTCGGTGCTGATTGGAGCGTGTAGCAACAGCACCGACACCGTTGCTAGCTCGAAAGACTCCAATGAGCGAGCAACTGGGAGCAGCAGTAGCGCACCCTCGCGTGTACAGCCTGCAGAGGCCCAACTTGACTGGACAGACTGCGATGTTGGTAAAGACACCGAGTGTGCCACCCTGCAAGTACCGTTGGATTGGGAAGATCCGGCAGGGAGCAAAATTGGGCTAGCTCTAGTTAGGGTTCTTGCCACCGGCGACCGCATCGGCAGCCTGATTGGTAACCCGGGTGGCCCAGGAGGATCAGGCCTTGATTTTCTGGGCGCGAACCCCTTCTCTAAGCAACTCACCCGGCGCTTTGACACGGTGAGTTGGGACCCGAGAGGAGTGGCAAAGTCCGCTCCTGTGAGTTGTAACGACTCGGTTCCAGAGTTATTGGGACTCGACCCCGACCCGGACAGCCCTGCCGAACAGGCGGCACTAGATAAAGCTGCTGCTGCAGTCTCGAGCGAGTGCGCCAGAACTGATCTGAAAATGCTTCAACACATCGGCACCGTCGAGGTTGCACAGGACCTAGAAGCAATCCGCATTGCACTTGGCGATGAGCCCCTGAACTTTATTGGTTTTTCCTATGGCACCCAGATCGGTCAGGCCTACGCAGAGATGTATCCGCTAAATATCCGAGCCATGGTGCTTGATGGAGTAGTTGATCCCTCACTCGGATATACAGAGTTTCTTTTGGGCCAGACTGCTGCCTTTGACGCAGCTTTCAACGAAAATGTTAAGCGGTGCGCTCAGGCTGGCAAGAAGGAGTGTGGAGTACGGGACCTTGCTGAGGCGTATGACAAGGTGCATTCAATGGTTGAACTCAAACCGTTGGGCTCAACAGACCGAGTGCTTGGCCCAAGTGAGCTTGCAACCGCAGCCATCATGACGGGCTACTACGAAGACGGCTGGAGAGACCTTGGCCCAGCGCTGGCCTTAGGCCTACAAGGAGACGGTTCGGCACTTCGAGCAATAGCTGACCAGTACTACGACTTTGGCTCCTTTACTGCCTATGCGGGCGTGGTCTGTACAGATACTCCTCCTCCAGATTCACCAGCTGCATACCAAGCGTTTGCAGACGCGGCCAGAAAGGTGTCACCAAGATTCGGTGGCAGCACTGCAAACGAACTCCTACCCTGCGCCACATGGCCAGTAGAAGCTGCCGCGACTGCAGCAGCAGTCACTGCAACTGGCGCGCCGCCGATTCTAGTTATTGGTAATACGAAAGACCCCGCTACCCCATATGACAATGCCGTGGCAGTCTCTGAATCGCTTACGTCCGGGGTACTAGTTACTGCCGAGATCGGCGGGCATACCGCGTACGGAACAAACCTGTGTGTTACCAAGATTGTGGACGACTATCTGATCAACCTGACTGTGCCAAAACTCGATCCACGTTGCACCTAATCTGTGCTGCGGCTTTGATGGCAGAGCATTGCAGTAGCTGCGGGCACGGGAGGTAACCAGTGGAATTTAATCTTGCGCAGGTACACGAAGCTGTAGAGAGCGCCGTGCCTAACCGCGACTGCATTGTGTTTCGTGACCGACGTCTGAGCTATGCACAGGTGGGTGAGCGAACTCGCAAATTGGCGAACGCTCTGATTGACCGGGGCTTGGGGCAGGTTCGTAACCGTTCAGAATTAGCTCAGCACGAGAGCGGCCAAGATCAGCTTGCCGTGTACCTGCATAACGGAAACGAATACTTAGAAGCAATGCTCGGCGCTTATAAGGCCAGAGTGGCTCCGTTTAACGTCAATTACCGATACGTGGCGGAAGAACTGCAGTACCTACTCAATGACTCACAAGCTCGAGCCATTGTTTATCACTCAGAGTTTGCCCCCACTTTGCATGCTCTGCGCAGCGGACTGCCCAAACTCACAGTGTTGTTGCAGGTTCAGGACGAGTCACAAAACGAGCTACTTGCTGGGGCCGAGTGGTACGAAGATGTGCTCGCAGAATCCTCCGCTGAGTTGCCGTCAGGACTTGCGCAAAGTTGGTCGCCCGACGATCTCTACATTCTCTATACCGGTGGTACTACGGGTATGCCAAAGGGAGTGATGTGGCGGCAGGCCGATATTTTTGTGGGCGCCCTAGGTGGCCGCCGCCTTGATACCTCTGAGGAGTGGGAGTCGCTCGATCAGATCACAGCGCAGGCAGTTGTTGGAGGAATGAAGGTTCTGCCGAGCGCACCATTTATGCACGGCGCAGCGCACTGGATGGCCTTCAACGGGTTTACAAATGCCAATACCATCTGCGTCTCTGGGGTGGTGCATCACCTTGACCCAGTTGAGGTTTTGAACCTAGTTGATAAGGAGGAAGTTCAGATTCTGCTGATTGTTGGCGATGCGTTCGGCCGCCCAATCGTGCAAGCAATCGAGGTAGGGGACCACTTGCTTGACTCGCTACTCATCACTGTTTCTGGTGGCGCCTCATTATCGCCAGGAATCAAGGATCGTCTGCTTGCAGCAGTGCCCACCATGCTTGTGCTTGATGGCCTAGGCGCATCTGAAACTGGCCAACAAGCAAGCCAGCTCAGCTTTGCGGGGCAAGCAACTCAAACTGGTATTTTTGCTCCCGGTCCGGGCATGTGCGTGCTATCTGAGGACTTCTCTGAGCTGCTTCCACCCAATCATGATGGGATCGGTTGGGTAGCTCAGACGGGCCGAGTGCCGCTTGGGTACTTAGGAGATGAGCAAAAATCTGCGCAGACTTTTCCCACTCTTGACGGGGTGCGGTACTCGGTGCCCGGCGACCGCGGTCAGCTACTAGCAGACGGCCGAGTTGAGTTGTTTGGTCGCGACTCTGCAACCATTAACTCTGGGGGCGAAAAGATATTTGCCGAAGAAGTAGAACAAGCGCTTCTGCGGCACAGTTCAGTAGCTGATTGTGTGGTAGCTGGACGACCCTCGCAGCGCTGGGGCAGCGAGGTGGTTGCCATTGTGCAACTCGGAGAAGGTATTGAGGCGAGCGACGCTGACCTTCTTGAAGAAGCGGCCCGACATATTGCACGATTCAAGTTGCCGAAGCGAATTATGCGCGTCGAGCAAGTGCGCCGCTCACCATCGGGCAAGGCAGACTACCGGTGGGCCGCAGAGGTTGCAGGCTCAGCCCACTAACAGCCTGCCCCGCAAAGGGGCGCGCCAATTCACCAAGCAGCGGAGTCGTAGTCTGTAGATCAATGACTGCTGCAACTGCTCCTAGTAATCCTGCGACTCCTAGCGATCCCCGTTCTCTCATTCCTCGCGCCGATCAGCCACTGCCTACCGGCGAGGAGAAAACTCGCTCGGTTCAAGCAATGTTCGATGTCATTGCGCCTAGGTACGACTTGGTGAATCGAATCATGACCTTCCGCATGGATGTGGGCTGGCGGCGGCGCACTGTCTCAAGCTTGGGGTTACCCCCAGGGTCAAAGGTGATCGATCTGGCCTGTGGAACAGGTGATCTCTGTAGAGATATTTCTGCTCGCGGACTGATTCCAATTGGGGTGGACCTGAGCTTTGGGATGCTTGCAGCAGCGCCCGTGCCGTTCTCTCGTGTGCAAGGCAATGGAGCTGCCTTACCCTTTCCCGACTCATCAGTTGATGGCCTGACCTGTGGGTTTGCCCTACGTAATTTTAGCGACCTAGACGCCACCTTTGCCGAGCTTGCTCGCGTGGTGCGCCCGGGGGGCCGGATTGCGTTGCTCGACGTGTGCACACCTCCGAACCCGGTGCTGAAGTTTGGCCACGGCATCTACTTTGGGCAGGTGGTGCCGCGAATCGGAGCGGCACTTTCAGACGGTGCTGCGTATAAGTACTTGCCCCGCTCGGTTGCGTACCTTCCAGAGCCGGCCGAAATGCTGGCCTCACTTGAGCGTCAGGGCTTTACCAGCCTACGCAGAACATTGTTTACTGCTGGAATTTCTCAACTCATCACTGCCACCTGTGGGTTACCTGAGTAATGCAGGGTTTGTATGCAGTCACCCAAGCGGCCGACCCTGACCCAAGGCAGCCAAAGCCCAGAAACCCAGAAAAACCTTCTGAAGTTGTTGCATTTCAGTCGCCCAGAAGGTCACTCTGGGGAGAGGGGCGCGCTGCAGAGATTCACCTGCCTGCGCCTTGGCCTGATCACGTTCACTTAGTAGCTCAAGCCCTATCGCAGATTCAGACTCAAGACGAGGTACGCACCCCGGGCTCGGGTCCGGTTGCCTTTGGTGCACTCCCCTTTGATCGCAAGGCAGCGGCATCGTTAGTGATTCCTAGTGTGGTTCATGGTCGGACTGCGGAAGGGGCACGCTGGGTCACCGAGATCGGACCAACTCCTAACAGCCGCGCACAACTTGATGCTCACGCGACTCATTCTTTAGCTGCTGCCTTAAGTGCTCGCAGGTCGGTGGATGACATCCCCACCCGGGTGGAACTTCTCAGTGTTCGCCCGGCTCAAGACTGGTGCGCTGCAGTTCAACAGGCCACCTTACGGATTAAAGCAGGCGAGCTGGTCAAGGTAGTCCTTGCAAGAGAACTATTTGTGCGCACCGACAAACCGATCCTTGCAACGGAGTTATACCTGCAGCTCACTAAGCTTTACCCCGCAGCAATGTGCTTCGTTATAGATGGTTTTGTTGGGGCTAGCCCGGAACTGCTGGTCTCTCGGGTAGGCGAGATTGTTCGGGCCCACCCAATGGCGGGAACGACGCCACGCACCGGCGACATCGAGCAAGATCAGCGCCGCGCCACAGAATTGCTGAGTTCACAAAAGAACCGCACCGAACATCAGATCACAATCGATATGGTGCACGACACCTTGTTGCCTTGGTGTTCCTACCTTGATGCCGAACCAATTCCCTCGGTTGTAGCCGCAGGGCCAGTACAACACCTAGCAACCAGCGTAGAAGGAAGGTTGTCGCGGCCTACTCCCGATGTGCTTGACCTAGTTGCTGCGCTGCATCCAACTCCGGCCGTAGGCGGATGGCCGCGGCAGCAGGCCTTAGAAGTGATTGAAGAACTCGAACAAGCAGACCGAGGGTCATACGCCGGACCAGTTGGTTGGACTGATGCCGAGGGTAACGGCGCGTTTGCTGTGGGCATTCGCTCAGTCGAGCTTCACGGCGATACTGCTCGATTGTTTGCAGGTGTTGGGGTAGTTGCCGACTCAGACCCAGAAGCAGAGCTCGAAGAGACTCGAGCAAAAGCGCAAGCCTTGCTCGGGGCAATCGTTCAAGTCTGAGTGGGGCTAGTTAGTGCAGCACTAGCCTTTGCGGCTACGACTGCGCCTATGCCTGAACCTACGACCGAACCTACCGGTCAATCGGGCAAGGGATCAGTTGGGTCTGGAGCACTCATTGGCCCAGAGCCACGCGTAGTGACTGGCTCTTCAGTCTGCTCAGCCCAGACCTGCCGAACTCGGTCCAGTACTTCTACAGCATCTGAAAAGCCAGCGAAGTGGCCAGCGCCGGCCAGCACTCGAAGCTCACCATTTGCCACCCGGGCTGCTTGATGGTGGCCATGACTCGGAGGAACAATCACATCGGATAGACCGTGCCACACCACGACGGGCACAATTACCTGATCAAGTTGGAAACCCCAGTGGCGAGCAAACAGCGCCAAATCATGCGCCGTAGCGCGCAGGTCGCCGGCTGTAATCAGATCATGTAAGAACATTGCCTTGAACTGAGGGTTGCCAAGAATCGGACGATCCGCAAAACCCAAGAATCTGGCGTACAGACTAAAGACGGGGTCAGCCAAAGGCGTAGCTATAGACACAACCTTGTTCAGCATTCCCCCAATTGGAGTGCGCAGAACCTCCAGAGTTGGCGCCATAAACCTCATGAGTCTGGTGTATGAGAACACTGCGTCGGGGCCTCGTACAGGACCCATTCCGCCAAGTAGTGCTGCCATGACAACCCGCTCCGGCATGTGCTGTGCAACCGCAAGGGTGTACGGACCACCCCCGGAGAGACCCACCGCTGCAAAGCGCTCAACGCCGAGTGCATCGGCTAGTGCTTCAAGATCAGGAGCAAAGTCAACGATTCGCTCATAATGGTGATTACTTGACCGGCCCGTTCCTGGTCGTTCAACTGCAATAACTCGAAACCCGCGTTGCAACGCCACTTCATCAATTCTTGGTGGAACCTGAAAGCGTGCACCAGGGGTTCCGTGAAACCAGAACACCACGTCACCGTCGGGGTGGCCGAACTCTGCCCAGCCAAGTTTTCGGCCCGGTGCTACTTCTGATGCCCCAACGAGCCGCGCCGTAGGTGGTCCGACTTCAGTTGCGATCTCGGCCGTGATCTCGTCTTGCATGCAGCTCATTTCACAACGTTGTCCCAAGATTACCGCTCAGTTGTTAACCAAGGTTACTACTCAAGCCGCTGAATCGCTCCCTCTACTGCCGCATTGAGCTCCTGATGTACGGCCAGGTTTTGCTCACGATTCGTAGGAACAACAATGATTCGCGGGCCACCACGGGTAAGTGCTCCAGCAATCGCTGCTTGCACTCCTGTTCGGGTAGTGACGCGCTCGGCGGGAATCTGATGCGCTGCGGCAATCTTGAGTAAATCCACCCCATGAGGTGTTCCAAAGAGTTGCTCAAAGCGGTTTGCGTCGAGCAGTTGCTGAGGTGGCAGGAACGAAAAGATTCCCCCGCCGTCGTTATCAATGACCAGGATCACCAAATTCACGTGGCGACCTAACAGTCCGAGCAAAGCATTGGTGTCATGCAAGAACGCAATATCTCCGATGAGCAACGCTGTGGGCGCAGCAGAAAGGGCTGCGCCAACTGCAGTCGAGGTCACACCGTCAATGCCATTTGCTCCTCGGTTACACAACACCCGAAGCCCCGACCGCGCTGGTGCGTACCACTCAGCATCTCGCACGGGCATAGAGGATGACAGCACCAGAATTCCGCCATCCTCGAGCAGCGTAAAAAGATCGATTACTACACCGGGTTCGGTGGCATCTAGGTACTGAGACAGCACTGAACTCATGGCTTGAGTCGCAACTCGCTCAGCAGTAATCCATGCTTCACGCCAGGCTGCAGGGGCACTCTGATGAACCACCGAGCGAAGCTGATGGCAGAACGTTTCTATATCTGCTGGAATCTTTTGGTTAAGTACAGCATCCGGATCGGGAATCGAGCCGTAGCAATCGACCCCGATCTTCAATGCAGTCGCAGTTGCTACCCAAGAGTTAAGCGCCCGAGAACTCAGCAGGCCGCCAAGACGAATGATGACCTCCGGCTGGTGCGTAGCTGCAAAGACATCGGAACGAAGCAGAGCATCGCTTGCGGTTATCGTGCCTTCGAGCTCGATACGGCAGCCGGAGGCCGGATCGGCAATCACGACCCACCCCAGGTGCTGTGCAAGCTCAAAAATTGCTGCAACCTCGCTCGCAGTTCTGGCGGCTCGGACGCCGGCGATAATCACACCAGTACGTCCGCTCAAAGAAACCGACAGCTTGGCGAGCTCCTCATCAGTTACTCCCCATTGCACACCCGATGGCGGTGTGGACCCATCAAACGCTGTAGCGAGTGGTTCGCGCTGCGCTGGCAACTCGCCAGCGGTTCCAATCAGCGGCTCTCGAAAGGCTAGATTCAGATGTACTGGGCCCGGGTGCTCACCAAGAGTACGCACCCAAGAATCTCTAGCTAAGTCACGCCACCAAGGCGATCCTCCTTCGATCGGAACCCCCGGCTCGCAGTACCACCTGACTGCAGACCCGTATAGGTCACGCTGGTCAATCGTCTGCGGAGCACCAACACCGTGGAGTTCTTCAGGCCTGTCGGCAGTAATGACCAAAAGCGGAACAAAGGCCTGATGTGCCTCTATTACAGCTGCATGGAACTCTGCCGCAGCAGTGCCACTTGTGCAAAGCAGCAGCGCAGCACGGCCGCTAGATAGTCCTAGGCCAAGCGCCATGAACGATCCTGACCGCTCATCATGGTGCATATGAACGCGTAGACGTTCGTCTTGAGCTGCTGCAAGAGCCATGGGAGTAGAGCGAGAGCCGGGGCAAATAACTGCATCGGTCATACCGAGTCGCACCCATTCATCAACAAGGGTGGCGCAATATGTGGCCGCCACATCACAGTCTCTTAGGGGTTCGCCGAGCGGTTGTGTCTGTTGCATAACTTGTTCCACCCTACGGTGTAGCGCAGTGACTGCTGAAGTAGAGGTCAAGGTAACTGCTACATCTTTGGCTGCCCGGGCACTAGGCGCGGCCAACAGCCATCGCGTGTTTGTTCATGGTTTTGCCCAGAATGCTCACTGCCTTGGCATGTTTGGCCAATTACTTGCACAAGACAAGGGGCTGCTCGCAGTTGATGCGCCCGGGCATGGACAGTCAGTGCAACATGGTGAGAAAAGCCTGCCCCAGGGTGCTGAACTGTTGTGCGCAACCGCCGGAACTGCTCATTACATGGGCTACTCGATGGGTGGTCGACTGTGCCTTCAGGCCGCAGTTACTCACCCCGAACTGCTGAGATCGCTAGTGCTGATCGGAGCTACTGCCGGCATTGACGACCCAGCAGAGCGCTCTCAGCGCCAAGATTGGGACCGTCAGCAGGCCGATCTACTTGGTGAAGTCGGCCTTGATGAGTTTTTGAATTCTTGGCTAGACCAACCGCTATTTGCCGGGCTCTCAAAACCTGCCCGCTTTGAGCAAGAGCGCCGCAACAACACCGTTGTTGGCTTAAGCGCAAGCCTGAGATCAGCTGGCACAGGGTCGATGACACCACTATGGGATCAGCTTTCGCTTATACGCTGCCCCGTGTTGGTCGTCACTGGATCAAGCGACCTTCGCTACACAGAAATCGCCGAGCGCTTGGTGCAGCAGATCGGACACTCTGCAAGCAGAGTGTCCATTCCTTCTGCCGGGCACGCTGCACACCTTGAACAGCCAGAGGCGACTGCCTATGCAGTTCTCAAGTTCCTAGAAAATGCCGGCCCCTAGCTAGCAGGCACCACCCGCCCACAGGTGCTAGCCGCCAATCCAGAATCCAGCGGATAGCAGCAGCGCATACACAATCTGCACTTGGCCTGTTCGTACTAAAACTGGAATCAGCGCGGGACCGCGAGCGCCCGAGAGTACCAAGGTGATGGGCTGTCGAGCAGGCACTATGGCTAGTAGCGCCAGCACGGCAACTGCCCTCCCGCTGAATCCTGCCAACACCGGAACTAACAACACCGGAGTCACGATGAGTGCAACATAGAGGATTCGTGTGCGGCGCTCTCCAAGGCGCACGGCCAGCGTCTTTTTTCCCACCAAGGTGTCACCGGGAATATCTCGCAGATTATTAACTACGAGCAGTGCTGTTGCCAAACACCCCATTGCGGCTCCAGACCCAAAGCTCAACCAAGACAGAAACCCGGCCTGCACAAAAAATGATCCCATTGTGGCCACTAAGCCGAAGAATACGAACACAAAGATCTCGCCGAACCCGGCGTAGCCGTAGGGCCGGTTTCCGCCCGTGTAGAACCAGCCGGCAGCTATTGCAGCCAGACCGACAAAAACAAGCTTCCAGTCAACAAAAAGCACTAGGGGCAAACCGAATAAGGCCGTGAGTCCAAAGCAGATCAACATTGCCCGCTTCACCTCGGATGGTGTGGCAAGACCATTACCCACCAACCGCGGCGGTCCGGTTCGTTGAGCAGGGTCATCAGTACCGCGTTTGCCGTCGCTGTAATCGTTTGCATAGTTCGTCGCTATCTGAACAAAAACGGCCACGCCTAGAGCGCAGGCCAGAACCCAGAGTTCGAGTCCCTTAAAGTTTCCCCCATCAACTCCGGCGGCCGCTGCGGTGCCAACAAGCACTGGGGCTACTGCGGCGGGCAGAGTTTTTGGTCGAGCCCCAAGAATCCACTTTTTGTAATTGGTGGGAAGTGGCGAGTTTTCTTCTGGTGAATTCGTTAGCGGAGCAGGCATCTTTAGGTGATGTTAGAGCTGCTTATCTTCTAAGAGCGCGCAAGCTTGCGGGTGCGCTCGAATCGAATCGAGCACTGCCTCGGCCTCATCTCCCGAAAATCGGGTAGCAGCACCGAGTCGACTATGGCGTCGAAGCCCCCGGACTCGCACCTCAATAATCTGAAGTCCTCCGCGGTGAACCAGCTGTAACCGTTCGATGCGCTCCCATTCAAGGTGGTAGCTCATCGTCAAGTTTCTGCAATGCAGGCCGTCCTCATCTAGCGCCGCCCGTTGGGTCAAAGAACGCCAAGCCAGCAGAACCACCGCAATCATGGTTAGGGCTGCCATAAACTGCGGAGAGACTGGGTCTGAAGGGGTTGAACTTAGCCCCGAGTCCGAACTACGGAACCAGATCAGGCCAAACGCGCACAGGGGAAGCACTACTGCCAAGGACCAAGCAGGTGGCCCGGCTGACAACCGCACTACTGCTCCCTGGCCCGGCATGTTCTGCACTTTGCAACTGTAGATGGCACTCTTAGTGAAGTGCGAGAACTCATAGCCTTTGATCTTCCCTCTGGCCCGGCATTTCTGCGGGCACTCATCAACGCCTGGGAGCAGGGCGACGCAGTACTGCCACTCGACACCAAGGCGCCGCTCGCATATAGCTGGGCAACACTTCAGGCCATGCGGCCCGCAGCAGTAATCGATGCGGATGGGGAACGCCACAAGTTAAGCGATTCAATTCCCGTTGAAGAGGGCGACGCACTCGTGGTCATGACTTCAGGTACCTCTGGTGCTCCTAAGGGTGTTGTACACACACACGCCTCAGTTGAGTATGCGGCATTTTGCACCTCTACTGCGGCTGGAGTGATTGCAGATTGCTGCTGGCTGGCCTGCCTGCCGATCTCTCATGTGGGCGGTTTGTCAGTAGTCAGCCGCGCACTTCATACCGGGGCTGGATTGATCATGCTTGACCGTGCAGACCCTGCCGACATAGCGAAGGCTCAGATTGACGGCGCAAGCCATGTTTCATTGGTACCGACCTTGTTGGGGCGGATTAACCCAGACGCGTTTCACACCATCTTGTTGGGTGGGTCAGCAATCCCAAAGCTGCGACCTAGCAATACCATTGCAACCTATGGAATGACCGAGACTTTTGGTGGAGTGGTCTACGAAGGCTTGGCTCTAAACGGAGTAGAAGTGCGGACTACGCAATCAGACTTGATCGAGATCCGCTCTCCTACTCTGCTTCGGACCTACAGAAATGCGACATACCCCAATGGCATCGACCTCAAAGATCCTGACCTCAAAGATCCTGACCCCAAAGACGCACAGGGCTGGCTTCGTACGGGCGACGTAGGCCAGGTTGATGCCGCAACGGGGCTTCTGTCTGTGCATGGTCGAGCAGATGACGTGATCATCACTGGGGGCGAGAAAGTCTGGCCTCAGGCAGTTGAAGCAGTGCTAGCTGACCATGCGGGCGTGGGCGAGGTTGCTGTTATTGGGGTAGCTGATCTCGAATGGGGGCAGCGCGTTGTTGCCCTCATTGTTCCCAGTGCTAGCCATGTGCCGCCAACTGTTCAAGAAGCGAGAGAACTCGTCCGCGAGCAGTTGCCCGTAGCGGCAGCACCAAAAGAAATTCGCCTTGTAGATTCGCTACCTCGCACATCTGTGGGCAAGCTTCGTAGGATAACTCTGAGCGAGCAACGCTCTTCGGGAGAGCATCAGACGTATGGCTAATCGGTTCACTGAGATAACACGTGATGACAATAGCGAGGATAGCGCCGAGAGCGCCCCAGAAATAGGTGTGCGCTTTGATCGTCTTGCGCTTGTGGTCAAGCGCCCTACAGACCTTTGGGGACTGATGGCAGAGTCGCTCGGCGGAAGATTCGCCGGTAGCGGCACTGGCCAAGGCTACGGCTGGACTGATCTGCGTTTTGCTAACGGGTTCATCCTTGAAGGTATCCACCCCGAGACCGCCGATGGGGAAACACAGCCGGCAGACGAGGTAATCGAGCGGTTCTTAGAGAAGTACGGGGTTGGCCCTCACCATCTGACCTTTTTGGTGACCGACCTTGCCGCAATGCTCCGCCGGGTGAGTGCAGCTGGCATTCAAGCTGTTGCAGAAAGCTATGAAGACCCGACTTGGCATGAGGCCTTTTTGCGCCCCCGAGATGCTCAAGGCGTGGTGATTCAGCTAGTTCAGACAGTGGAACGACCCGCAGAGATTCTTGACGAACCAGAGGGGTTTCCAGAGATCGGATTTGATCATCCAGTTGCATCACTCGGCCGTGTGGTGCACGCCGTTCATGACCTTCCCGCAGCGCTGGGCCTATTTCGAGACCTTCTAGGCGGACGAGTTCTTTCTACTGGAGCAGCAATTGACGGCAACCACTGGGCAGAACTGGGTTGGGGTGGCCCGGGGCGTTTGCGCTTACTCGAAGCTGCGCATGCCGAGATAGCCGAGTGGGTTGGAGACCGCCCTGGCCGTGTACGGCACCTGTTCTTCAATTTTGATGAACCCGAGTACGTTCCTGGGGCACACAAAGTGGCATCGGGTCGCTGGGTCGTGGACTGCGATGAGGTTCTTGGCACTCGCCTAGTACTTGCCTCAAGCGCCCGCTAAGCAGGCTGTGTAGCTGGATGCTGTGTAGCTGGATGCTGTCTAGATGCAGGCTGTCTAGATGAAGAGTTAGAGCAGCATTCCGCCGTCTACAACAATGCACGTGCCGGTCACCCAAGATGATGCATCAGAGGCCAAGAACAGCGCAGCATGAGCAATGTCTTCTGGCTCGCCCAGTCTGTGCAGCGGAACCATCTCAGCGATTTTCTCTTCACCGGACTCCCAGAGAACTCGCGCCATATCGGTCTTCACAAGGCCGGGGCACAGCGCGTTGACCCGCACCCCCGGAGCGAGTTCTTTGGCAAGCGAACGCGTCAGATGAAGTAGCGCTGCTTTGGTCACGTTGTAATGGCCAATGCTGGTTTCTACGCTCAGACCACCAATAGATGAAATATTGATGATGTTGCCTCCGTGTTCTGACATGTACTGCGACCAGGCCTGCTGCGCCCACACAAAAGCACCTCGAAGGTTGACCTCATAGGTCTTATCAAGGCGAGGTAAATCAATCTCGATCATCTTGCCCATATAGGGGTTCGTGGCTGCGTTATTGACCAAAATATCTAGGCGTCCAAAGCGTTCGATGGTGGCAGCAACACAGGCTTCAGCAGCATCTGGGTCGCCGGCGTTAGCCGCAAACACCTCCACTTGCCGGCCCTGAGAAATTGAGGCAAATCTGGCTTCGATCGAAGCTGCTGCCTTGAGTAGATCCGGCTCTTTACGAGAACTGATCATCACCTTGGCTCCAGCAGCTACAAACTCGGCTGCCATAGCTGCGCCAATCCCACGTGAGGCCCCTGTTATGAGCGCCACCTTGTTATCTAGTCTCAGTTCCATTGCACCATTCTGCCTGATTGAGCCCGACTTGTTAGCTAGATCTCATCAATTCGCACGAGGGCCTTACGTGCAAGCGACAAATCGGCTGCAAGCGCAACACGAAGTGCGTCCGCAGCAGCGCTGCCAGGGCACTCGTTAGCGCTCTTGCCAAGAACAAGTGCAACGAATGCAGCCATTTCGGCGGCGTAGGCCTGATGAAAGCGCACCGGAAAACTTGGATACGGGTCAACGGGCTGAAGAACCCCAGGGTCTGCCGAGCGCAGAGGCATCTGTGGGGTCAGGCCAGCGCTCATGGCATCGGATGAACCGATGACCTCTGTGCGATGGTCATAGCCCAAACCGTTTTGGCGGGTGCCTGTCAGCATGGCCAGCACACCACCTTCAAGAGTAATCAGGGCCGCGGAAGTGTCGACATCGTCATAGCGTGCAAACATCTCATCAACGAGCACCGAACCTCGGGCAAACACATCTATCGGAGTGCGACCGCTTAGCCAGGCAATCGCATCAAAGTCATGGATGTGCATATCGCAAAATATTGACCCTGCTGTGGGCAAGTAGCTTTCATGCGGTGGCTCGTAGTCATGACAGGCTGCCCGTATGAGATACAGCTCACCTAGGTCACCAGACTCAATTGCTCGGCGCATCTTCAAAAAGCCGGGGTCGAACCTGCGATGGAACCCAACTTGCAACTCAATACCTGCGGCAGCCACATAGTCAAGAGTGGATTGAGTAGCGGCAAGGTCAAGCGATATTGGCTTTTCACAAAAACAGGGCAGGCAGGCATCGGCTACTAGCCGAACATCGGTTGGGTGGTGCGAGGTTGGCGTAGCAACTACTGCAGCTTGACTGCGAGCGAGCAGTTCCTCGGCAGAAGAACAGACCGTTGCAGCCTCTTGCAGCCTCGCAACTTTCACTGGGTCAGGGTCATAGACCAACACCTCAGTTACTTCTGGCAGTTCAGCCAGGTTAATGATGTGCGTCTGGCCAATCCGGCCAGCGCCCAAAACTCCGATTCGCATAGTCAACCTTTCAGTCAAAGTCGACGAACCCTAGGCGGTCACTGCTGCTGGTATCAGATTCGATAGGCAGAAATTCACAAATGCTTATATTGGCTCGGGGTCGTTAACAACCACAGGGCATGGCGAGTTCCTCGGACTCATGTGCGATAGCTAACGTGGCACTGTGACCAACCGACTCGCACAAGAGACCAGCCCCTACTTGCGACAGCATGCAGAGAATCCTGTTGACTGGTATCCCTGGGGAACCGAAGCCTTTGAATTGGCCCGCAGCCAAGACCGGCCGGTGCTGTTATCGGTCGGGTACTCGGCTTGTCATTGGTGCCATGTCATGGCTCACGAATCCTTTGAAGACCCAGCAACTGCAGAAATCATGAATCGAGATTTCGTCACCATCAAAGTCGATCGCGAAGAGCGACCAGATATTGATGCAATCTACATGGAAGCCACTCAAGCTATGACTGGCCACGGCGGTTGGCCGATGACTGTATTTATGACTCCGGATGGGGCTCCATTTTTTTGCGGAACCTACTTCCCACTCCACCCCGGACGTGGCCAAACCACCTTTACCCAAGTACTCGAGGCCATCAGCGATGCCTGGCAGAACCGTCGAGAGGATTTGCTTGAACAATCTGCCCGGCTTGTGGCGAGTATCGGCCGCAACCCAACTGCCCCTGCCGGCACTCCCCTGCCAGAAGCAAGCGTGCTTGAAGAGGCCACGCTGTCAATGTTGTCCGCTCACGACAGGTCCTTCGGCGGCTTTGGCTCGGCACCAAAGTTTCCGCAGGCAATGAGTCTGAGTCATCTGCTGCGCTATCACCGCCGCACCGACTCAGATACCGCTCTTCAAGCAGTGGTGACCTCTCTTGATGCGATGTCCGCCGGCGGAATCTATGACCATATCGGCGGAGGTTTTTCTCGTTACTCCGTTGATGAAAAATGGCTAGTTCCACATTTTGAAAAAATGCTCTACGACAATGCGTTACTCGCTAGGACCTATTTGCAAGCCTGGCAGGCAACTGGCGAAGATCGGTTCTTGCAGGTACTCACAGAAACCATTGAGTACGTCCTGCGAGACCTGTCGCATCCCGCGGGCGGAAGGTACTGCGCAGAGGATGCCGACTCGCTACCCACAGCCTCAGCGCAGCATGGCGAAGAGGGCGCGTTTTATGTGTGGACACCTGAACAAGTAGTTGAAGCGCTTACTGCAGTGGGTCGACCTGACTTGACCGAGGCCACGATGCAGTTCTACGGGATTACCGAGCAGGGCAACTTTGAGGGTGCTTCAATCCCTTGCCGTATGCATGCTCGCGGAAAACTTGAACGATCTGAGAAGCTCGAACTGGCCCGGAAGGCGCTCTTTGATTGGCGGGCCGAACGCCCTCGTCCGGGCCTAGATAACAAAGTCCTCACCGAGTGGAATGCGCTCATGATTGCAGCACTAGCAGATGCAGGGGCAGCCACTTGTCGAACCGACTGGATAGCTGCAGCAGAGTTAACGGCCAATTTTCTTTGTGAGCGGCTGCGCGGCGTTGCATCACAAGGCTCTTCGAGTGGACGCTGGATGCGTTCTTGGCAGGCCGACCTTTATGACGGCGCGGGTGGCGCTCAGCACTTGGCTTACGCCTCGGACTACGCAGCACTGATAGACGGGTTTATCAGCCTGTATGAGGCCACCGGAACTCTGCGTTGGCTAGACGAGGCCGTAGCTACAGCCGATAGCTTGATTGAATTATTCTGGGATACTGACGGTGGGGTGTGGACCACAGGAGATGATGCCGAACAACTCGTATCTCGCCCAAAGGACCTGATGGATAACGCCACCCCCTCTGCAAATAGCATGACTGCAGTTGGGCTCCTTCGACTTGAGGCGCATACTGGCGAGTCTCGTTACGGCGAGCACGGCCGGACCATCCTGAGAACACTTGGCGGAATTGCCGGTCAGCATGCTTTGAGCTTTGCCAACCTGCTGTGGGCTATTGAACTTCAAACTCTTGGCGTGACCGAAGTGGTTATAACCGGTGACCGACCCGACCTTGTGAAGGCTGCTCAGCGAAGCTTTGCTCCCAATATTGTGCTGGCCTGGGGGCAGCCGGGCACGAGTCCGCTATGGGAGGGCCGCAACGAGCTCGGAGCCGAGGGGCTCGCGTATGTGTGTAAGGACCATGCATGCTTGGAACCTTCCACCACTGCGGCTGATCTACTCATCCAACTTGAGGCCTGAACGCAAGACCTGCCTATGAGACGCAGAGCGGCTCACCTAACAGGGCAGCTCGCGCCCCACTGGCTAACAAACCAATCGCATCCTCATCCGCAATAATTCCCATATGGGTAACACCAGCAAGGCCGCGCAGATCACAGGCCGGATCGGTAGTCCACACCGAGGGCGCCGAATTCATCCAATTGCTGTCACCAGCGTCACCATCGGCTTGAATTGCTGTGGGGTCGGATTGGCTAAATGACCCACTACAACTTGGAGCGGGGCAGGCCTGTCCGTCAACGGGCACCGTAGAGAAGTCGTATCCGACGGTGGTAGCTAAGCCCGTTCCAAAGACAAACCGACTCGGCACTGCAAGTGGTGCAGAACCAATTTGCCCCCTTTGAAACCAACTCTGCTGACTCAGTGAGTAGATGGAAGTCGCTTGTGCCATGGCGGCTGCCCCACCATCATTCAACAAATCCTGAGCATCATGAGCGCGGTACTCCGAACTGCCATTGCGATACAGAATATTTTGGCCATAGGTCTCGGTCTGCAGACCAAGCGCCAGCTCCCCTACCCATGTGGGATCTATCGTGGCCGCAAGTTCATCGTTGGGATTCCAACTCCAGCCGTCTTGGAATGCCCACCGAAGGCAATCGCTACAGCCAGAGAACTGACCAGCCAGGCCAAATAACAAACTGATATGTGATTTCACCCAGCCTTGGTCCAGCGTACGAATTGCGTGATACGCCATCAGACACCCTTGGCTATGACACGCCACAACCACCTTATTTCCGCCCCCATCCCGAACTGCTTGATCGACGAGCCCCTTAAAATCACTCGCAAATGTGTTACCACCCGGTGCATAGCGATAGTCGAACGGAGCGCAGTAAAGAGTGTTGTTAAGAACCCAGCCTTGAGTTTCTAGATCTTGCGCTAACGGCATATACCTCGGGCATTCAGCAGCGAAATCCTTACCGAATGAGACAGGTGCAAGGCTGACGCCAGGGCGATTACTGGCACTTCCCTGCGGGGAGATATCTAACCCGAGCCAGTAGTGCACTGAGTCGAATTGGCTTGGGGGTAAGCCGCTGAGTGTCGCATACTGTCTTGCACTAGTAGCCGGCGAGGGAAGCATCTCTGGCGGGTTCATCGAGGGCAATAGAAAGTTAAATTCTGTGGGCGGTGACCCTGGCGTGTCTACCTCTACATGCAGTGCACTCATACCCAAACCAGGAACAAATACCAGCGGAGGGACTTCGTTAGCATCTGTCTTGGGTTGTCCACATGCGTTGAGTAACAGCACCGCTCCCAAGCCGATCAGACTCCAGCGGAACAATTGGGCCAAGCGCATAGCGGTGTGCCTTTCTCAGGTAGAAGCCCGGCCATATGTTTATCGCAGTGAGGCCGTCAGCATCATCACAGACCAGCCACATCACAGACCAGCTACCAGCGCTGATGGTGGATCAAGCTCTCGGGCTCTGGGCGTGCTGCTCTGGCCGAGCTAGATGGCGCCCGCCCATTTGCTGCGGGCCACCCCAGAGCGAGCGTCCCTAGCGCCCGACAACTCTCAGGCAGCCCAAAGGCCTGTGCCAACGCAGGCTCATGCTCGAACTGACCAAAGAACAGCGCACCTAAGCCAGCGGCCTCGGCAGCAAGCAACAGCGCCATGACTGCGGCACCACCATCGATGTACCAGTACGGCACAGCCCAAGCTTGCTCATCGCTGCCTAGTCTGGAACTTTTCTTATCAGCTGCGGAATACCGTTCAAGGTAGGCCGTCGAGCGAACTGTAGGAATCACCAGAGCCGGTGCGTTCAAAAGCCCAGGCCAAGCAAACTCGCTACGAGCAGAATCAGGAAGCGTCAGGTTCCAGTACTGCTGCACTTGTGCTTCAGTGAGTACTAATAGTTCGAGTGCCGAGGTATTGCCAGCCGCCGGCGCCCTAAACGCTGCATGAAGCACGGGGGTGAGTACTTCAGCCTCAATGGGCTCAGCCAAAAAATCCCGGCACATTTTGCGGGACCGGAGTACTGACTCAAAGCTTGGGCCAGTACGTAGTGCTTTGGGATTCACCCGTGTTTCAGGAGTTCCTCGGCCATTGCCCATCCGCAGACAACTACGCAATCGCCACGGTCACCATCAAGGTGTGTGAACTGTGCAGCTACAGCTACGTCGATGGTCCCGGGCTTGAGGGATTCATGGTCAAGAACAAGGGGGGGCGAGCCGTCGCCGGTAATAGTGAACACAGTGTCGCTATAGCGTTTTGCTTCAATCCCGAACCGCTTCACAAGGCGACGACCCCAAGCGCGTTCTTCACCAGATGGCTTGTGCTCTGGACGAGGCACAATGTCGCTGAGTAAACGAAAGCCCTCAAGGGCTCCAGCGTCGCTCATGCGAGTTCCTAGCAGCACGTCCTCATCAGGAAAGGCCATCAGAGCACGCCTAAAGTTGTCGCCGATCAACGCCTTGAGCGTGGCATCACGCTTTGAAGTGCGCTTGATAGCCGCCACACCCAACAAGATGCAAGGTGTGCCGCCGATGCGTTCGAGGGTAGAGAATGAAAAACCACGCAGCAGATTTCCTTCGCGCACCAGAGTTACCAGCACCCAAACATCTACTTGCTTAGAGAGTTCGCCTACTCCGTAGCAGTGTCCGCCATCAGCACAGATATCGGCCATCTCGGCCAGCTCTGAGTCGCTGAGGGCAGTGCAATCTTTTGTCGTGACGTCCAACGCCATGCACAGCTCCCAATACAGTGATGCAAATGTGGTGCCACTAGTTCAGTCGAAAACAGCACCTCAACGCAAACTGTGGCCGTTTAAAAAGCGTTCTGTGGCCGCACTACGCCCGTTCCGGGGCCGGTCTGTGCAGCCTCTTTGGAGGTACCCGGGGCAACTAGACCACTACTGCTTCATGGCCAAGCAGGGCTCGCAACTCGCCTACTAGGCCGCTTTGAGTGCTCACCAGGTACTGCTCTGGCAACTGCAACACGTGAGTCTCATCAAGCAGCAAAATCACCTGAGAGGTGCCAGGAAAATCTAGAAATAACTCTTTGAGTCGACCCACAGTGGAGTCGTTCAGACGGGTGGGGCTGAGATGTAAACGCAACGGTGGGTCCGTCTCTGGCATTGCGTCAAAGATCTCTATGTCAGTTGCAATGAGCTTGGGTGTGTCGTCTCGCTTATCTACACGGCCCCCTATCAGAACCACGGCATCTTCAGCTAGTAGGTGGCCAATTTCTGTCATCGTTCGCGGAAATACCATGACCTCTACAGCGCCCTGCAAGTCTTCAAGAGTAAACACCGCCATCAGGTCACCCTTTTTGGTCCACTTGCGTTGCAATGCAGAAATCACACCACCCACAGTCCTGCGAGCACCATCATCAACATCTGCTTCGAAGAGATCGGCAAGCGTGCAGTCGGTTTTCTTGCTCAGAGCCGTCTCTGCGCCCAGCAGCGGATGATCAGAGACATACATCCCCAACATTTCCTTCTCAAAGGCCAACCGCTGCTTTTTGTCAAAGTCGCTGATCGGAATTACCACGCGTTCGTCAAAAGCTGGGGACTCGGCTTCTACTTCTGCAAACAGAGACATGACTCCCATCTCATGCTCCTTGCGGCGAGCAACTGTTTGATCAATTATTTGCTCGTAGACCGTCAGCAGACCTTGACGGGAATGGCCCATTGAGTCAAACGAGCCGGCCTTAATGAGAGCCTCAATGGTTTTCTTGTTCAGCACCTGAGTGTTGACCCGCTGACTGAAATCGTAGAAATCAGTAAATGCCCCCGTCTCTTCTCGCTCAGACACAATGTGAGCAACAAGGCCCGCTCCCACGTTTCTCACGGCGGACAGACCAAAAAGTATGCGCCGCTGTTCGGTGCCGTCCTCGGCTGTGTCAATTACGGGTGTGAAATCAGTAGTTGAGCCGTTGACATCGGGCACTACAACCTCGATTCCCATGGCCCTGCACTCTGCCAGAAAGATTGCCGCTTTATCGAGCGAGGTCCGAACACTAGTGAGCAGTGCTGCTAGATACTCGGCTGGAAAATTAGCCTTGAGGTACGCAGTTTGATACGCAATATAGCCATAGCCGTAGGCATGTGATTTGTTGAAGGCATAGTCGGCGAAGGGCTCAATAATGTCGAACCAAGCTGTGCCCAACGCTTCGCCATAGCCCGTAGCCACACATCCTGCAGTAAACTTGATTCGCTCACGTCGAATCAGCTCTTTATCCTTCTTACCGCAAGCTTTCCGCAAGTTGTCAGCTTCGGCTAGGGAGTAGCCGGCGAACTTCTGCGCAATCCGCATCATTGACTCCTGGTAGACCATGAGCGCATAGGTGTCGCCGAGCACTTCTTGAGCGTCGGGGTGTAAATACTCCACTGGCTTTCGCCCGTTCTTGCGGTCGGCGTAGTCATAATGCATATTTGCAGCCATTGGCCCAGGCCGATAGAGAGCCACAAGCGCAGCAACATCTTCAAACTCCGTTGGAGCTAGCGATCGCATCAGTGCACGTATCGGCGACGATTCGAGCTGGAATACCCCAATTGAGTCACCGCGAGACAGCAATGCAAAGGTGGGAGCATCTTCAAGGTCAACGTTGTCGATGTCAACGGCGATTCCTCGAGTTTGTTGAATTAACTCCAAGGTGTCAGAGATCACGTCAAGATTTCGCAGACCAAGGAAATCCATCTTCAATAGGCCTAGGTCCTCTACCCCGTGCATCTCATATTGAGTGACCACGGGTGCATCCTCAGGATTTTTACCCGCTTCTGGCTTGCGTTGGATGGGCAAATAGTTCGTGAGTGGCTCTTTAGTAATAACCACCGCTGCAGCGTGTATTCCATCGCCGCGTCGCAGACCTTCTAGGCCTTTAGCAACCTCAATTACCTCTCTGGCATCTGGGTCTTCGTTATACATCTGGCGGATATCAGAGGCCATCTTGTATCCATCGAGATACTTTGGGTGCTCTTTTAGGCATGCATATAACGGCGTATCTCTGCCCATAACGAGTGCAGGCATGGCTTTCGCGACTTTGTCTCCCACTGAATAGGGCTTGCCTAACACCCGCGCTGCGTCTCTGACCGCAGCGCGCGCCTTGATGGTGGAGAAGGTAACAATCTGAGCAACTCGGTCTCTGCCGTAACGCTCAGCGGCATAACGGATCATCTCATCGCGGTATCGCGAGTCGAAGTCCATGTCGATATCGGGCATCGAGACTCGGCTGGGGTTCAAGAAGCGCTCAAAGAGCAGATCGTATTTGATGGGGTCTAAGTCAGTAATACGCAAGCAGTACGCAACTGCGCAGCCCGCTGCAGAACCTCGACCTGGACCAACGCGAATATTGCTGTCACGCGCATGCTTGATCAGGTCCCAAGTGATCAGGAAATATGACGAGAACCCCATGTCTCCGATCACCCTGAGCTCATAGGCAAGTCGCTCGAGCACAGTGTCGGGAAGGTCATCTCCCCAGCGAGCATGAGCTCCAGCAAAAGTCAGGTGCTCAAGGTATGAAGCGTCGTCAGTGAACCCCTCGGGCAGCGGAAAATCGGGGAGCAGCGGCTTGCCAAACTCAATCTCAAGCTCGCAGCGCTCGGCAATCCACAGCGAGTTATCGCAGGCCACTTCGACCTCTCTAAAGAGATAGCGCATCTCTTGAGCCGACTTAAGGTAATGATGGTCGCCGTGAAAGCGGAAGCGGTCAGGATCGCTCAGTTGCGACCCAGTTTGCACACACAAAAGTGCATCGTGAGCCACAGCGTCGCCTTGGTTGACGTAATGGCTGTCGTTGGTAGCGAGTAGCGGCAGTTTGAGCCTCTTTGCCAACTGAATAAGTTGCGGATTTGTTCTGAGTTGATCGGGAATCCCATGATCTTGTAGCTCTACAAACAGGTGATCGCGGCCGAAAATATCGAGCAGGCGGCCCGCTCGCTCACAAGCAGCGTCAAAGCCTTGGTTCATCATTGCCTGCAACACATGCCCACCGAGGCAACCGGTGGTAATAATCAGCCCTTCAGAATGCTCTTCAAGGATCTCCCAATCAATCTTCGGCTTGCGGTAGTAGCCCTCCATAAAAGCCCGTGAAGAAAGCTGTATGAGGTTCTTGTAGCCCACTTGATTCTCTACCAAGGTGGTCAGGTGGTAATACGCTTTCTTTCCGCCTTCTGCCTCTCCTCCGGAGTCATCCATGCGTGAGCCACGCAGCTGCAGGCGCTCATCACGGTGCTCAAAGGCCATGTACAACTCGCTGCCAATGATTGGTTTTACCCCGGCTTTATTGCATTCCTGATAGAAGTCCAAGACGCCATACATGTTCCCGTGGTCAGTAATTCCCATTGCGGGCTGGCCGTCTTTGACTGCCGAGGCAACAACGTCACCGATTCGCGAAGCACCGTCGAGCATCGAGTACTCGGTGTGCTGATGAAGGTGGACAAAGGAATCCGCCACGGCAGGTATGCCTCCCCAGAGGTCTTAGTGCACGCAGAAGCATGCGGAGTCGATTCCAATGCGGTTGCATCGGCTGACACTGAGTATCGCGCGCTTAAGTGGGGTCTTCAGACCTTGTAGTCGTTGCAAGGGCAAACCGCACTTGAGTGCGCTGCTAGATGTAGCCGGGTCCCGGTACGGGTGCAGAACCCGTCCGCTCTGGAAGCTCGCCGCGTACTCCTTCAAGCTGCTGACGCGCTGCCATCTGCTGGGCTACCAACGTGGCCTGGATGCCGTGAAATAGCCCTTCAAGCCACCCAACTAGCTGTGCTTGAGCTAGACGCACCTCAGCCTCTGTGGGTGGTTCCTCGGCAGAGAAATCAAAACTCAAGCTGTCAAGCTCTTGGCCGAGCTCTGGAGATAACGCAGTCTTAAGCTCCAGGATGGAGCTGTCATAGATTCGGCCGAGTTGCTCCCGAGAAGCATCATCTAAAGATGTGTTGCGCACCTCTTCAAGTAACTGTTTAATCATTGCGCCTATTCGAATGATCTTGCCCGGAGACTCAATATCAGACAGGTTTTCAAGCTCAGCGACGTTTTCTAGATCCTCAAACTCCGAGGCTGCCTGAGTTGTAGGACCGAGCAGCTCTGCAGGGAGCGGCTGGGCAAGCTTCGCCTGCGTCTGGGCCGTTTGAGCCGTAGCAGTGTCAGAAGAGGTATCAGAAGTAGGAGCAGAGTTGGCTGTGGGGTCAGTCATTGTAAGATTCTACTCAAGGCCCCTTGCCCTTTGGCGCCGGTTATCGACGGAAAACGAAGGTTACCGGCGCCGAAGATACATGAGGGGGTGAGGGTAAAGGAATCCGCCCGTCAGGCACGAGCAATGAGCAGCGGAACCATAACCTCGGCCGAGGTCATTGACCCGTGTCGACCTTGCAACACAAATGGCCCCGTATCTGCAGTGTCTTCAAATGCAATCGGCTCTCGTGCAACAAGGGCCACGTCTCCGAGTCGTGAAAGCGCCGCCGGGAGAACCTTGGGCCCAAACCAACCCTCGTCCAAGGTCTGCTCTTGCGACACTACCCATGCCACATCGCTATGGCACTGCGATGCAGCCGCTAGTAGGTCTTGCTGAGCCCCGGGACGGGCATGAAGCCATCGGAACCTTGCCTCACCAGATTGCCAAGCCACTTTGCTCATGACCTCTGGGTGAGGCATAACTACTCGCGAGCCAACATCAACATGGCCGTGATCGGCAGTAATGACTAGCGCAGCGCCACTAGGAAGCTGCTCAATCAGGTACTCCACAAAGCGATCCACGAACACCAGCTCGGCATCATAAAAAGAGTTAAGGCCATATTCGTGCGCAACTTTGTCAATACCGTCGTAGTAGGCATAGACAAAGGGCTCACCTGCTTGGAGTTGATGCCCGATCTCTGCAACCAAAGTTGAGTTCATGCGGTAGGGCACATGCCGACAACCGCCAAGATGCACTCTTGTAAAGCCTGTGTCTCTAAATTCCGCACGGACGACCACTGGTGGTCGCTGACCCCCGAAGGCAACCTCGTGTTGAATTGACTCTGGTGGAATTGCCTCTCGGGCATCACCTTTGGATGTTGTCCAGCGCAGCACATTGAGAATGTCGCGATCCACGCTCATCCGGTACCCAATGACTCCGTGCTCACCTGGCGGAAGTCCAGTAGTAATCGATGTAAGCGCCGTTGCAGTCGTAGTGGGAGCAACAGTAGTTATCGGAGCGGCCTCCATCCGAAGGAAACCCCGGAGCAAGTGTTGCCGAGCAACCATCTGTTCCCAGCCCAACCCGTCAAGAACCAGATACACAATCTGATCCACGCCCTCGAGCCCTACAGGAAACCAGTCTGGAGAATTATCTGGATCGTTAATCAATACATCAACGATGTTCGCGTTACACGCGCCCGCATAATCAGGCAGTACCGGTTGTTCACTTGCTACAGCGACTGTGGATGACCACTTTGCTGTTGCCGCTGCTTGGTCACCCACCGCTTCGGTCTCCTTGTTCTTGTCGTCCCCCAAGCTAGCGAGGTTAGGGGGCAGACTTACAATAAATCTTGGTTCCCGACCGGAGAAACTGCCATCTGTCTTCACCAGTGCACTCCGTACGCCTACGATACGCGTCGTGAAGGTCTCGACAAGAGGTGACTATGCAAGCAGAGCACTGCTCTCTTTGGCGTTACATTCCGAGGCTGGACCCACATCTGTACGGGACATTGCAGAACGAACCGCACTGCCTCAGCCATACCTAGAGCAGATTCTGCTTGCGTTAAAGGGCGCTGGACTGGTGCTGTCAAAACGCGGTGTTGGTGGCGGCTACACCTTGGCCAGAGACACCTCAGAGATTACGTTGGCGCAGATCGTGTCTGCAGTGGATGGTCCCATTCAGGCAGGCGACTTTGGGCAGCCACACACTGATGGTTCTTGTGACCATGAGGGGCAATGCGTGCTATTAGCAATTTGGAACGATGCCGGACAACAGATGCGCTCGCTACTCGAGGCCTACACCCTTGCAGACTTAGCTGCAATCACCGACGGCAAGCAGCCTTGGCCGGGTTGAGACCATCTGCCTTTACTGGCTGGATGAAACTGCACGAGCTGAAATTGTCTAGCTGAACTTGTTGAGCACGGCCTGCAGGTCTGCTGGAAGTGGCGAGGTAAATCCCACTTGTTCTCCTGTCGATGGGTGAACAAAGCTCAACTCTCTGGCGTGCAAAAAAGGGCGCGGGGCAGTGAAGCTTCGGCGCAGCCCACCATAGGTATCATCTCCCACTACTGAGTGACCGATCGAGGCAAGATGAACTCGAATTTGGTGTGTCCGGCCAGTTTCAAGCTGACAAGTAATGAGCGACACCTCTACCGGATCAGTGAACTCGGAATCGACTCGATAGTGCGTGCGGGATTCACGACCATCCACGGCCACGGTCATACGCAACGGGTCACGCCGGGAGCGTCCAATGGGTGCATCAATCACGCCTTGAGCATGCTCGAATCTTCGCCAGGCGAGTGCGGTATAGATGCGAACTACCGAATGGTCAGAGAGCTGCCCCACTAGGTCTTCATAGGCTGGCGGCGTTCGCGCCACTACTAAAAGCCCCGAGGTGCCGCGATCTAAACGGTGAACTAAACCGGGCCGGAAGTCTTCTCCGACCGAGGCAAGTTCTGGAAATTGCGCCACAAGACCGTGAACCAGCGTGGAGCCTGAATGGCCAGCACCAGGATGCACCACGAGGCCAGCCGGCTTATCAATCACAATCAGGGTGTCATCGGCGTAGACAACACTGAACTCGACAGTGCTATCTGCTACAACTCCGAGTTGATCTTTGGCAGGCTTTGACAGGACAGCCACTGTGTCTTCGGCCTGCAAACGCAGCGAAGGTTTGATGAGCACAACGGCATTAACTAGAACTTGCTCATCGCGAATAAGCGCAACAGCTTCGGCTCTCGAACACTCAGTCAGCAGCGCAACGATTCGGTCAATCCGCTCTCCGGCAAGAGCCAATGGAATTGTCTCAACGATGTAAGGCTCAGTCACTGCTTCATGCTCAGGCATCGGCCGTCCCAGAGCCAGCCTCAGAGCTAGTGGCGGCGTTGGTGTCAGAGGTAGTCCCGGCAGTACTCCCAGAGTCCGACGCAGAATCAGCCTCCTGCTCGGAAACCCGCGGGCGGGCACCGATCAGCGCTAGTCCAAGTCCACCTAGCACTATCGATGCATCCGCCACATTAAAAATTGGCCACCATTGCAGGTCGACAAAGTCCACTACTGCACCAGACATAAACCCTGTCGACGTGAAGTTCGGTGCCTCACCAACGCGGCTCAAACGGTCGACCACGTTGCCGACCGCGCCTCCAATCACTATGCCAATGAATATAAGTTGCAGAATTGAAGTGGACTTCCTTGCCATGACGAGTAGAACTCCGGCAATAACAATCGCAACAATACCAATCAAAGGACCCATTCCTGCGCCCTTAGAGAACGCCATTCCAGTGTTGAAGGCCAGATTGAACCTCAATGAAAACATCACATCCACAATCTCTCCTGTGCTTAATCGCCGCAAAGCCCAAGCCTTGGAGAGCTGGTCTATTAACAACACCGACAGCGCGGCTAACGCAACTGCACCCCAGCGCTGAAGGGCAGATATTTTTACACCGTTAGCTGTAAGTGGAACAGATTCCATTAGCCCCTCATCAGCGGAAACTACGAGTCTTAAACTCGACGCGCTCACGTGCATATGGAATTGCCTTGAGCCGCTCCCGCGGAATAGCAAGGCCGGAGTATTCGCAGATTCCGTAGGTTCCCTTTTTGACACGCTCAAGTGCATAATCGATCTCTTCAACGACATGCATCGCTGAGGCTGCACGAGTCAGATCAAAATCGCGCTCGACTGCAAGCGTGTCACCCTCGCCAGACTCATCATCAAACTGCACATCACCGGGCTCACGATCTCTTGCAAGAGCATCGGCTTCAGCCGTTAATGCCTCAGCCTGAGACAACAGCCTGGCCCTCTGCTCGTCAAGGAGGACTACTTGAGAGTCAAGGAACTTCTTATCAAGAGGCTTCGGTGTCGGCACTTTCTTTTCTGGCACAACTTTCTTTACAGGCGCAGCCTTCTTGGCTGGCACAGCATTTTTGACCGGGGGGGTCTTTTCCACGTGTACTACTTTCTGAGGGGGAGTGACTTTTTTAGCTGACTGCTTTTTAGCAGGCGTCTTCCTAGCAGGCGCAGCCTTCTTAACCGGCGCAGCCTTCTTAACCGGCGCAGCCTTCTTAACCGGCGCAGCCTTCTTAACCGGCGCAGCCTTCTTAACCGGCGCAGCCTTCTTAACCGGCGCAGCCTTCTTAACCGGCGCAGCCTTCTTAACCGGCGCAGCCTTCTTAACCGGCGCAGCCTTCTTAACCGGCGCAGCCTTCTTTACCGGCGCAGCCTTCTTAAGTGAGGGCTTCTTAAGTGGCGCAGTCTTCTTTACAGGCGCAGCAGTTCGCTTGGTCACCATAAGTTCAGCCTCCTCAACTACTCATAGAACGAGTGTTCACACAGACGAATAGTGCGAGCAGACTAGCCGCAGTGGAGCACTTACTTGGCCACACGTGCTGGACGGGGCAAAAAACTTAGCGCCGCCAACCGAACCTTCGTGCTTTTGAATCGCTGTTACCTTCAAAAAAGGCAGTCATCGCCTCATCACCCGCAGTCTCTGGGCTAGTCACACCAGTGTCATTAACTGCATCATCAAGTTCTTGCATAAAGCGATCTTTGGGCTGATCCACAGTGTCTACTGCTTGAGTGGGTCGGCTATCAGTAAGTTCTTCCTCGGCCTCCCATGCAAGTGAGATTTCGGGGAGCGGCTCATCTTGAGCGGCATCGGCCAATGCTATTTGCGAGTCGAGCAGCGACACGGCAGCTTGGGCTGGAACAGTTCCCACCGATGACGTCGCTGCTGTAGTCGTAATCAAACTACTTGCGCGCGTTGAGTTTTCGGTCTCAGTCGAATTGTCGGACTCAACGCGAGACCAACTACCTGGGCCCCAGGATTCTCCCGCAGAGCTAGAAGCTGCCGAGACAGAATCTGCGGTGCCATCAGCACCCTCGGTCAGATCGAGGTACTCATCGCCTGAGAATGAGTCTGCGAAGGGTTGCGCACCGCCTTGGCTAGGAAAGGCCCCTGGCGTTCCCGAGTCTTGAGTTCCCGCGTCCGCAGCCTCTGAATCTTCTAGATACTGCTCAGCTGCAGTGTCAACAGCAGTGGGCTGCGAACCAGAGAGAGGATCCGAATCAAGCAGCACGTCAGACTGGGCGTGTGCCGAGGAAGAACTCGGCTGCACCGGGAGTACCTCATCTGCTGGGATAGACAACCCGGGGCGCTGACCAAGCCTTGCGGGGTCGGCTGCAAGGGTAGACAGTTCCTCGGCAGTACGAGCGAGCTCTGAGCGGTAACCATCAAGACGAGCCTCAAGTTGAGTGATCACGTCTCCAAGTTGCGCTCGACGAGAGTCCAGACTGCTGACCTCTGCAATCATCTCGGCGCGACGACCGGCGTACTCCTCTTCTGCCTTCACCCTGGCTGCTCGAACAAGCTCTTCAGCCTCAGCGGTGGATTCGGCCTGCTGACGGTCAGCCTTAGCTGAGGCATCTTCGAGCAGTGACTGCGCCTGTCCACGCGCCTCGTTAACAGTTGCTTCTGCGGTGCGGTGAGCCATGAGCAAAGTCTTTGCCGCCTGCTCAACCTCTTGTTCTTCATTTGTGCGAGCTGCGGCAGTAGTCGCTGCATTGTTTGCTACGGCATCAGCCGATGCCGACTGAGCTTCTGCGGCCTGCTGCTGAGCGGCGCGAGCAGCGCGCTCGGCTCGCTGCACTCGCTCAGTTGCCTCGGCTAGGACTGCGTCAGCCTGCGCCAGTCTGGCCTCGGCAGAAGCAGCCCGTTGCTCTGCAGCGGCTGCAAGCTGTGTGGTGTGATTGAAGCGAGCCAACATCTGAGCAAACTCAGTGCCGGTCGCCTCAAGGAAGGCTTCAACCTGATCAACGTTGTAGCCGCCTCGCTTCTCTTCGAAGGTTACTTTTTCAAAGGTTTCGGGAGTCAGTTCCATAGCAAAGAGATTAGCCCCCTTGCAGCAGTGCGTTTGGTATTGCTGAGCCCTAGGTCACTATCGACACAGAATGCTACGGAGCACGGTAATGCCAAGCAGAACAATCAACGGAGAAAGGTCCAAGGCCGCAGCCCCAAGACGAACTGGAGGGATCACTCTCCGGAGCGGGCCCATAATCCATTCCGTAGCCGAAAGCACCAGATTTTGGATCTGATCAATCACGCCGCCGGTTGGCGGAAACCAACTCAGAATCACTCGAGCGAAGATCAGAATCATAAATAGTTGAAGGGCAATACAAATCAAGGCCACTAGTTATCTGCTCTCACAAGTCTGACTCCACATATCTGCTCGCACGTATCTGAGCCCACTGCTCAAGTCCTCGGGCAGTGAATCTAGTATCTAGATGCTCAAGTCGCCTGTCATCGGACCTCAGCTACTACTCAGTTACTTAATTACCTAGAGAGCGGCCTTAGCGGCCATCGTTGTTTAGGTCGCCATCGCGCATACGGCGGCGTTCATCTTCTGAGACCTCGGCACCACGCGGAGTCAGAAGAAAAACTTGGTCAGAGACTCGCTCCATATCGCCTTCAAGCCCATAACAAAGTCCGCTCGCAAAATCGATCAGTCGCCGAGAGAGTTCTTTGTCTACACCCTGCAGGTTCACAATCACTGGCTGATCGCGCTTGAAGGTGTCGGCTATTTGCTGCACATCATTAAACCCTGTGGGTGAGACAATCTGCGGCTTTGCAGAACTCGGTAGGGGCCGCACCACGCCACGGCTAGGTGAGGTGTCAGTGGCCGCAGAGGTGATAACTCTGACTCCTCCATCGCCTTCTTCCCACTCTTCTTTAGTCCGCGTTGAACTCGGGACTGCGCGAACAGCGCCGCGACCCTGTGATGATGGGCGTGCTGGCTGACGCTCGGGCTCGCCGTAGTCCTCCTCAGCAAGATCAGAGTCTTCGTAGTCGTCCTCAGTTCCAGGATCGCCATACTCATCCTCGTAGTAAGGGTCGTTCCCGAGTCCGAGCCAAGTTTTAGTATTTTTCATCCAGTTTGACATCGACCTTCTCCTTGTCAGGAAGTCTAATTGTGGGTGAGTAACCGTTGAGTAGAGGTTGAGTGAGGGAGCGCCCGTCAGCCTTGGGTTGCAGCTGACTGACTCGATCGTGGACCAAGTAACAGAGATCCTACTCTGAGCATGGTCGATCCTTCAGAAACTGCAACTTCAAAGTCGTTACTCATTCCCATCGAGCGCTCTTGCAAACCCAAGTCATCTGCCAGGTTGGCTAGCAGCCGGAACCCCAGCCGAGATTCTTCGGGTGGGCCAGGAACTCCCACACCCATCAGGCCGCGGACGTCAAGGCCTAGGTCGATGCAGCTGTGCACCAGTTCCCCTGCCTGAGCCGGGGCGATTCCAGAGCGGCCAGAAACTCCGGCCAGATCCAACTGCACAAGCACCTGTGCACCGGGGGCTCTGACCGCAATCTCTTGAGCCAAAGACAACCGATCCACGCTCTGCCAAAGTGAAACGACCAAGGCCAAGCTGCGCACCTTGTTCGACTGAAGTCCGCCAATAAAATGCCATCTTGGGTTGCTCGGCACTCCTGTTGCTCCCACACCTAACGCAGCTGCTCCTGCCACTAACTCTTTGGCGTAATTCTCTCCAAGGTCACTAAACCCTGCCTCGTATGCGGCAGCTTTTACCGTTAAGTCATGACCCTTGGTCACACAAATAACTGTGACTGCGCGATCAGTGCAGTTCGAGATTCGCATCTGTAGCTGTGCAGCCCGAGCAGCAATCTGCGCAACTAGCTCTGGGTGGTCTAGCTCTGGGGTGCTCACTTTTGCGACTCTTCCACAAGCGGCTTGTTCTTTGCTGTCATCCAGATAGCTGCCGTTTGCCGTTCGGCGTCCTGACGAGCGCGCCAAGAGAAGTATCCGGGTTCAGTAGCCGTGCATGGAATCCGCTCTGTGGTACGCGGCTCAGCTGCTGTTTCACCCAGCGCAGCACTCACCGCAGCACGCAGGTCTAACGCCGGTTGACCTTGCGCTGTGCAACTGCGAAGCGACTCGCCGTAGCGATCCACAAGGGCCTGCAACTCAGCATCACCAAACTCATATGCTGCAGGAGAAATACACGGTCCAAGTTGCCAAATCACTCGCTCGGCGCCAAGTCGAAATAGTTCGGCAACCGTGTTTTGCAAAATCTCTGCTGCAACTCCACGCCACCCTGCATGAGCAGCACCTACAGCCACGGCACAAGTCTCGTGGCTTCCCGACGCCGACCTCTGCGTACGAACTCCTTCAAATAAAACGCCTGCACAATCAGCTGTTTGAACGCAAAGGACTGCGCCCACAACGGCTGTTACCGCCGCGTCAGCTTTTACTCCGGCAAACTGTCCTGGTGATTCGACCACCACTACGCGATCACCGTGCACCTGTCTGAGCCAGGTCCAAGGTTCTGACACAATTTTGGAGCGGCGCAACGCAAGAACAGCGGAGTCACTAGTTGTTCGTTGGCCGGGTAATGAACCAGAAACAGCGACGGCGGGTACGGCAAAGTCTCCATCCGCGGCAGAGGTAAATACTGAAGTAGCCCGGAAGCAGTCGTTACGACCCGAAATCTCGGATCCGATCATGATTCTTACTTCAAGAAAGAAGGAACATCGAAGTCATCATCGCCATCAAAGAGCGAATCGTCTTCGGAGTCATCACCAAAGACATCAGCGATCACTGCACCTCTAGGGTCAGATGACCCGCCAGAGGAGGATGAGGAGGACTCCGGTTTGCGGCCGCTTTTGCTCTCATCCCAGCGCTCAAATCCAGCCGCTACAACAGTGATACGAACTTCATCGCCCATCTCGTCATCAATTACCGCACCGAAGATGATGTTGGCCTCTGGGTGGGCAACCTCATGAATCACCGAAGCTGCCTCGTTTACTTCAAACAATGTCAGATCTGATCCACCGGAGATATTAAGCAGGATGCCACGAGCACCGTCAATGGCAGCTTCGAGAAGCGGCGAAGAGATTGCTTGGCGGGCCGCCTGCAACGCCCGTCCTTCGCCAGTTGAATAGCCAACACCCATGAGTGCGCTACCAGCGTCGCTCATGATCATCCGCACATCCGCAAAGTCGGTATTGATCAAGCCGGGAGTAGTGATGAGGTCTGTAATTCCCTGCACGCCCTGCAATAGAACCTCGTCTGCCATTTTGAACGCATTCAGCACCGAGGTCTTTTCATTGGCCACAGTCAGCAAACGATCATTCGGAATGACAATCTGCGTATCGACCTTCTCTTTGAGTAGGCCGATTCCCTGATCCGCTTGCACCGACCGCCTGCGGCCTTCAAAGATGAACGGGCGGGTCACTACTGCAATCGTGAGGGCACCTTGAGTCTTAGAAATCTCGGCAACAACAGGAGCGGCACCGGTACCTGTTCCGCCCCCTTCGCCGGCAGTCACAAATACCATGTCTGCACCGCGGAGCACTTCTTCAATCTCGGAGCGATGATCCTCGGCTGCTTGCCTGCCAACCTCGGGATCTGAGCCAGCGCCTAGACCACGGGTTAGTTCGCGGCCGATGTCTAACTTGATATCTGCATCGCTCATCAACAACGCCTGAGCGTCGGTATTGATAGCTATGAACTCAACACCCTTTAATCCAGCATCAATCATGCGGTTGACTGCGTTACAGCCGCCGCCACCTATGCCCACCACTTTGATGACTGCTAAATAATTCTGTGGGTTGTGGGCCATGAGTGAGGCACCTCCAGATACAAGAGACAAAGTCCCGTGGTGAATAGTGATTAAGAACGAGTACGAATATAAGAAAAGTAAACAGACTCAGAATGAAGAGAAACTAGCCGAGAACGAACTCTCACTCCCACCAAACAGACTCTCAACCTGTAGTTCAGCAACACGGTCACTACAGTACAGAGCGCGCAGCGCATCGGGTGTGAACCTTCTGCGGAGGTTGAGGTTACGGCTAAATCGGTCTGCTGGGCAATGAGCATTAGTTTTTTGAGTCCGGGCTACTTGAACTTGACCCCGGTTGCGACACCGTACTGGACCCGGACTTTGATCCAGGCTCGGCAGATTTCGAACTCGAAGAAACAGATGAGGTTAATGAATCCGACGGAATTGACGGGGAGATTCCCTTGCAGCCCGGACCTCGGCTCACAGCAGCACGCGTTGGTTCACGCACATCTAGTGTTTTCATACAGTCGCGGACTACCTGATTCAGCACTGACTCCACTGCCAGGAGTTTGGCTGCAACATCTTCGGGTGGGCCAAACAGCACCAGTGTGCCGTCGTTCAGTTCTAAGCTGAGCGCTCCAGTCTGTGACAGTCGCGCTGCAGCAAGTTCTGTGCGCAAAGTGTCTGGCATGCGCTCAAGAACCCCAAGCGCTTGAGACACCTCGGTGCTCACCGTCTGGCCGATCAAGTCACCCTGTGCATAGTTAGACGAAGACTCGGGTTTGGCAACCTGCGCAATTGGAAGGTCTCCGTTGAGTTCTAACAAGGGCATCTCTGGGTTAGCTGCGCCCTGTTTTCTCAAGATACGCCCGGTGGTTGAAACAAGAAAAAGAGCATCGCCCGATTTCACTATCGAGGAGGGCCGCTGCTCTGTAACCTTAATGACCAGACGGTGTGGCCACTTGCGCTCAACATGAGCAGAACTCACCCAAGTCATACCCATCAACCGCTCTCGGGCAGCAGCCAAATCGACGGCCACAAGGTGGTCGCCCATCGAGATCCCGCTAGCCGATACCAAGTCAGGTTCTTCTATTGCGCTGCGGCCAGAAATAGTGATCTGCTGCACGGCAGTCAGTGGCGAGAGCGCAACACCAACGAACACTGCCAGCACAGCAATAAATGAACCAACGATCAGCTGAATCCTGTGTTTCTTTCGACGAGCAACAAGTTGCACCGTACGGCGCCGATCAACAATGCGGGGCTCGACCTGACTAGTAACAACCTTTGCCCCAGAACGCACTGGCGTTGATGTGCTCACAAGAACTCCCCTACCGGAAATTCTCCTGCTTGATCAGTAAAGCCCAGCAGCACCGTTTCTGAGTGAAGCTGCACTCCGCTGTGGTTGCGAACGGTGTTCACCACCTCCACCATCAGTCGTAGAACGTCATCTGCAGAACCTTCTGGGTCGGCTTGAATAAAGTTGGAATGCTTGGTCGACACTTGAGCTGTTCCGACTCGCAGACCGCTACAGCTCGCAGCTTCGATAAGTCGACCAGCTGAGTCCTCGTCAGGGTTTCTAAAGACTGACCCCGCGTTGTGGCCCCCCGGCTGATGCTCGCGCCTCCAACTCACAATCTCTGAAAGTCGCTGATCGCCGACGGTCTGGTCGCCAGCTTTCAAGAACAGCTCCGCATGGAGCACAACTTGAGTTGGACTAATACTCGAGTGTCGGTAACCCAACTCAAGTGCGGCTGCGTTCACCCACCTATTTTCACCTGACTCAAGGTCAAGCACGCGGACCCCTCTTAGGGAATCTGCCATATCTGCCCCATGACCGCCTGCGTTCATCCTTACCGCTCCGCCAATTGAGCCAGGAACACCGACAGCCCATTCAAAACCGGTCAGTGAAGCAGCCACTGTTTTGCGAGCTACGACAGGCAAACTCGCCATTGCTCCAGCTCGTACAATACAAAATTGGCCCAAGGCAGCTTGCTCGACTTGCTCTGCTTGCTCGACTTGCTCTGGTTGGTAGTTGCGCGATGTATTCGAATCCAGAATCTGAGTCTCTGCAAAGCTGTCACCAAGTTGCAGAACCAAACCGGGAAGACCAGCATCAGCAACTAACAGATTTGACCCTCGACCAATCACATGTACCGAGTCTTCAGCGCTTGAATCAGACTGTGCAAGGGCCGTAACTTGCGCCAGCGCTGATGCAATCTGAGTCAGCTCAGATTCGCTTTGAACCAACACGAATCTGGCCGCTGACCCACCCACTCGATAGGTGCACAGCGGGGCAAGGGAGTAATTAGTCCGCAGCCGATCCCCTAAAAATGCCAAGGGCAGATCGAATGGATGAGCCGAGGCACCTAACTTGCCGAGTTCGGTCATCAGCTGTGCACAGCCATCATGTTTGCTCAGCCATCAAAATCGGTAACACCAGATCAGCGAGGGTGGTGATACTCCCTGCTCCGAGGCTTAAACACAAGTCGCCCGAAGCCAGCTCGGCCCCCAAGTATGTAGCGGCCTGATCAAGGTTCTCACACCAGATTACTTGTGCCTCGGGATGTGCCTGCCGAACAGAATCAAACAAAAGCCTGCCGCTCACACCCTGGCGAGGCTGTTCTCCTGCAGCGTAAATGTCTGTCAGTACTAACAAGTCCGCCTGAGTGAATGCATCTGCGAACTCTTCAAAGAGTAATTCGGTCCGCGAGTATCGGTGCGGTTGAAACACAGCAACGACCCGGTTCCAGTCCCCGCTTTTAGCAGCGGCCAGCGCTGCGCGAACCTCTGTGGGCAGATGTGCATAGTCGTCAACAAACTGCACCCCAGCCGCCGAACCACGCTGCTCAAATCTTCTCGACACTCCCGCGTAACTGCTCAAACCATGCGCAGCTTCCTTGATTGAGTAGCCAAGTTGACCAACAAGAGCTAACGCTCCTGCGGCGTTTGTTGCATTATGAAGGCCCGGCACCGCAAGGGTTACACCAACCTGCAGTTCCGTCTGCGGCGATTCCTTCGGCAGTATGAGCGTAAAGCTGCAACTCTGTGAACTTAAGTGTAGGTCCGTCATCCGGTATGAGGCTTGAGCTGCTGTGCCGTAGCTCACTGCGCCAAACTCAGCTCCGAGTTGGGCAGCAAAGGGGTCGTCGGCGCACACCACACATGGCCCATCTGTCTCATCCAAGAACCTGCGGAAACCGTCCAACAATTCCTCCCAGCTACCCCAAAACTCAAGGTGATCGGGCTCGATATTCGTGATGAGTGCGGCAGCCCGCGGGCCTGCTAGAAAACTTCCGTCGCTCTCATCCGCCTCAAGCACAAAATGCTGTCCGCTGCGCTGCTCAGCAGCCACGCCGAGCGAGGTCACCTGTGCGCCAATCAGAAAGCTCGGATCTGCACCAGCCCCAATCAGTGCAACTGCAAGCATCGAAGACGTTGTGGTCTTGCCGTGTGTGCCCGAAACCGAAATGAATGGTTGCATCCGAGCTAGTGCCGGCAAAACGTCAATTCGGCGGAGAACCGGGATGCCAAGCCGAATAGCTTCTACAAGCTCAACGTTGTGAAGATCCACTGCAGCAGAAGCCACCAAAAACTCACTGTCGCCAACATGCGCAGCGCTGTGGCCAACTGAGGTACCAACCCCAATAGCGTTCAGGCGTTGCAGGGCTTCGCTATCTGTCTGGTCCGATCCAGTCACCTGATGCCCCTGCTGTATCAGAACTGTGGCTAACGCCGACATTCCGGCACCGCCAGCGGCAACCACATGTACCCGCCGGGGGTAGCTCAGATTGAGCACACTATGACTCTCATGGGGATCTACCACTAGGCCCCTCGAGTGAGCGGGGTTGCAAACTTTTCAAGAAGGTCTGCCACAGAATCAGCGGCCTCTGGGTAGCCCAAGCTTTTTGCAGATTGACCCATAGTTGCTAAGCGGGAGGCGTTCTGATTGGAACCCATGAGTGCCTCGGCCTCCACCACTAAGCGGTCTGCATCAAAGTCTGCGTCAGCCACGAGCACTGCTGCACAAGCTGCTACAAGTGGTTGAGCATTTGCGGTCTGATGATCACGAGTCGCAATTGGTAACGGCACCAAAATTGATGCCACCCCCACCACTGCAAGCTCGGCCACGGTGGTACCTCCCGACCTACAAATAGCAAGATCTGCTGCGGCAAGAACAAGATCCATTCGGTCTGCGTAGCGCACCGGTTGATATATCAGTTTTTCAGGCGAAAGCGTGGGTCGATCCGTGAAGTCGCGCATGCCAATAACATGATAAATCGCAAGGTCTGAACGCTCCGACCACTTCTGCACTGCTCCATAAATGGCCTCATTTAGGCGACGAGATCCAAGCGAACCCGCAAAAGAAACAATCACTGTTCTATCTGTTGGAAGCCCTAAAGCCAGTTGCGCAGCGCGTTGCTGACGGTCGGCTCCAGCCAGAAGCATTTCTGCCTTCACCGGGTTTCCTGTCACTACTGCTCGCGGAAGGTCTGTTTCTTTAAAGGGAACTGCACACGCCTTTGCCCATCGCGCAACGAGCCGGTTTGAGGCTCCTGCGCGCGCGTTTTGATCGGCAATAATCAGCGGCACTCGCCAAAGAACTGCGGCTAGTGCGCAAGCAACACTTGCAAAGCCTCCAAGTGCAAGAACCACTGCTGGTTTCCGCTTGCGAACAAGTGCCACTGACTGCACCACGGCACAAGTGATTCCCCAGGTTGCCGCAATGTTTGCCAATGTCAGCCTGCGCTGAATTCCACGGCCTGGCAGAAGCGTGATTTCAAAGCCAGCCGCTGGAACCAACGAGGCCTCGATGCCACGCTCGGCTCCCACGAAATGCAATGAAGAAGGCCTATGACCACGCAATACAAGCGCGTCGGCGACTGCAATACCGGGGACCACGTGGCCAGCAGTTCCTCCGCCAGCGATTACTGCAAAAGTCCCATGGGTAACAGCAGCATCAGGGCTAGGAGTTGATCGAGCCATTAGCTATCCCGAGCAACAGAAACCATCACGCCCACAGAGATCATGCACATCATGAGCGAAGACCCCCCATAAGAGACGAACGGCAAGGTAATACCTTTTGTAGGCAAGGCACCCACGGTCACCATGATATTAATCATGGCTTGCACCCCGATCCATGTGGTGATTCCAATGGCTACGAGCCGGCCAAACTGGCTACTACTGCGCAATGCAATGCGAATTCCGGCAAACATAAAGACCACAAAGGCACCCACTACTAACAGGCTCCCTAGAAGGCCAAGCTCTTCGCCGATGATGGCCAAAATAAAGTCTGTGTCTGCTTCTGGAAGGTAACCCCACTTAGCCCTCGAGTTACCGGGACCACTGCCAAAAAGCCCACCTGAGGCAAAACCGATCTGCGACTGCAGTAGCTGATACCCCGTGGTTGTCTCGTGGCCAGCGGGATTGAAGTAGGCGGCAATTCGCTCCGCTCGAAACCCGCCAAAGAACAAAACCACCAGCGCCGCAAGCGACCCGGCCAGGCCGGTGATTCCTCCTACTTGTCGAAGAGGTGTTCCGGCTAAGAACAACATCACAATAACAATCACACCGAGCAACAACGTGGTTCCTAAATCATCTCCAAGCATCACCATGAGCGCTAAAGACCCTGTGACTACTGCAATGGGCTTGAGGAGATCAGTCGACCCGATCTCTCGGCTTCTTCTATCTAGAAATCTGGCTAGCCACAGGATCAGCGCCAGCTTCGCAAAGTCTGATGGCTGAAATTGGGCTGATTCAGTTCCCAACCATCGAGTTGCCCCGTTATTAGTCAAGGCGAACGGAACATGCGGCCCACCCACTGCTCCTAAAATGATATCTAAAGCCAAAAGAAACTGAAGGCCGAGGGCCACCAGAATCATTACCGGAGCGATGCGGTCTCGCCAGACTCTTATTGGGATTTTGGAAGCAATCAAACCCATTCCAAGACCGAGCACCATCCATAACAACTGCTTCGCCCCAGTGCTCCAGTTGGCTTGGCTGGCTTGCACAGATGCCACCGAAGAGGCCGAGTACACCATCACGATGCCCAGCAAACACAGCAAGCCCGCCGATCCAAGAAGCATGTGTTCTGCCTTGGGACCAACCTGTATCACCTCAACCTGAGCAGTCCTTGAACGGCGCTTTGGCGAAGATCTAGAACCCCTGCTGCCAGAAGTACGTGAACCAGAAGTACGTGAGCTCACCCCAGGCCTCCTGCACGAATGAACTCTCGATAGAACAGCCCTAACCCGAGTGCTGTGCATGCTGCGGTAAGCATCCAAAAACGAACTATAACGGTGGTCTCTGGCCAACCAACGAGCTCAAAGTGATGATGAATTGGAGCCATCCGAAAGATTCGTCGACCCGTGGTCTTAAAGCTCAGTACCTGTAGCACTACAGAGACAGTTTCGATCACAAACAACATCCCAAGTATTGGTAACAGCAGCACTGTCGAGGAACTCAACGCAAGTGCAGCTAGCGCCATACCAATCGCCAAGGACCCAGTGTCTCCCATAAAGATCTGCGCTGGGGCGGAGTTCCACCACAGGAATCCTGCGCAGGCACCCATCATCGCTGCTGCAACTACAGCAAGGTCTAAGCCCACGTTGATGCCAAACAAATCGGAGTACCTAAAGATCCAGTATCCGATAATGACGTAACCGGCAAACACGATTCCAGCACTGCCGGCGGCCAAGCCATCAAGTCCATCAGTCAGATTCACTGCGTTTGTTGCGCCGTAGATGATAAGAATTGCCCAGATTGCCCAACCCGCCTTGCCAATGTTCCATCCCAGATCATTCCATTGGACAACGCTAATCGTGGTGTGGACATTGGTCTTGAGCAGCATCAGCAACGAAAAAGCAATTGCCACAACAAGCAAGCCAAACGTTTTTGCGCGGCGACTAAGGCCTAGGTTCCGCTCTTGCGAGACTTTGATCCAGTCATCTAAAAAACCAACAAAGCCAGCACCGGCAATCGCTGCAATCGTCAGCAGCCCAGTCCAAGTAAAAACCCCGTCATATAAATTAGACACCCCATATCCAGCGAGTACTGCCAGCACTATGGCGATACCGCCCATAGTGGGGGTACCTGCTTTCACAAGGTGACCTTCGGGTACGTCTTCGTGAATGGGTTGGCCAATGTGTCTCCGACTCAGCCACAGGATGAGCAGCTTGGTTCCAAAGCCAGAGACAATGGTGGCGATACCCGCAGCGAGCAACAGTCGAATCATTGATCGACCTCTTCGGCAATCACCAAGCGGTCATCGAACGCCTCTTTACGGTCGGCAAAGATCTGCAACGTCTCGTGGCCTTTACCAGCCACAAGAATAACGTCGCCGAATTGCGCCTCTTGCAGTGCGGCCCTGATCGCAAAGCGCCGATCCTGAATGATTCGTACCACCGACGCAAGATCAGGCCGAGTTATTCCCTTAAGGATCTCTTGCAAAATCTCTGCTGGGTTCTCGGAGCGGGGATTATCAGTGGTCAGAATCACTTTGTCTGCAAGGCGGGCAGCTACCTCACCCATAAGTGGGCGCTTCTGGCGATCTCTGTCTCCACCGCAACCGAACACCACATGCAACTGCGCACCCGGAGTCACCAAGTCTCGGGCTGCCCGCAAAGCCTGTTCAAGAGCGTCTGGAGTGTGCGCATAATCCACCACAGCAGTAGCCATGCGGCCTTCAGAACCAGCTTCGAAGCGAATGATCTCAAAACGGCCCGCCACTCCCGGAAACGCCGATAAGCCATCGGCAATCTCTTGCACCGTCAACCCCAAAAGTAAGCAGGTCTCGGCAGCGAGTAGAGCGTTCACCACATTGTGGCGACCCGCTAAGTGAACGTGCACTGCAGTACCGTTCCAAACAAACCTCGAACCAGAAACATCAAGGGTTAAGTCAGCGGCCTGCTCGATAGAAACTCCCACCATGCTGCGGCCGCTTGCCTCATAGAGCAACTTGCCGTGCATATCACCTAGGTAGACAACTGCCTGCCGACATCTGCCGGGTTCGAACAACTTGGCCTTTGCGGCGAAGTACTGCTCAGGCGTGGAATGGAAGTCCATATGATCACGACCAAGATTTGTGAATACGCCAACAGCGAACTGGATCTCATCAACACGATTCAGAACTAAAGCGTGCGAAGACACCTCAAGGGCCACCTCAGTCACACCCTGTCGCAGCATGTCGGCCAAGAGTCGCTGCAACTCGGGTGCCTCGGGGGTCGTGCGCTGCGAGGTCAGGGTTCCAATCGACCGCGCCTTACGACCAGCATGATTCAGAACCTCCTCAATCATCGACACAACCGTGGTTTTGCCGTTGGTTCCAGTCACCCCAACAACACCAAGACGTTCAGAAGGGCGGCCCGAGACCTCGGCGGCAACGAGTGCAAGCGCTGCACGAGAATCAGCCACAACAAGTTCGTCAACTCCAAGACCCAAGGTGCGCTCCGTAAGAAGCGCCACTGCGCCGGACGCCACTGCACTAGCAGCAAACTGATGGCCATCTAGTTCTGCCCCAGAGATACAGCAAAAAAGTGTCTCGCCTTCAACTTGCCGAGAATCCTGAGTCACCCGCTTTATTCTTGCTTGTCTGGCAGGTACATCTACGGACCCTTCAACGGTTGTTCTAGTGACCTCCACCCCAAGCAACTGCGCGAGTTCATCAAGAGTTACTACAGGCTCTGGGCTCATCGCTTTTCTGACTTACTGGTTCCTGACGCACTCACAAATTTGCTGGCTGGTTGGGCCCTAACTCTGCCGTTCGCATCTCGGGTTGTCCCTGGCATGACGGATGTACTTGGCACCGAAGAGGAGGTCGAATCTGGGCTCGCAGTCTGCGCCTCAGCTTCACCTGCATTACCCCGTTGGCTGGTTGGTGCAATCCCGAGCTCGCGGATAGACAGGTGCGCAAGCTCAGAAAATACGGGCCCCGCAGCAGTACTTCCAGTTAGGCCAGGGGTGATGTCTTCAAGTATCACCGTTATCGAAACCTGCGGTCGATCAGCAGGAAGAAAGCCCGTAAATGCAGCAAGGTAGTGATAGCGACCGTCAACCCACGCGTAGCCGTCTGCCTTGTCGAGCTGTGTCTGAGCAGCCATGCGTGAGGTACCAGTCTTTGCTGCGATTGGGTACCCGGGAATGCTCCACTGCTTGCCAGTACCGTCTCGCACAACCTGCTGCAGCATCTCGCTGACTTGTGCAGCTGAGGAAGCAGATATGACTTCACGAGAAGGCTTTGCCGCAGGAACCGTCCGCGATCCGTCAGCTGCAATGACAGAACCCACAAGACGAGGCGTCACATAGCGACCGCCATTCGCAATCACGTTGTAGGCCGCCCAAAGCTGTATTGCAGTTGCAGATTGATGCGTACCAATTGCTGATGCGGCAAGGTCAGGGGTCGTCCAGTCTGAAACTCTGGGGACAATCCCAGATGCCTCCGCGGGATGGCCTGATCCAGTGGATGAGCCAAATCCAAACCCTGTGAGCGCGTCGTAAAGTGACTGCTTCCCCATCCCAAGCGCAACCTTTATGGTTCCAACATTTGAGGACTGAGCAAGAATTTCTGTCACCGTCATGGGTTCTGTTGGATGAGCATCATGATCGCTAAAGAGCTTGTCAGCTACTTGAATTCGATACGGGACTTCAAGAACGGTCTCTGGAGTGACTTGGCCTGACTCCACCGCAGCGGCAACCGTCACAAGTTTGAACACTGAGCCGGCTTGATAAGAATTGGAGAATGCAATTGGCCCTTTAGACAGACCCATCTTTGATGTCTTGGGGTCTCGCTCTACTGAAGCGACTGCTAGGACCTCGCCGCTGCCGGGACGGCCAATGATGGCAATACCTTTCTGGGCGCCAGCACTAGTTGCTCCCTCTGCGAGCAGGCGTTCCGTCTCATGTTGGATAGCCCGATCCAACGTGAGCTGCACCGAGGAGCCCACAGTTGGCTCCTCTAGCAGGTGCTCGCCACCTAAGATTGATTCGCCCTTCGAGCCTAGTTCCAGAACTTTCTTGCCAGGCTTTCCTTGTAATTTAGAGTCAAATGCCTTCTCAATTCCGGCAAGCTTGCCCGGCCCATCAGGGCCGAGTGTGCCGAGCACTCTGAGTGCAGAATCGCCCGCCGGATGAACTCGCTCAGTGGAATCTTCAAGCGTGAGTATGTTCTCGTGTTTATCCTTCTTGAGCAGCTTGACGGCCCTCTCGCCGTCCTCGATGCTGACAACTTCGGCCAGTCTCACCCACGGATCTTTTGGATCTGCGTTCAGCAAGATCCTTTCGAGCGCCGAGCGATCAACTTTGATGACCGGGGCGATCCGCCTAGCAAGGCGTTCAAGGTCAGCCGGGCTAGAAATTCCCTGACTAGCTAGCACGTTCATATTGGTGACTACCCGATAACGAGGCAAAGAAATCGCCATCTCGGCACCTGTGCGGTCCAGAATTGAACCGCGCTCCGAAGGAAGAATCACCGTCCGCACTCGCTGGGATTCTCCTCGTGCTACAAGTTCCGAACCGCTGCCGAGTTGCACGCTAACAAGCTTGACAAGCGGAAGGATCGCCAACACACAAAACACCCCAGCCAGCACCATGACGCGTTGCCTAAGTTGAGTTGTCTCTGCTTGTGAACTGCTCGCTGGGAGTTTTCGGACTCGCCTGCTAGTCGAGACCGCAGAGGAGGAAGGAGATGATATTCGCCTAGTGGTGGAACGCACTGCAGGTTTGCGAGCCACAGGCTTACGAGCCACCGGCTTACGAGCCACAGGCTTACGAGCCACCGGCTTACGAGCCACCGGCTTACGAGCCACCGGCTTCGCGCCGTGCGCCCTTCGGGGAACTTCGGAAGTCACCGGATCGCACTCTGCGCTGAATCTCTAGCAGTCGCAGGCACTATCTCAGCTGTGCTCGGCACAAGGGCACCCGGGGTAAGCGGCACTACTGGACCCGGCTCAATCATGTTGAGTTTTTCTGCTTCAGCAGTAATCCGCTCTGGTGACTCGCGTTCAGCTACCTGAGCGCGCAACGAGTGATGAAGGTCTTGAGCGTCACGGATATTGGCCGAGAGAAGATCAATTTCTCGCTGCCCCGAGATCCGTTGACTTTGAATCGCAACAGCTCCAAATAACAGTCCAAAACCCAGCAGCACTGTCATCAGGGCAAAGAGACGAAGTGAGACCACTCTGCGAGGGAAAATTCGGAACTGTGGCCCGACCGCCTTCTGGGGGGGCGGCCGGACCACAGTTCGCGACTGGGTATTGCGGGCATTTGCAGAAGACCGTTGACGGCGCGTTGCCGTTTGAACGGGCGAGACTTCAAGAGGTTTCCGAATGGATCGGCTACGAGCTGCTGTCACGAGGCCTGCTCCTCGAGTCGCTGAACTGCCCGAAGACGCACGCTCTCGGCTCTGCGATTCTCAGCGGTTTCCTCTACCGTGGCTTTCCATGCACCGCGTTTGAGTAAGCGAACCGTTGGTTCCGCCCCGCATGCGCAAGGCAGCCCCGACGGGCAAACACATCCGCCTGTCTCCGCCTGGCGGAAGGCCGATTTCACCATGCGATCCTCAAGCGAGTGATAAGACAAAACCGCAAGCCGCCCGCCAGGAGCGAGGACCGATAACGCTCCGTCGAGCGCATCAGAGAGTTGTTCCAGCTCAGAGTTGACTTCAATGCGAATTGCCTGAAAGGTTCGCTTAGCGGGGTGTCCACCAGTTCTTCGAGCAGCTGCTGGAATTGCGTTACGGATCACCTCTGCTAGTTGCGCTGTGTCAGTGACTGGCCGAGCCTCGACGATGGCACGCGCCACGCGAGAGGCAAATTTTTCTTCGCCAAAGGTCCGGATGACGCGCGCAAGTTCTGGGTAGCTGTAGTCATTCACAACTTGCATCGCGCTCTTCGGGTCGCGCCGGTCCATCCGCATATCTAGCGGAGCAGCCGAGCGATACGAGAACCCTCGATCGGCGTTATCAAGTTGAGGGGAAGAAACTCCAAGATCTAATAACACAGCGCTCGCTCCTTGGTGGGTTCGGTCTCGCACAAGATGTTCCAATTGGTCGAAACCGGTGCGCACTAGTTCGACCCGCTCCGACATGTCTGCCAGATTTCGCTGAGCTGCCGCGAGGGCACTCTCGTCTCGGTCAAGGCCAAGAAGCCGTAGCCCTGGGTTGGCCTGAAGGACGGCTCGGGCATGACCTGCGCCGCCCAAGGTTGCATCCACGTAGAGGCCTGGAGGGACCTCACGGAATAGGTCCACGATGCGATCGAGAAGGACGGGTATGTGAGCAAACTCATCGGCCACAACTACTCCCCACTCGGAGGAAATCTGAGCTTCGAACGCAGAGCCGAAGCTTCTGCTTGAACCGGGTAACAGCTCTAAGGCAACGGCCATACTGGAGGACAGCCTCCCGATCACGCGACAACTGCCGGGATGTCTCCCCGGTCAGTCCGAATTGGCGCGGGCGGAGTTCAAGGCCAACCCTCACGTTGACCGGGAAGCTGCCCACCGGCGTGGCCGGTGGATTACACATGCTTGAGGCGCTGATGCGGGCCTGAGTGCTCATAGCGAGGGCAATCCGTCGAACGCGCCGGACAGGCCCATGCCGTCTGCGCTGCTCGACAAGGTTTCGATTTCTAGTGCAGACCAGTTTGACCGGTCATAGATGGCCGCAAAACTGCCGGAACCCACGATGGTGACTTCCCGTTGAAGGCCCAAGATCTCTCGCAATTTTGCATTGATGGTGACCCGATGCTGAGAGTCAGGAGTGACAGGGCTTACCAGCGACAAGAGCACTTGCATCTGCTTGCGCGTGAAGTTCCCGCTCAGTTCAAGTTTGCGGCGGTAACGTTCCCAGCCGTCCTGAGTGAATAGTCCTGCCGAGGCTCCAACAAATGCAACGTAGGCACCACCGGCAAATTCTGAGCGGTACGCCGAGGGAAGGACCATGCGGCCCTTATCGTCGATCGTGTGCTCAAACTGCCCGAAGAATTCCATACCCTCACTCGCTCAAGCCGCTCGGCGGCTGTGTCGTTCACTGGCGGTTGCTGTGCTTTGCGTTCTTTGCTTTTGATTGGCCGTTGTTTGAGCCGTCGTTGCCGAGATAGTTGCTGATCGCTGCTTGATGAAGTCTGGAAGACCTTGGGTAAATCCCCCCTTGCCTTCCCTTTTGCTCCACTTTCCCCCATACTAACCCTATTTCCTCCACAATCAAGTATTTCTTTGAAAAACTGCCCGAAAATCGCACTTACAGCGCTGTAATTCGCGCTCAGAGCGATTACCCGGCGCGCCAAACCACCGCGCCAAACCACCGCACCGCACCGCACCGCACCAGCGCCCCCAATTATCTTTGGCGCCGGTAACCAGCGGTTTCCGCTGGTTACCGGCGCCAAAGTTCGCAGGACCGCTGATTACCGACGCCAAAGCTGGGGTGGGTGGGTCCGTCGGATATTGCGGGGCGGGGGGGCTCTACTCGACCGGCAGGTGTGCCCTGAGTGCTTCGAAGATTTGTTGCTCTGCCAAAATCGGTGGCGAACCCTCTCGGACTCGCACCACACCTACCCCGCTACGCAATGCAGCCTGCAGGGGGGCACCTAGAGCAGCACCAGTTAGCGAGTCTCCGGACTGCAGAACCGTCAAGAACAGTTCGGGGTTCCAGGTTGTATACACCACGCACTGAAACCTGGCGCCGAGTCTGGACCTCCGCTGAGAGATGCCCACAATCTTGCGGTAATTTACGCTGACCTCGCCCGGACCTAGTCCTGCAAAGCAAGCAATCTGGCCTAGTTCCCGATCAATCATGGGCCCACGATGAACTTGTGGCGCAATTGCCAACAGTGATGCAGTAGGTAAATCGCTCCGATCCGCTCGTTGTTCTCCATCATCCCCAGCCTCCGCTACCCGCCGGTCAAGAGCCGTCAACGCCTGAGCCCAACACTCCCCTAGCCACCACGAGGATTGGCCTACATCTGCACACCACAACGGATCGCCAGATGGCAACCACAGGTCCACCCAGCACTGCTCACCCGGAGCAAGCCACACCGCACCCCCACCTGAGCGGCGCCTTGCCAGATCAGCCCCCGATCGCTCAGCAACTTCAGCCCAGTCCCCAGCCGCTAGCTGTGAACTTCCAAGAACAATCGCGGGTCGAGATACCGAATTCAGCCGAACACACCGACCTTCAGCTGACATGTCGGCCCGATGCAACTCCTGAGCAGTTCCGCTCAAGTACTCACACACCCAGATCTTGGGGTCCGTCGCGGCCATACTCATACGCTCAATTCTCCCCCATACCACGAGAAGCCGAACGCGCTCCTGCCAAAAACCTCAATCGCACTCACGACTATTATTAAAGCCATGACTGATGGCGGGTTGCGCGGAGCGTACGGAGGTGGGTCGCAATCTAGACGCCGAGCAGCGCGCGTGGTCGTGCTTGACCCGTTGGATCGAATTCTTTTGATTAACGCAAGCGACCCACTACACCGCAACGGTCCAGGTTGGTGGGAGATTCCAGGCGGCGGGATCGACCACAGCGAAAGCACCGAAGAAGCTGCTCGCCGCGAACTATGGGAAGAAGCCGGAATTGCAGGAGCTGAGATCGGCCCATGCGTATGGGTTCAGCGGGTGCAGTTCTCTTTCGGTGGCTGGCAGTTTGATCAGGACGAGTGGGTGCACATCGCTCGATGCGAAGGAGTCTCGAGCGGACCACAGGGCCTTGAAGCCCTTGAAGCACTGGCATTTGGTGAGCAGCGATGGTGGACCCTTGAAGACCTACTTGAACATCAACCTCGAACCATTCCCTACCGCATGACTGAGTTTCTTCCTCAAATTATCGCAGGCCAATTTTCCGGTGACCCGATAGATATCACGCCGGGGCCAGATCATATTGCCCGCTGGCATCAGCAGCCCTCACCGCCTAAAAACTGATCGCACAGTCCTAGAGCAGCAATTCATCCACACAGTAACGCTGTACTTGGTCTTCATCCGGCACGCGGCCAATTCCCGGGCCCGTAGGCACAAGTAGTTGGCCGCTGGAGTTCACAGAAATCGGAAGGCAGATATCATTCTGCACATACTGACTACTAGGACCAAGGTCTGTTGGCAGATTGCACCCGGGCAAGGCCGCCACTGCTGCTGCGCCCGCTCGGCCGATCCCAAGCTCCAACATGCCACCCACAAAAACGCCAAGACCAGCAGAAGATGCAAACTCCACGGCTGAAGCAGCAGCCATCATCCCACCGAGCCGGGCTGGCTTAACCGAGACCACATCAACTGCGCCAGAAAGTACTGCAGATCGAACCGCATCTAGGGATGTCAACGATTCATCTAATGCAAGTGGGGTGTGCATTCCTGACCGTAAACGGGCAAGCTCGTCTACGGTCAGATCTGCTGAAAAAGGCTGCTCGATAAAGGCCAATCCAAGCGAATCCACTGCAGCTAACCCGTCAAGATCGGTATAGCTGCCGTTGGCATCAGCCGCAAGCGGTAGATCATCGATCGCAGCTTGGACCGCAAGAAGCTCCTCAACATCGCAACCGGGGGCAATCTTGAGCTTCACCATTGCCGCTCCAGAATCCACTGCTGCCTTGGCAAGATCAGTCAACCGATCAAGTGATGCGCCAAGCTCTGCAATGACCACACACCGCTGCAGAGCTCGGGCGGGCTCCCTGTCATGGGGTACTGCAGCTGCAACGGTAGCTTCGGCAACACTGAGCAACTCATCTGCGAGCGATCGACCTAGAGAGACAAGTCGAGCGTCGAGGTAAGCGTCCATGAGGGCCGCAGTTGAGGCAATAAGACCCGGGGCGTGCACAGATCGACCCATCATCATCGCTGGGCCAAGCTGCGTGGTGAGGCCCTTCCAAGCCGCAGTAGTTGTCTCGGTTGCATAACCGGTAGAAGACAAAGTGGGGCACTCGCCCCAACCCACTGCTCCATCTTGTCGGTGCCAACTCACCAGTATTACGTCTCTGATCTTTTCCACCCCGTGAACAGTTCGATGCTGGTTGTGCAATGGCAGGTTCACCCGAAGCAGACGTAGCGCCGCTGGAAAGTCAGGAGCACTCACTTCGACGTCGCTGCTGGCCAGGCCCGGCACCACCGCAAGTAGGTAATCAAGTCATCGGGCTCGGGGACAGCACTGCCGTCTCCGCCGTATGCAGTCACCATACGAAAATGCATGTAAGCGGCATCGGGTACCGGCAAGAACGGCGCTCGCTTCCACCACCCTGATGGAGCAAGAAGAAACATCTGCCGCAACGCAGTGCCCCATAGCCTGGGGCGACTTAGCACCGCCCGACACATTGGCCATGTGATTTGAGTTGATGACTGGCTCACAATCCCGGCTGCTTTCTTCAGGCGTCTCTTTAACAGTAGCGGGATGAAACCACGTTCAAACTCTGGCTCACTAAGCGCTCCGGCTGGGCGATCGCGACAGTTCAGAGTTGCATTGCATAGCCAGCGCGCCCAACTGCTGCTGCACCCAACAAGGAGCCACGGTCGCCGCAGCCCGCAGGAAGAATTCGTAGACCATGGGAAAATTCAAGTCGAGCACTGCGGTCGGCTTCTTCTTGGGCGGCCCGAAAGAATTCATCGCCAAAGCCGAGGGCAACTGATCCAGCGATTACGGCTAGACGCAGGTCTAGCAAATTCGCCACTGATGAAACAGCTCGCCCCACAAGAACCCCGCAACGTCTACGGAGTTCACTCGGTGCCTCCGCAGCTGGCCGTCCCGTGAACTCTGCAATCGCTGATCCGGATACTTCTGCCTCTAAGCAGCCCCGCGCACCACAGGCGCAGTGGCGCCCAAGGGGTTCAACTATCACATGGCCGATATGTCCTGCGTTACCCTCTGCCCCGTCAAGCAGGCGGCCATTCAGCACGATGCCGCCGCCAACGCCAGTAGAAACCACCATGGCTAGGTAATCAGTTTCTCCGTTCGCAGCGCCCAGCCATCCCTCTGCTCGGGCAAGGGCCTTGGCGTCGTTATCAATAAAAGTGGGTAGCTGATACTTGAGCTGTAAACGCTGCAGCAAAGGGAAAGCTCGCCACTGCGGGATATTCAGCGGAGACACCGTTTGCCCATGAGGGGCCATTGGACCTCCACAACCAACGCCAATCACCTGCGGCTGAAGCGAAGATTCGGCCATGACTGAATCGATCAGTCCAATCAGGCTGTCGAATAGGTCGACACCTGTTTCTGACCCTGTAGGGATTTGATCTCGGAAAAGTAACTCATCATGAGCATCCAGAATTGCAGCAGCAATCTTGGTGCCTCCGATGTCTATGGCAATAACCACCGGTTCAGCGGAGTCTGGCTCGGAGTCCTGATTATGCACCATCACAGGAAAACTACCAGCGCTAGCAGCACTCGACAGGGGTAGCTCTGACAGACTGCCTACAGACGAATACGGAAGGTATCTCTGTGAGCAGTAGTTCCACGGGCGAAGCAGTTGCAAAAACTTTTGTCTCTGCATTTGATTCAATCTGCGCCAATGTCGGCCTTGCGATTCGAGGTAAGGAGCATGTGATCCGCTTGAGCGTTGCGAGTCTGATCTCGCACGGCCACCTTCTTATCGAAGACGTCCCCGGAGTAGGCAAAACCTCATTAGCGAAAGCAATTGCCCATTCAGTGGGCGGTCATTTTGCTCGTGTTCAGTGCACCCCAGACCTGCTTCCCTCTGATCTGCTCGGAACCTCCATTTGGAACCAACATAACGGCAGCTTTGAGTTTCGCAAGGGGCCAGTCTTTGCCAATCTTCTGCTTGCAGATGAAATCAATCGTGCCTCGCCAAAGACCCAGTCGGCCTTGTTGGAATCTATGGCTGAAGAACAGGTCACCGTAGATGGCACTACCTATGAACTTCCAAAACCATTCATGGTGATCGCCACGGAGAACCCACTTGAACATCATGGGACCTTTCCGCTGCCAGAGAGTCAGCTCGACCGTTTTATGATGAAACTCTCGGTTGGCTACCCCGACATAGAAGCAGAACGAGCCTTACTTAAAGAGCCAAACCACGAGGCTGCGCAAACCTTGCTCAGGCCCGTAGCAACTTCAAAAGACGTACTCGCCATGGGGAAAGCCGCTCAGCAACTATTCGTTGCAGATTCCATTACTCACTACTTGGCAGACTTGGCGGCGTGTTCTCGCAGTAGCCCACTGTTTGAGCTTGGCATGTCACCTCGAGCAACTCTCGGTCTGCTGCGATCATCTCGGGTGTGGGCTGCAGCGGAAGGCCGCAACTTTGTGACCCCCGACGATATCAAGCACTTAGCCATACCAGTTCTGGCACACCGAATAGTCCTCTCAACCGAAGCTCGCCTTAACGGATTCGTTCCCGCATCTGCCATAGAAGAACTGCTCGGCTCAATGCCGATACCGGGCTGAGATGCGCCTTACTCAGCGCGGTGCGGCTGTGTTAGCTACCGCGCCTGTGCTTGCTGTAGCGGCATGGCTTTTTGGCTTGCCAGAAGCAGCTGTCTTGGCTGTCAGCGCTGCCGCCTTGGTGTTATTTGCAGCAGTCTGGACCAAGCTTTGTGAGCCGCGAATCGGGATTGAGCGATTGGTTTCGCCGGCGATTTTGCGAGTAAACGAAACCTGCAGAATTCAGCTCAAAACTACAAACACTGGCCACCGCAAAATAGCGGTGCTGCTGCTTCGCGATCGAGTTGGGCAGTTTGGCACCGTTGAGTTGCAACTAGCTCCGTTACCTCCCGACGAACACAACACAGCGAGCTACCGTTTCCCAACCCATCAACGAGGCAAACACCGTATTGACCCAACAACGGTTGTGCTGCGTGACCCGTTCGGCCTTTTGCACTCAACCTGTTTGATCGGTCAGGCAACAGAAGTTCTGGTGTTGCCTCAGGTGTGGCCACTGCCTGAGTTAGCCGCAACACTAGGTGAGCAAAACGAGACCACCAAGAGCGCTCCAACGTTTCTTTCGAGTCCAGCAGAAGAGTTCTCTGGGCTTCGCGATTTCCTACCCGGGGATGACCTGCGACGTATTCATTGGCCGACCACTGCCCGACTTGGCCGCCCAGTTATGAGACAGTTCGAACTGCCCTGGCAGCACCGAACAACGGTTCTGCTTGACCTTCGAACCTCAGTATCTTTCGAGCGCAGCGTCTCTGCCGCAGCAAGCGTGGTCAATCTTGTTGCACAACAAGGTGGGCTCATTCGTCTTGTCACCGCTCTCCCCCAAAGCGGTTCGCAGCTAGGCATCGGGTTTGTCAATGCATCTGAACAGCTGATGGGACTTCAGGAACATCTCGCTGTAGTCAAGCAGTCAGAGACTGCACACAGCCTGGTTGAGGTTCTACAGGTTCTCGACTCTCGACAAGGCGGCCGATTAGTTATCTGCACGAGCACCGCTAGGTCTACTGAAATAGCGGAGCTACAAATTGGTTCCCAGCAGTTCTCTTCGCGGATCCTTCTGACCATAAAAGAGGCGGCCAACATTAGAGCAGCGAGAACTGAGCTTGCAGAAAATGGCCATTGGCTGCATGTGGATTGGGGACAGGGAACCTCACTTGATCGGGCATGGGCACAGGCAACTCGTGACATGTTCGGAACTTCGCCATGAGTTCTCCATCGGCACAACCTGCGACTCCAGCAAACAAACACAGCCCGGATCACGGCCCAGAGCCCAGCCCATATTCGAGTGGCAATATAGCTGCTGAAGTTGCCGCCGAGCTTGGACTGCTAGCACTAGCTGCGGGAACAGCGCTGAGCCTTATCAGAGTGTTTGACTCCTGGGACTTTCTTTCCGAGCTTGCAGTTCCACTTCTTGCGGCTTGGCTAATTGCACTAGTCCTGCGTCGGCTACATGTTGGACTTCTTGTATCTCTCGGTGCGCAACTACTCGCCGGCCTGGTGTTACTCACTGCAGTTTTTGCGGCAGGCACCAGTACCTATTTGCTACCGAGTCGCGCCACGCTTCAACTGCTAAGCACAAATATTTCGGCCTCGTTCTCTGAGTTTTCGCAGATCGTCGCGCCAGTACCTGCAACCCAAGGCTTTCTCTTCATCATCGCAGTGGGGTTCTGGTTGTTTGTGAGTTTCGGCGATGCTGCAGCATTCCGCTTTGATGGCCCCGCTCAGGCGGCCATTCCATTTGTTATCACGTTCTTAGCTTTGGGGAGTCTTAGCCGGGAGTCCCCCCGCAGCAGCTCGACGATGTGGTTCCTAGCCGGACTACTCATGTACATAGCAACGCAGCTTTGTCTGAGAACTGCAAGGACCCGTTGGGACGGAGCGCCAAGCCGTAACGCAACTGCTTTCGTTGCACGATCTGCAGTCCTTATTGGCGGTCTGGCGCTTCTTGGAGGGGTTCTTTTGGGACCAGTCCTACCAGGAGACAGCGACCCTGTGGTCAACCTTCGAAAGCTTGGGCGCGGCAGCGAACCTAGAACTGTTGTCAGCCCGTTTGTAGGAATCCGGTCTCTTCTTGGGGAGCGCAGCAACACCGAGCTATTTACTGTCCGTGCCGACGCGCCCGCATACTGGAGACTCACTGCACTCGAAGAATTTGATCCGAACAGGGATATCTGGATTTCGCGTGGGAGCTATCGACGCAGCTCAGGCGAGCTGCCATCAAGTCTTGGCGCCACCGTTTCGGGGGCCAAGCTGCAACAAGATTTTCAGATAAAAGACTTGGCGGGCCTGTGGCTTCCGGGGGCGTATCAGCCCGCGCAGATTGCATCAGATACTGAAGTCAGCTTTGACCGCGAGTCCTCTTCAATCATCGTTGTTTCCACCGATCCCAACCTCAAGCCGACCTACCGCTTGGATTCACTCATCCCAGATTTTACTGCTGCACCCCGACAGGTCGCGGCTGGAACCGCCCAACCGGTCGATGATGTGTACTACGTGAAGAGCCAGAGTCCGGCGATTACTAGCGAACTGCTCGCGCAAATCATCGCTCAGGGCAGTACGCCGTTTGAGCAGGCAATTGCTTTGCAGAACTGGTTCCGCTCAGAGTTCCGCTACGACGAGTCAGTTGACTTCAGCCAATCCGCCGATCCCCTGGCCGAGTTTCTTCAAGCCAAGTCCGGCTTCTGCCAGCAGTTCTCATCTGCCTTTGCACTCTTTGCTCGCGCCTTGGGGTTGCCAAGCCGCGTAGCTGTTGGCTTTACACCTGGCGACCCGATCAGTTCTGCTAGCGAGCCGCAGGAGAACGGCCCTGTGAGCATCGAGTACTCAGTCAGAGGAAGACATGCGCATGCATGGCCCGAGATTCATTTCGCAGGTATTGGTTGGGTGCCCTTTGAGCCGACACCTGGCCGAGGTGACCCGCAGGCCATTCAATACACAGGAGTCGCTGCTGCTCAAGCACTGCCTCCTGGTACTTCTCAAACCGGCACAACCGCCCTGAGCGACGGTGTAGCGACTGGTGGTACCTCAATTACAGCAAGCTCTTCAGACACAAGCCCATCAGACCCAACGGCATCGGGCACAACTGAGACTAAAACTACTGACACCACTTCGGGGTCGACCCCAGAAACAGCACATGCAATTAAAGGTCTGGGCCCCATCAGGTTGGCAGTTATAGCAACACTGCTAGCCGCTGTTGGGTTGGCCGCAGCACTTACCCTTGCTCGCTGGAGTAAACGACTAAGGCGCCGCCGGAGCTTGGAACGCCTGAGAACAGCACAGGGCAAGGCACTTGGATTGCTTGATTCAGCAGCAGTGTTAGATGCTTGGAAGCGGTCGATTCTAACGCTGTCCTTACTGGGGATTCGGCCGGAACTCTTTGAAACTCCAACCGAGTTTGTAGCGCGTGCAGCCGACCTACTACCCACCGCTTTACGCCCCAACTCGAAAGAGAAGAACTCGGAGCAGCGCAACCCAGCCAGCATCCCGGATTCAACCTCTCAGGCCAAGATTGCCCTGACAGTCTTGGCCCACTCAGAGACCGCACGCAGGTACAGCCACCGAGAAGAAAGTACTGGCCTTGGCATCGGCGCTCAGGCTGCGGCCGACTCTGTGGAACAGCTGATTCGCTATTCGTCCTCGGGGCGGCGCAGCCTATCTTTGGCCTTAGCGCTGGCATCGTTGAAGTAATCCTTCAAGCTTCCGTTCCCGTTATTTCGCAAAGCCTGAGTGGCCTCGTTCATGCCTGCACGACCCAACTGCCGAGCATTGGATTCAATAAAGACTGCCAGGGCAAACACCACTAAGAAACCAGCGAACGCAGCTAAATAACTAACCGCAAGCAGCAGGACAGATCCGATGAGAGCAAGTACAAACCCAAATGCTCCCCACTTCAGGCGACGAACAGACTCGGTGTAGACCGTGGTGGACCCGACTTGGCGGGCAAGGTCAGGGTCACTGGCGCGCAAATTCTGTTCGATCTCGCCCAGAATTCGCTGTTCGTCCTCAGAAAGCGGCATGGCTAATCACCCGATGGTTGCGGTAATCCCTGATCGATAATCTGTATTCGATAGTCAAACGTACGTGGTAGATAACTCTAAAGCTATCGTCTATTTGAGTACCTCGTCTGGTCGGGCAAACTTTTTGGGATTCAGGGCTAGTTGGGATTTTCTTTAGCTGGACCCCACTGCTGCTGGTCTTGGCGTTTATGTTGGCCTACTAGTCGGGCCGGCCCAATTAGCTCGGCGCCGAATTTATTTCGAATCGCATCCACTGCCAAGTTTGTTGCATCCCACTCCGAGCCTGCGGCATCAAAGGCCTGATCGAATGAGAGTTGCTGCGCAAGCTCACCCCTCAGCAGGTTTGCCATACCTACACCGAGCAACCTCACGCCGCGCTCAACTGGCAATCGAAGCAGCAACGACCAAGCAGTTCGCACTAGGTCCGTGCCTCGATCAGTAGGGGCCTCGAGCGTCTGCGAACGGGTCACAGTTGTGAAGTCTCGATACCGGACTTTGAGCTGCACCGTTCTTCCGCGATAGCCATGATGGCGCAGGCGACTAGCTACGGATTCGCTCTGGCGAACAAGCTCCGATCGAAGGGCATCCATTGAAGAAATATCCTGAGCAAAAGTTTGTTCTTGACTCATTGATTTTGGCTCAATATCTGGCACGACCGGCCGCGAATCGTGACCCCAAGACAGCTGATGTAGGTGCCTAGACGTCCCCTCGCCAAGCACAGTTTGCAGCAACTCTTGGCTCACAGCAGAGAGGTCACCAATGGTGCTCACTCCTAGCGGTGCCAACTTGGCCAAAGTTGCCGGGCCCACGCCCCAAAGTTGTTTCACAGGCAAGGGATGAAGAAATTCAAGCTCTTTGCTCGGTGCCACCACTACTACCCCCGTACCCTCTAATGGGCCTGATCGTGAAGCAGTTGGCTTGGCCGAATTGGTTGCGAGTTTTGCCAAGAACTTGTTGCTGGCAATACCAAGCGAGCAAGACAACCCAGTCTCTTCTTTGACCGTGCCGCGCAATCTTTGTGCAACATCTCTGGGATCACCAAGCAACCGGGAAGTCCCCGATATATCAAGAAAAGCCTCATCAAGGCTGAGCGGCTCAACTAGAGGAGTGAGGGTTCTAAATATCTCCATGATCACCGCCGAGGTGCGGCTGTAGTGGGCATGGTCACCCTGAAGAAACACCGCATCGGGGCACAGGCGACGCGCTTGAACTGAAGACATTGCCGAGTACACCCCGTAGGACCGGGCCTCATAAGAAGCTGCTGCCACCACTCCCCGATCACCCGTGCCTCCGACCAGAACGGGCAAGCCACAAAGCTCAGGATGGCGGAGAAGTTCTACCGACACAAAGAACGCGTCCATGTCTACGTGAAGAATCACGCGAGCTGATTGTTGGCTCACTTTCGAGTAACCACGAGTTCATTTGGTGACTCGCCATGCAGTTCGTACTCAAACATTCGAGGAGTTTCGAAGCGTTCGCTCATCCACTCCATCAGAGGTTCACGAACCCATAGTTGAGCGTGCTTTAGTCGTTCGGCGCAGGCCTGAGGTGAAACCCAGTCAGAGGCAACGACAATGCCATCTGGGTCTTTACCAATGAACACCTCCCCGGCCACCTCAAGAGCAAGGTGAACCTCCACCCTAAGGCTCCACTGCAGCCCCGGGGCCTCGACAGAAATCTCATACAACAGCCCCGACCAACGAAGCACGGTTAAACCAGTTTCTTCGAGTACCTCTCGGGTCAAGCCATCGAGCAGTGCCTCACCAGGGTCAATCACCCCTCCGGGAGTCGTCCAGTCAGATCGTCCGTTCTGACGCAGATTTTCTACAAGCAACACACCTGAATCCTGTGCGGGTACTTGGGCCAGTTTGGACAGTGATGGCTGGGACAACCCATGGGAGGAAGCATTGTTGCCCGCGAGGCAACCAGCTTGTATCACCGCTCCGCCGACAAACCAGTCGCGCATATCGCTAGTTTGCCAGCACTGAGCAGTGACTCGGACCAAGGGCTGAACAAAACCGCTCACAGGTTGAACTTTGAGGCATGATTGTCGGGCTTGGTATACAAATTCAAACTCAAAGGGGATGAGATGCGCAGAACAAGTTTTAAATTCGCGATAGCGCTGCTTGGCATTTTGGCATTACTCGCTGTGTCATGTGGCGGCACCGACAGCGACTCTGACAGCGACTCTGGTGGCTCTGACTCAGAAGCAACCTCCGGTTCGGCAAAGACAATCGCCGTACCGGCAGATAAACCCACCATCCAAGAGGCTGTGGACGCTGCCAAGCCGGGGGATCTGGTTCTGATTAGCGAGGGGACCTATAACGAGGATGTTGACGTTGAAACGGACAACATCACAATTCGCGGCCTAGACCGGAACAAGGTAATTCTGGACGGTGAGTTCAAACTAGAAAACGGCATTCGCGTGCTCGACGCCGATGGGGTTGTGGTTGAGAACATGACCGCCCGCAACTTCACCTCGAACGGCTTCTATTGGACTGGTGTTGACGGTTACCGCGGCTCGTACCTGACTGCCTACCGCAATGGCGATTACGGTATTTACGCCTTCGACGCAGTGAATGGTCAGCTCGACAATTCATATGGGTCTGGTAGTCCAGACGCCGGATTTTACATCGGCGAGTGCTATCCCTGCAACGCTCTCATCGACAACGTTGTCTCTGAGTTCAACGGCTTGGGGTACTCGGGTACCAACTCCGGTGGCGACTTGTTCATTGTGAACTCGACCTTTAGAAACAACCGGGCTGGGGTTGTGCCAAATAGCGGTAGCTACGAACTTTGCTATCCAGAGCGTGAGACCACAGTGGTGGGCAACATCGTGCATGACAACAACAGCACTGAAGCTCCGGCCATTGAGGTAGCTCTGCTTGCTCAAGGAAACGGCATCTTGTTACCTGGCGGCGTGCGCAACTTGGTTCAACGCAATCTGGTGTTTAACCATGACCGAACGGGTATTGGCCTAGTGCCTTACCCCGAAGAGGATGCTAGCGACCTTGCCCCCCCAGACACCGAGTGGGACACGCCATGCTCAGAAACCCATGACGTAGAGGTACCGCCGATTCCATCAGCCGACTGCAAAGCAGTAGATGGGCTCCTTAAAGGTTGCGTAGTGTTCTGGAACCCGTATGAGAATCGGATTCTGGATAACAACATTTCGACCTCGAAGGTGGCAGATCTTGCAGTGGGGACTATCGACCTTTTAGGCCTTGGAGTAACCACCGACCTACTTCGCAACTGCTTTAGCGGTAACACATTTACCACGAGTGCACCAAGCGATCTTCAGGCACTCGCACCTTGTGACGCCACCGGTAACGGCGGCAGCTGGGATGCTGGAGCGCTCGACCTTTTGGGCCTTCTTGGATCTCCTGCGGCGGCACCGCCGAAGGACACTTATAAGACCACCCCTGAACCGGCCGCTCAACCCAACATGGCGAATGCTGGAACTGCAAAGGTCACTCCGGCACCTACTGGCCCGCCAAAGGTAGACATTGCGGCAATTGCTTTGCCCGCGCGGCCTGCAGGTACATGAGCTTTCGTTTCTTGGGTCCTCGAGCACAGATTGCTGCTGTTTTGCTGTTCAGCGGCTCAGCAATCTTGCTCGGGGCCTGCGCAACTACTGATGCCTCGACAGAGTCAGGTGCAAAAGACTCGGCGCAGCTAAGCCCGCTATCTCCGGCTCGCCATATAGGGCCCCAAGGCCAGGTGGGGCAGGTCGTGACTGACTGCGGCTATAGCCACTCAGCAGCCGACGACCCGATTGTGTTTCCTGGTCAGCCGGGCATGTCTCATGAGCATGATTTTTTTGGAAATACCAGCACGAACGCAGACTCAACTACTGCCGCGCTCCTGAAGGGCGCTACCACCTGCCAGAAACAACTCGATACTGCTGCATACTGGGCACCGCAGCTCAGAGACCATGGTCAAGCTGTTGTACCCGTCAAGTCAGTGGCCTACTACAGGGCAGCCCCAGGGGTTGACCCAAAAAACGTGGTTCCTTACCCAGAGGGATTGCACATCATTGCCGGCGATATGACTGCAACAGAACCCCTTTCACCAGACCTTGCTGGGTGGGCCTGCGGCGTTTCCTCAGCACATGACGCAGCACCGCCGCAATGCCCTAACTCTGCTCCGTTGCGAGCCGTTATGACTTTTCCTGACTGCTGGGATGGCGTCAATACAGACAGCAAGAATCATAAGAGCCACATGGTCAATAGCTTCGAGGGGCTCTGCCCGAAGAGTCACCCGGTACACGTTCCACAGCTCACTTTTGCAGTGGCATACCCGATCTCTGGCACGGGGCATGACCTGACACTTGCCTCGGGCTCTACTTACGGGATTCACGCCGACTTCATCAACTCATGGGACCAAGAAGGCTTAGCAAATGAGATCCGGCTGTGCTTGAACCGAGATGTGGTCTGTGGGCTTTCCTCTAATCGCGATGAAGACCCACTCTTTGGCCCCAAATAACGGCCCAAACTGCCTCACAAGCAGATCTGCTCGGCAACTCACTCGGCAGCAACTTGAATCCTACCGTTCATGCCTTTTTTGGGAGTGCCGTGGAGGGAGCAGTAATACGGATACATGCCGGGCTCGTCAAGAACCAAGGGCGCTTGATCATCTGGCCGCAGGTCATCAGTAGCAATTTGCTCAAACTGACTGGCCTGAACAGGAATTACGTTATGCGGGTTACGGCCCCTGTTAACAAAGATCACTTTGGTTCCCGGCGAGATAGTGATGTACTGCGGGGAAAACACATTGTCTTTCGCTATGACCGTCACCTCGGCTTGGGCTGTCATGTCTACAAACTCGCTCTGCGCTAGGGCTGGAAGCCCTTGAGTTGCTACCTCGCCGGATGACGCAGAATCACCGGGGGATGCCTTTGAAGCAGCGTTGGAACAACTAGCGACTAGAACGAAAATACTTAACAGGGCCACAAATCGTGCAGAACGCGAATCAAACATTTTCCCAGCCTAGTTTGGGCCTTAACAACTCGGCAGTTTAGTGCCCAGCACTGCAGTGCTGCGCAGTGCTTAGCCCCGGGTTAGGACCTCACCTGGGGAACCATCTGGCAAACGCTCTTGAACCACGGCATCACCAATCTCGGTCGGCACCGCTAACCCTGCAGTTTTTGCTGCTGGCTGGCCAGCTAGTTGCTCAGCATCTACAGCCCCACTGTCTTCGCTCACCATCAGCAGCATGCCCACAGCTGTGACTGCCACGACAACACCAAGTGCAGGGATGAGCACCCGATTGCGAATTCGTGAGCCACGAGTTCGGACTGCCTCCTCGCTCAACACCATCAGTGCAATGAGATCCTGTTCAATCTGAGCAGCAGGTCGGCCAAGCGCTTCGGAGAGCACTAACAAATCTGGCTGACGAAGCAGAAGGAGCACCCCTGGCTCAATGCCTCGCATGGAGTACAACGCTGCAAGGTAACGAGTCAAAACCTCTCGCTCGTCATCTTCGCCGTCTACAAAATGAACTGTCAGGTTTCCACGGTTCTGAATGCGATCGTCGATCTCTAGAACTAGGTGCGATCGAGATGGAATCAGCTCGGCAGTGGCAATCTTGTACATGTCTGTCAGGGTGAGCAGATCTTGATCTGGAACCGACCGGTAGCCAGTTTCAATCTCTAGCAGGGTGAGGGCCGACCAATCCGGCCCCAGCTCAGCCGCAGCAGCGTCCAGACTCAAGCCCTGCTTGAGTCGCGCCTCACAGAGCAATTCTCCAAGCCGGTGCGGCGGAACTAGCGGTTCTTCTGGATTGCGTCTTGAGTACATGGCCGGTATCTCCCTACGTGCCAAGCCCGCAGGCTTGGCTGTCAATGCTGAATAGATCTCTGAGTCCTCACAAGAGGAGTCCTGAGAAGAGATTCGGCACCCCGAGTAGCTGCCTTAACCTTTTATTTCTCACGGCCGTACACTCTGGACTATGTCTTCTCCAGACTCCTCCCAGCTGCCACCAAAAACCACAGATCCGGATACAGCGCTGCCTTCCGTTCTTGCCAGAGCACTGGCATTTGGATCAATCTTCGTTGGAGCGGCCGCCGGCGGAATGATCGGTTACGCCTTTGCCCAGCTGGGCCGGTTTGGTGGCGGCGCTGTGGGCTTCATAACTTTTCTTTCGATTCTGCTCGGCGCTGCTGGAGTTGCAGTGGTTGCAGTCCTCACACTTCGTGCCTTTGGCGAATGGGACACCATCCGAGAGACCGAAACAGCAACAAAGCGAGCTTCTTAATCCAATCAGCTCTAACAGAAAGGGGCTAGCGGTGACCCAAGGCGATAGCGACTCTGTGCTGTACCAAGAACTACTTCAGATTGCGAGGCAGGCAGCACAAGCCGCCGTGGAACTCATTTATACCCACCGACCAAGCTCGTTTCGGGTTGAGCAAAAGAGTTCAGCAACCGATCACGTCACCGAGATGGACCTTGCCTCCGAGCATCTGATTAGGCAGATCATTTCAACTCATCGGCCACAGGATCTAGTAATTGGCGAAGAGACCCCATCAGACTCCCTAGACAATCTGGCCTCCTCTTCTAGCGTTACCTGGTTTGTGGACCCAATTGATGGGACTACGAATTACGTCTACGACCTGCCCGGTTATGCGGTGTCGATCGCAGCTCAAATTGATGGCCGAACCGTGGCGGGTGTAGTTGCGGACCCCACCCACGCTCGTACCTATGAAGCAACTCTGGGCGGGGGTGGGTTTTGTAATTCGCAGGCACTCCGGCCACGGCCAGAAACTGCCCACAGCAACCGCGACCTGATTGCAACAGCACTAGTTGCAACTGGATTCTCTTACTCGGCACAGCAGCGAGCGCACCAAGGAGCAGTGATTGCACAGCTCTTGCCGCAGATACGGGATCTTCGCCGCATGGGTTCTGCTGCGTTAGATCTGTGTTCCGTTGCGGCTGGCAGAGTGGATGCGTACTTTGAGGTTGGACTCTCAACTTGGGACTCGGCAGCCGGCGAACTCATTGCCACCGAAGCGGGTGCCCGCGTCGGGACTCTTGATCCAAACGGCGCCGCTAAGAACGGGATTATTGCCGCTAGCCCTCAGCTGTTTGAGCCACTGCGGGAACTTCTCTGGCGGCTCGGTGCCGGCCAAGTCTGAGCCCAGAATGCCTAGTGTGAGCAGCTACCCCCAGAGATAGGCGAGACTGTAGGGGTGGGTACAAAAATTCTCTACGTCGAGGACGACCATCGCATCCGTGGCTCAGTCAAGCTTGCCCTTGAAGATGAGGGTTGGCAGGTTAACGAATCCGAAACTGGCGAGGACGCCATTCTCTCCTTTGGGCGGTCGCCTACCGACGTTGTTCTGATTGACATCATGCTGCCAGGCATTGACGGTTTTGAGGTATGCCGAACGATTAGACGCCACAGCGACGTGCCAATCATTATGGTAACTGCCCGAGCAGATACTCATGATGTGGTGGCCGGGCTAGAAGCCGGCGCTGATGACTATATGACTAAGCCGCTGCAGCCAAAGGAGCTTTCTGCTCGAATCCGGGCAATGCTTCGCCGAGCCGGGCCCGCCCAACCAGGTAACCCACACCTTCAGTTCGGCGACTTAGAGATCATTCCGCAAGAGGGTGTCGTCAGCCGTGACGGAATACAGATACACCTCACGAAAACTGAGTTTCGTCTGCTTGTCGAATTAGCGAATACTCCAGGCAAGGTGTTCTCACGCGAGGCCCTGTTAGAAAACGTGTGGGGCCACGGAGTGTTCGGCGACGGACGACTCGTTGATGTGCACGTGCGTCGTTTGCGAACCAAAGTTGAACAAGACCCCGCCAACCCGAGGCACGTAATGACCGTTCGCGGACTCGGCTACAAGCTTCAACCCTGACGGCCTGCACTGGCAGACCCTGCCCCACAACCACAGACAACCAAAGATGACCACAGACGACCACAGACGACCACAGGCGACCACAGGCGACCGGGAATGACTTCACAGCAAGAGTCCTCGATCTCAACCTTAAGCAGCGAGCATCGCAGCGTGATCCGGCTACAGCGAGCAATTCAGGTTGGGCTGCGCGCAAGAATTGTCTTGGCAGTGGCCGCTGTTGCAATGCTGTTGTCTGTTGTACTCGCCGTAACCACCGTGGCCGTTACAAAAAACACGCTCCTCACTGCCAGAGAACAGGCATTAACTACTCAGGCACTTGCCAACGCAGAGACCATCTCTGGCGCCCTTGGCTCGGCAGAAACAGCAGACCTGCAGACGCTTCTGGGTTCACTACCTCAGGGTGGGTCGCCGCTACTTCTTAATGCCCCGCTCACGCCTGATAGTGGGAAACGACCCACCACTGTGTCTGTTGATGCTCGCTACGGGATTGATTCCTTGCCAGCTGAGTTTCTTTCCTCTGTTGTGCAGGATCGCAACAACGCTGTGATGCGGTTCCGCTACGACCAGGAGTCACTTCTTGTAGTCGGTGTCGCCCTTCCCAACTCTGCGGCCAGCTATTTCCAGATCAACCAACTTGGAGATATCGATACTGCCATTCGAAGCCTTAGTCTAAGAACTGCAATCGCCGCCCTGCTGACCACGCTTGTTGCAGTGGGTCTTGGCTATTGGGCAAGCAAGTACACCCTGCGTCCGCTTAATCGAATCCGAGATGCCGCCGAATCTGTTGCCCTTGGGCAACTAGATACTCGAATCGAGTACGCCGATTACGCAGCTGATCCAGACCTAGCGCCGCTAGTGGCCAACTTCAATGACATGGTCAGCGCGCTACAGGAACGAATCAACCGCGACGCCCGATTTGCAAGCGATGTCAGCCACGAACTCCGTTCCCCGCTGACAACACTCAATGCCTCGATTGAGGTACTGCAAAATGCTCGCGAGTTGCTACCCGAGCGCTCACAGCAAGCCTTGGATCTACTCTCGTTAGACATGGGCCGCTTTACTCAGCTCGTTGAAGATCTTTTAGAAATTTCCCGCTTTGATGCCGGAGCGGTGCGACTAGAACTTGATGCCGTGGCACTCGTTCCAACAGTTGAAGCCGCTGTTCGAATGGTGGCAAACACTTCAGTACCAGTAGAGGCAGATCCGGCATTGACGGACGTAGTTATTGCCTGCGACAAGCGACGCCTGATGCGCATCCTTGCCAACTTCTTTGATAACGCCCGGAAGTACGCCGACGGTGCAACCAGCGTGACGGTTGAACTGCATCAGCCCGATCACCTAGGCATCATTCTGTCGCCACCGACGGTGCGAATCTCGGTAGAAGACAGCGGTCCTGGAGTACCTGAAGCGGAACGTGAAAAGATCTTTGACCGCTTTAATCGCGGCGATCAGGGTGGAAGCCGGGGAATTGACCTTGGGGTTGGGCTCGGCCTGGCATTAGCGGCAGAACACGCCCGCTTACAGGGTGGCAGCGTCTGGGTTGAGGAGCGCCATGATGGTGCCCAGGGCTCGCGCTTTGTGCTGGAGCTACCGATGATCGAGCCGCTTGAGGCAGATGACCCCGAAGACCTTGCTGCCGTAACTCCCAAAGAGGCCGAGACGTTTGCGCTTACCGGACAGATGCCAGCGATCCGACTTGACGAGGCTTCGGAGCCAACCCCTTGATGCGTTCATTCTTGACTGCCAGTGCTACAACTCTCGTACTCTCTTTGATGAGCTCCTGCGGGGTTGGAGTGGATTCCAGTCCTCGCATACTGCAGCCAAGTTCCTCAACCACGACTACGGTTGTTGGGCCTGCAGCCGGACTAGTTACATCGGTGCTGTACTACGTCAGGGACGGTTCGCTGCTGCCACAGATCTCTGAACTCGCCGACAGCGGTTTGAAGACAGTGCTCGTGGCCAACCTGCGGCCTCCGCAACCAGCCGCCGAGGCCGATGGGGTGCTCACCTCAATTCCAGCGGGGACCCGCTTATTGAACCTGCGACAAGTTGGTGACACGCTGACGCTGAACCTCTCGAGCGAATTCAACAAGGTGGTGGGGTTGTCACGCCAGCAAGCAATCGGGCAACTAATCCTCACTGCCACCGAGCGCTCAGAGGTAACCAATCTAAATTTCGAGATTAACGGCGACCCAATTCAAGTCAGCACACCAGCGAGCGGAGACGCCGCAACAGTGACCGCCTGCGATTTCGCGCCGCTACTTGCTACTGAAGCCGACGCTTTAAGCGCCGGTCTAAGCCCAGAGACGAGTCGCGAACTTGATGCACGGCGCGCGTCCCTAGCCGCTCGCTGCTAGCAAACCGCTGCCTAATTAGCCAGCGAAAAATGGGGCAATAACCTGCTCATAAAATCTCAGATCCACTGTCTTTGGATGACTCACAGCTGCCTCTAAGTCAACTCGACAGATTTGGTCGGCCTGAAGAGCCACCATCTTTCCCCAGTCTCCCTGCGCAGCAGCATCAGCTGCTTCAACTCCAAACCGGGTGGCCAAAATCCGATCAAAGGCTGTTGGAGTTCCGCCCCGCTGGATATAGCCAAGCGTGGTAACCCGAGTCTCTAGCCCGGTGCGCCCCTCAATCTCTGAGGCAATCAGTTGCCCAATTCCGCCAAGACGCTTATGGCCAAAACGGTCGACCTCGTACTGCACTAACTCCATTGATCCGGCAACCGGTTGAGCCCCTTCCGCTACGACAAGAATCGAGGCAAATTTACTTCCCTCGTGCCTGCGAGTCAGTGCCTCACAGATCTGTTCGATCTGAAAGGGAACCTCGGGGATCAACGTCAGGGTGGCACCACCAGCAAGCCCCGCTCGGACTGCAATATGGCCTGTGTTGCGGCCCATCACCTCGACCACCATCACACGATCATGAGCTTCGGCTGTTGTGTGCAGACGATCGATTGCCGAAGTAGCCACATGCACAGCAGTATCGAAGCCAAATGTCATTTCTGTTGCGGAAATATCATTGTCAATCGTCTTTGGAACTCCAATGCACGCGATTCCATCTGTCATAAGGTCACGGGCAGCACCAAGGGAGCCATCCCCACCGATCACCACAAAACCGTCAAGGTGGTGGCGGCACATCGCATCGGCAACTCGCGATACTCCGTCATCGAACTGATAGGGCTGAATCCTTGAAGTACCCAGAATGGTCCCACCCCTTGGCAGAATGCCACGGCAACGTTCAATATTGAGTTCCTCCCAATCGTCTTCGAGTACCCCGCGCCAAGCATCTCGGAACCCAACGACGGTTCCACCATGAACTTTTTCGGTTTTGCGGACCACGGCCCGAATCACCGCGTTGAGTCCAGGGCAGTCACCACCAGAAGTAAGCACGCCAATTCGCATCTGTTCAGGATAGGCCGCAGCACAGATGCGGTCAGCGGAACTCTGGCATCGCTAGTGTTGCGAGATATGTCTGACACTTCTGCCGACAACGCCGCCATCATCACAATCGATGCCGGAACTACTGGTGTTCGAGCATTTGCCGTTGACCTTGATGGCCGCAACATCGGTCGAACGTATTGCGAGTTCACCCAGCACTTCCCTCAGCCAGGTTGGGTTGAGCATGACGCCGCCGAGATCTGGGCAGTTACTCAAAAGGTGCTCCACGAGCTAGTCACTGAACTTGGCAGAACGGTGGCGGCTATTGGAATCACCAATCAACGAGAGACGATCGTGGCCTGGAACCGCGGCACTGCTAAACCGCTTCACTCTGCAATTGTTTGGCAGGACCGCAGGACTTCGCAGAGATGTGATCAGCTCAGGGCTCAAGGCGAACTCCCAGCGATTCGAGCGGCAACAGGACTAGTCCTTGATCCGTACTTTTCAGCTTCGAAAATTGAGTGGCTGCTCACAGAGGGCCAAGTCGCGGCTAACCAGGAACTGCTGCTTGGCACGATCGACGCTTGGATTTTGTGGAACCTAACTGGCGGCGCAGCACATATGACTGACCCCTCAAACGCCAGCCGCACCATGTTGTTCGATATTCGCTCAGGTAAGTGGTCTCAGAGCCTCTGCGACTTGTTCGGTGTGCCCATCTGGGCTTTGCCAGAAGTCCGACCCTCTGCCGGTATCTTCGGAACAACAGTCGCTGGTTCGGGTCTGCCCGCAGGGATTCCCATTACCGCAATAGCTGGCGATCAGCAGGCTGCACTTTTTGGTCAGGCTTGTGTTCAAACCGGCATGGCCAAAAACACCTACGGGACGGGTTCATTTGTACTGATGAATATTGGGTCCACCTGCCCGGAACCCACCGAGGGCTTACTCACCACGGTTGCTTGGACACTGCCAGCGCGGATGCTCAGCACCGGCTCTGGCCCCGCAGCTGTTGACAGCACAGCCGGACTAGTTACTCACTACGCTCTTGAGGGGGCAATTTTTGCCACTGGCGCTGCAGTGCAGTGGTTGCGCGATGGGCTTGGCATTATCAAAGATGCCTCAGAAGTTGGTCCGCTCGCAGAATCGGTATCAGACAGCGGTGGCGTGGTGATGGTGCCGGCTTTTACTGGCCTGGGCTCGCCTTACTGGGATCCCTACGCAAGAGGTTCGCTACTTGGCCTGACCCGAGGGTCTGGCCGCGCTCAGCTTGCCCGTGCGGTTGTCGAGGCAATGGCCTATCAGACACGAGATGTTGTTGAGGCCATGAGCGCCGCATCTGGAACCCCGCTAGAACAGCTTCGAGTCGATGGCGGCGCCTCTGTGATGCCGCTTTTGTTACAACTGCAAGCCGACCAACTAGGGGTAACGGTGCTGCGCTCAGCAATAGCAGAAACCACTGCTCTAGGGGCCTCATATTTGGCTGGTCTGGGAGCAGGAGTATGGTCTGACGTGTCTGAGGTATCCAAGAACTGGAAAGCAGATGCTGCAGTACAACCCAGTGCAGATCGATCCGGAGCAGAGATTGAATATGCGCAGTGGCGACGTGCAGTGGAGCGCAGCCGAGGTTGGGCCACTAGCTAAAGCAGCGGGGAGTTGCAGTGCAGCGGCCACAAAGTGGGGAAGGGCGCTAGAGCAGAGCGCACAACGCCTGCAGCACCGAGCGCTCTTGCGCACGAATCGGCAAGCGACCTCGGCTGACTAGCAGTTTTAGACCTGGATTAGATAGTGAAGTCAAGGCCAACTCGTCATGTTCGCTTGTTGCGCCGTCGGCAGTGGCCCCAGCAATAAACGCACATAGCCATTTTTCATTCGGAACCTCTTCTCCGACAAAGACAACCACTGCAGAGGTTTGTATATCAACAAGTACAGCCCAATCGGCGCCAATCAATTCTTGCGCACCCTGCACCAATGCCGTGAGCGCTGCATGTGGGGAACCAGCATCCCTCATCACTCGGGCCACCTGAAGTGCTTGAATTGCTGGGTAAGCGGGTGGGCCATCAAGTTTACGAATGTCTTCCACATCCACGCCCTCGACTTGTGCAATTTCTGCGAGCAGTAGGTCTACGAGTTCACCATCGGGAAGTTCAATTACCAGATCATCTACGGCTCGACCGCCTCCGCGTTCAATGATCTCAATACCAATCACGTCTGCTCGCACTGCTCCAATTCGAGTAGCTACTGCTCCTAGCGCTCCAGGGCGATCAGGGATCCAAACTCGAAGCACATAAGTAGCCATGTCGAACAATCTAGGGTCAACAAATGACAGCACTGTTACAAGGCTGTGAACCAAGCAACCGAACCGAAGGTGAACCAAGCAACCGAACCGAAGGTGAACCAAACAACCGAACCAAAGGTGAACCAAACAACCGAACCAAAGGGCCAACTAGACCCTGCTGTAGGGAACATTGCTATCTTTAGGGAAATGTCACGAAAGCTAACCCCTCGCGGAAAAGAACGCAGGGCACAGCTCATTGCGTTCGCCACGCATGAGTTTGCCGAGAAGGGATACCACCTCACTTCGGTCGCAGACATCGTCGACGGCCTTGGCGTTGGCAAAGGTGTTTTTTACTGGTACTTCTCTTCTAAAGAGGAACTATTTCTAGAGATCATGCGTACTTCCCAACGAGGAATGCGAAAGCGCCAACAACAGGCAATCGCCGGCGTGGGTGACCCCGTCAAGCGAATAGAACTCGGTATCAGAGCCGGGGTGCTGTGGCTTGCCGAACACAACGACTTACGAAAGCTCTTTGAGTTTGCCCGCACCGAGGGCACCTTTAGAGAAGCCATGCGCAGCGGTCAGGCTGTTTTGGTCAGCGATGCGCGAGTGCATCTTGAGGAGGCAATTCAGCACGGCCGGATTCCAGATAGGGATCCCGAGGCCTTAGCTTTTGCCATTCTCGGAGTATCGAATCAGTTGACTGGCGTCTACATAGATGGGCGGGGTGAAGACCCAGAAGTTGTAGCCGATTTAGTGGTCTCATTCTGCAGAGACGGCATCGGTGTGAGCGTTAAGGACTAATCGAGTTTTTCCAGCACACGCTTAAGATTGCGCACTGCCTGATTAATCCGCTGTTCGTTCTCAATCAGAGCAAAGCGCACATTGCCCTCACCTCCGGGCCCAAACCCAACCCCCGGAGACAGTGCAACACCGGCTTCGCGAACTAAGAAGGAGCAGAACTCCACCGACCCCATCTCTAGATACGGTTCCGGAATCGGCGCCCAAGCAAACATTGTTCCCATCGGAGGCTCCATCTGCCATCCAATGCGATTCAATCCAGTACACAAGGCATCTCGTCGCACCTGATAGATGTCGTTGACCTCTCTAGGAAAGTCCTGCATCTCGTTAAGGGTGACTGTTGCAGCAATCTGAATGGGCTGAAAGGTTCCGTAATCTAGATAGGACTTGAGTTTGGCAAGTGCCGCAATCACTTGAGGATTGCCCAGCATGAATGCCATGCGCCACCCGGCCATAGAGAAGGATTTGGTCATCGAGTACAGCTCAACTGCTACTTCCTTTGCTCCCTCTGCCTGCAATATTGAGGGAGGTCGATACCCATCAAAACCCAAGTCGGCATAGGCATTGTCGTGCACCAAAATCACGTCTCGCTCGCGTGCAAAGTCAACCACCCGCTGCATGAAAGCAAGATCGACACAGGTAGTGGTCGGATTGTGCGGAAAAGACAAAACGATGACCCGCGGGCGAGGGTAGGAATACTCCCAAGCCTCAACCATATTTTCGAAAAACTCATCGCCGGTGCCTAGCGGAATCTCTCGTACATTAGCCCCAGCAAACAGCGGCCCAAATATGTGGATCGGGTAGCTCGGCGAGGGGACCAGCGCCGCATCGCCGGGTTCAAGTAGCACCCACATCAGGTGACTAAACCCTTCCTTAGCGCCGATCGTAGTGATGACCTCTGTCTCGGGGTCAATATCTACATCGAATCGGTGCTTGTAATAACTTGCGGCTGCTTCGCGCAGCTTAGGAATTCCGCGTGAAGCTGAGTAGCGGTGATTCCGCTCGTTATGGGCCGCCTCGCAGAGTTTTTCTACTGCTATTGGCGGCGAAGGCAGATCTGGGTTGCCGAAACCAAGGTCAATAATGTCTGCGCCTTCACGGCGAGCGGCAACCTTGAGCGAATCAATGATCGTGAAAACGTACGGGGGAAGCGAAGTAATTCGACGGAACTCCATGCCCGTACGCTAGTCCTCCGGTCGGAGCGCCTTAGGAACCTGTGCCAGAGTGCAGCTTTGCAGCAAGCAGCGCCGCTCCAACTGCTCCTGCTTCGGGGCCAAGCGGCGCCGAAAGAATCTGAACTGTTCGGTCCCTTGAGGCCGCCGGAAATCGAGTCACAAGCTCATCCTGCACCAGGGCTGTGAGCCGATCTCCCATTGCGGCGAGTCCCCCACCAATCACAATTATTTCTGGGTCAAACAGCAGCATCAGGTTTGCCAAGCCGAGCGCTACGTAACCAGCAAACTCGCCAAAGATTCGAACTGCGTCGGGCTCTTCCTGCTGCAGGAGTTCAGTCACCATCTCGCCATCAATTCGCTCCAGTGACCCGGCGCGAGCCAAAACTGCGTCAGCCCGACCATCGGCGGCAGCGAGTCGTCCGAGCCAGCCCAAACCAGAACCCGAGGCATATCGCTCCCAACAACCTCGTTGCCCGCAGGGGCACTCAGGCCCAGTCGGATTAATCACCATGTGGCCCGGCTCACCAGCAAACCCGTGTGCCCCTCGAAGCAGTTTGCCGTCGAGCACCATTCCGCCACCGATTCCTGTTCCTAAGGTCACCGCCAGAATCGAACCTGAGCGAGTACCAAACATTGATTGTGCAGCGACGGCCACGCAGTTGGCATCATTATCAATCGCAATCGGAACACCAAAGCGAGCCGACAGCGCGGCTTCAACATTGACCCCAATAAGGCCCGGCGCGTTAGGTGAAGAACGCGCAATTCCATCAAGGCCGATGAATCCCGCTAGCCCCACACCAATTGCATCAACATTGTGATCGGAGCGATCAATAAGTGTTGCCGCTGCGAGTTCAATCTGGGTCAGTACTGCGAGTTCATGCGAGGAGGAACTCACAAGTTCGCGGTCCTGCACTGCAGGATTAGCCAGATGCGCTTTTTCATGTTCACCGCCCGTAGCTAGTCCGGCAACTGCCGGCACCAGTACTCGTGCTGCCAGAGTTTTGGTTCCTCCAACATCTATTCCAATGACATTGCTCGCTCGCTGATCACAAACCATCGCCCCTCAGTGGATCACAGTCTAAGAATCTGGGCCAGTAGAGATGCTGACCTACTAGAACTGTGGCATTCAGAACTGAATAGCTGAAGCTAAAAACCGGCCGGTCTGCGCCTGCTCAAAGAGCCATTGGTTCTCGCTCAAAATAACTAATTGCACAACCGCAGACATCTCTCTTGCACGCTCAATGACTTTATGCTGCGCCAACGGATCGCTTGGTAAAGAGTCAATCAACAGCGGGACAGAACCCAAAAATGACACTGTCCGTTGCTGAGCAACTCGCTCAATCAGCGCCCACTCACAGTCATTAGCTGCCGAGGGCTTACGGTGAACCCTCGGGCTTGATCGGTATGTGGGCGGCAGGACTGGTTCAGGCCGCTCAGCTTTGTGCAGGTTGGCCTCGCCATGGGCCAAGGATTCAAGAAGGTCTCGCTCTTGAGCTCTCAGTTGCAGTTCCTCTTCACGCAGATCGGCTACTTGCAGCATTGCTTCATCATGTTGAGCAACCCGGGACTGAGCATCAATCATTGTGTCCATCAGGTTGTCTAACTCAGCTTCCACCTGAGCCCACTCGCTCACATCACGCTGTTCAAGTTCTTCTGTCTCAGTGGCTGCAATCTGAGCTCGCAGGTCATATACCTGAGACTGGGTAGTAGCCACCCAATCGGAGGGATCTTGAAATACTGCAAGCCAAAGATCTACTCCCTCGACAAGACGCTCGGGGCTGCTCGTCCAAGCATCTGAGTCAATCCAAGTCTGTGTTAGGACGGGACCGGCAGCACGTTGAACTGCTAGCCGTAGCAGGTCCGCAGTGGCAAACACCTGTTCACTGTCCGCTACTACCACTTCAACTTTTCGTTCACGTAGCTCCGCGACAACCTCTCGCACGCTCTCGGCTCGTTGAGCATCGGCCGCTGCAGCCGACACTTGCCCGACAGAGAATTCCGAATCGAGATCGACCGAACCATCAGTGCCGAGCGGATCGACTCTGCCCAATAGCGCCGAGGCTGTTTGCAGCATCACCGAGAGTTCCATCTCTGCAAGTTCAAGGTCTTGCGGATCTGGTGACCCGATTAAGAGTTGTTGAAGTTCTTGCTCATACTGTTGCACTCGTAGCAGAGCGCTGTCTCTGCGCGATGCACGCTCAACGTCACTCTGCACCAGAGGGATCCCACGCACATAGGCGCTATAGGACTCATAGCCAAGGCGTTGCAGTAAAAGTGTCTCCTCTAATCGAAGATCTTGCAAAGTTTGCACTGGCTGGGCGGTCTGTGAAGACAGCTCAGACAGAGGTAACAGCAGACTTGGGTACGAGAAAATATGGTTACGTAACTCTTCAAGGCGGATCAGGTCACTTGGGTCTGGCGCCGGTGACACACTCGCTGCAGTGCTTGAACTGAGATCATCTTGAGCGGCATCCAAGTTCTGCTCGACCTCAATGCGCCGTGAAGTTGCGGCTACCGTAAGGTCGCTAATCTCACGCAAATTTCTAAGCGAGCTGTAAATGCGTACAGCAAGGTCTTGTGCAACAGGGTCTGGTGCCATCGTTACCGTCAGCAGGCTTTTAAGCTCAGCTAGGGTGTCGCACACCTCTAACAGGTCGAGTCTGCTGACCATGTCAAGTTTATCGATCAGCACTGCGATCTGGTTCTGCAACTCTTCTCTGTAGGAGTCAAGGTGTTGACGATCTCGCTTCCAATCAGCTTTCAGTACTGCTCGACGCGACTCCAGAGTGTCGATCTGGCCACGACAGGTATTCAGCACCGAGGCTGCCATTGCGTCAAGGTCAGATCGCGCCTGCTCCATTTGCATCATTAGCTGAGTTCTGGCCTGTACCACCTGCTGCAGTTCTTGGCGCTGGGCAACAACCCCCTGTTGAGTCGCTGAGGGCTCCAATTGGGCCTGGGAAACAGCAGGCGAAGCGAGGACAGCAGTTTCCCATTGCAAAACGGCATTCACAGATGGGTCTAGGTGCAACCCCTGAAGCGTTAGCTGATCTAGGGCTAGCTGCACCGCTCCGACTTCAATAACTCCAGAGCATTCCAACTGCCCAGGGGTGGAAAAAGCCTGAAAAAGCTGGATCAATTTGCGGCGGATCTCTGGCGTAGCACCGCGCAGAACCGTCAGCTGAGGATGCAGCTGCAGCGGTGCTCCTTCTGGAGCCAGGTGATCAATACGTAACAGTTTCATCAGAATCTTGTGTATCTGTCGGCTGATAGCTGCCGAGACTAAATATTGCAGCCGAAAAATTTGAGCTACCGGTAGCCCGATTCGACCTAATCAACCGTTATCCGGCGGACCCTTGAAGATGGCGGAGTTCTCTGCTTCGGCGGCACTACTTCTGGCTCGTGAGCTTCCGCTGGCTCGTTAGCTTCCGCTGATCCGTGAGCTTCGGCTGATTCGGGCTCAGAATCAGGCTCAGGCTCAGCCCAGGCACTGCGCTCCCAAGGCTGCTCCTGCTTGCTCAAACCGCTGCGCACCATATCTGCCACCGAACTAGCGGCTTCAGAAATTCGATCAGGATCTTCAACTACTTCCTCAACTAGATCCAAAAATGACCTAGCCGCCTTAATCATTTCTTTTGCAGCACGCTGTAAGTGCTCCACTCCATCTGATGTCCGAGAATCTGATGTCCGAGAATCCTGCATTCCCCAATGATTGCCGTTTTAGCGCCGCTCGTCAGATTGAACTAACTACTGCTCAACTCAGCGGCACTGCGGCTGCGCCAAATCTGACTGCAAGACAACCATCTTGCAAGCTCGCTGCACTGATTTCTCGTCGCGACAAAGAGTCCGGCAGGCTCAAATTGCGTCGATGTGGGCCAATAGAAATAAACAAGTCATCCCCCGAACGAGTCAGGTCTAAATCCCCTGAGTCTGCGAACGGCAACTCGAGTGAGAGCACATACTCATCACCCTCACGCTCGACTCTAAGCGGTCGGCTACTCACGAGTCGTAACGACGGGTCAGTGTCGCCCCATAACCCCTCGGCGAAGGTCTCCAGGGCGGCGAGTCCAACAACTTCGCCACCCGCGTGATCTGCGCGAAACACGCTCAGGGCACCAAAGCTGCTGTCGATAGTTTCAAGATGAACCTGCTGCTGCTCGCGCCAAGAATCAAACCACGGATCTTGAGCAAGCTGGGGCAGAATCCGGTTCACGATCACCGCGTCAACCTGATAGCCGAATAACGAAAGATATGTATAGGTTCGCCGCGCTTCTGCAATCACCATCGACTCTGGGTTCATCACCAAACGGGCAGAAGTGATGCTGGGGTCGGAAAGTATCCGACGCACGGAATCTAAAGAATCGTACAGACGCTGACCGGCGTTAAAAACCGCATCGTTGGCAACCGGCAATGAAGTCAGACGAGAGAGCAGCGGTCCAACCATGCGGTTCATTCGCCGAGAGGCCGGATAGAGCCGTTCCATGTACCAACTCAAAATATCTGGCAGAGACAACAACCGAATGGTCTCGGCAGTGGGCGCACAATCAACCACGATCACGTCAAAGCGGCCAGACTCACACAGGGCTTCAACCTCTGTGAGTGCAAACAGTTCGTCAAGGCCAGGAATAATCGAAAGTTCTTCGGCTTCGATTGCTTCAACTCCAGCCCAATCCAACATGTCCATCATCCAGCCGCGGATCTCTCCCCAGTTCTCTTCAAGGCGCTGACGCGCATCTAGTTGCTGGGCCCAACAGCGCGGAGCAACTTCTATAGGCTCTGAGCCCAGCGCAACTCCCATAGAATCAGACAACGAATGCGCCGGGTCTGCCGAGGTAACAATCACACGTTGACCCCGCTGGGCAATACGGAGCGCAGTTGCCGCAGCCGTGGTGGTCTTACCCACTCCACCCTTGCCAGTGAACAGCAGAACCCTCATGGTTTACGCCTTGCGGGCTGTACTTGCTGAGCGGGAAAGAGTCCGTAGCGGACAGCCCAGAAACCGCACAGCGACAACCCCAAAATGGGTACCAATGTTGCAAAGGCAAGGGGCGTAAAGGGTCGGGCAGCTGCACCGCTGAATGCAATCACTAGCTGAGCTACGAGCGACCCCAGCAAACTGACCTGCACTGCTCGCGGCGCAGATCCCGCCAAAAAGAACAGTCCGCCAATGCCCATGAGATCATCTCTGCTTCGCGACGCAGCAAGTACAATATCGGCTGCAAACAATGCGCTGCCAGCAAAAGAGAATCCGACTGAAACTACAAAGAAAGCCGCAATAAACCGATCGGGATCAATTACTGCCGCTGCAGTCACTAGTGCAAAGAGTGCTGTGCTTAACCAAGAAGCCGAAGTAACCCAACGGCCTGGAATACCCTCGCCAAAGGCTGCGTCCATGCGCTCCCGGCGTGCCGCAGAGGTAGCGGCAGAATGGGCTTCGAACTCAGCTCGAGCCTGCGCTGCGGTCTGTTGTGAATTGGTCTTCCCTTTTGGCGATGAACTCATTGCTCTCTATCATGGCGGCGCTAGCCATGCGAAGCACGTTTGAGAGCTAACTCATCGCAAGATAGTTGTCAGGTCGCAAGGTGGCTAGGAATACTGGGCGTAGCAGTTTGCTTGGCCGCTAGGTATTCTGCCCTCTCGGCAAGAATTACTGACCGTGACGACCGGGTCGGCTGATCAAGCAACCCAGCTAAGCCCAGCTGCAGGGCCGCCCAAGCTGCATGAGCGGCGAGCAGGTCGTCAGGATCATCTAAAAATCGTTCCAGAAGCTGCTGCAGGTCGGCATTGAGCGGCTGCTGGGAATTGCCAAGAACAACAAGTGCATTTCTGCGCACATAACGCGGCTCACGGGCAGGAATGTACCAACGGCCAACCGTTGCAAGTAGGTCCTCGTCGCTAGCAGAGAGCAACCAGTGCAGATCTAACCAAGTGCCCGGGACTTGAGGAGTGTCGAGCTGCCCGCCAAGTGGCCGTGTTTTAATATCGGAGCGACGGCTTGGCGGACAGACCTCTTGGCACTCATCGCAGCCGTAGATGCGATCACCGAGTGCCTGTCGGTACTCCTGCGGAAAGTCACCCTTTGCTTGTAACAACCATGCCAAACACTTTCTTGCGTCAAGCACTCCGGGGGCAATGATTGCCTGGGTGGGGCATCCGTCTAGGCAGCGTTGACAGCTCCCGCAACCGTCCTCAAGCGGTTGTTCGTTGACGGGCAACAGGGCATCGGTAAGCACCGAGCCAAGAAGAAACCAACTTCCCTCTCCAGGAAGCAACACATTGGAACTTTTGCCATACCAGCCAATACCTGCGCGTACAGCTGCAGCGCGATCAACAAGCGCATTGTCATCTGCGAGCACAAGCGCCCGAAACCCTGCTGCGATGAGCATTTCGGCAATTTTACCTAATGCGAACCGAAGCTGCTCGTAGTGATCGGCGGTGGCATAGCGGGCAACTCGAGCAGAGGGTTGCTCTGGAGGTTTGGGAAGCGCAGTTTCGTACCTATAGGCGGCTACTAACATGGATTTCACGCCAGGAAGAGACACCGACGGGTCAGTAGACCGAGCTGGGTTTCGATACGTGAAAGCCATATCTGCATTCAGGCCTTGATCTCGGCGCTGTTCAAGCACCTGTCGAGTCTGCACAAAGGGCGAGGCATCACACACCCCAATCGCAGCGAGCCCCTGCGATTTACCCAAGCTGAGCAATTGATTGCAGAACTTTGCGTTCTGTTCGGCCGTCAAGGGTTCCACCTGACCATTTTGGCTTACGCGGCTACCAAACGCTCTACCGGGTGTAGAGCAAGTCTCAGGCCGGATCAGGTTCGATGTGTTCACGGGCTAATGCTGCGGCAGCGTGGTCTATTGGCCCACGCGTTCGAGGGTCAGCGCCGCTTCTTAGCAACACAAGAGCACCGAGGGCACACAACGCAGCAACGCTGAACCCGGCGCTGTACCCTCCAAGCCCAACCGAGACTCCTAGAACTGCTGCACCAATACCCTGCGAAAGATCAAAAAAGCTACTGATAGTGCCAATAGCCGACCCACGCTCGGAATCTGGTACTCCCGTGAGCGCCAAAGTAAGAACTGATGGGTACAGCAAGGACATCCCAATAGAGAAGACGACCGTGCCCAGATATAGGCCGAACTTTGTTTGCAGTAATGCAATGATCAGCAGCCCAGCAGCAGCCGCGGCTGTAGAGAGTGTGCCTGCTCGAAGCGGACCGATTCTGTCGGGGATCTTGGCGCCAAGAATGCGTACAAGAAGAACTGTGCACCCATACAGCAAAAACACGCTGCCCGAGTTCTCAAGCCCAACATCGCCCACATACAGCGGCATGAACGCGGCAAAGCCCGAAAGGCCGATCATGCCCAGAAACAGCACAGATCCTGGGATAAGCGAGGAACGGTTAATGAGTGGCGCGGGTTCGCCACCTGGTGCTGCGTGCACCACAGTCTCGGTGGTAAACAACCCGATCACGGCAGAAATCACGGCACACACCAGCGCCAAAACCCAGACGCGATTGAAGTGAGTTTCATCAAGAACAAACTCACCTAACGCAGGACCAAAGGCTAAACCGCTGTAGATAGCTACAGACCAATAACTAATGGCCTCGCCACGCCTTGCAGGGGGCGCAAGGTCGGTGATCATGGTGCCAGCACCCACAAAGAACGCCGCTTCGCCCACTCCGCCCAAAAGCCGGGCAGCAAAGAGCATCTCTGGGCCAGTGCAGAGCAAATAGAAGCCCACTGAAACTGCGACGATACTGGCGCCACCCACAATCAGAACCTTGCGGCCGACAGAATCACCAATGCGACCAGCGAAGGGCCGAACAAGTACTGCACCGATTGAAAACGAGCCGACCAGAATGCCAACCGCTAGCTCACTTCCGCCAAGTGGACCTGCAACAAAGAGTGGGACCGTGGGCAGCAACATTCCGATCGAGAAAAAGTAGAACAATCCGCAGAGAACTACCGTTACAAATTGTCGAGTGATAACTCTCTCAGCCGGAAGTGCAGTTGGGGGCTTAGTCACGCTAGGAGCAATACCCAACAAGCTGATCGGGTAAACAGAAGCGACCCCCAGCATCAGGGGGAAACTCAATAACTTGGGTTACAGCATCTGGGTTAAGCGGGCCATACAGATGAGGAAACAGTAAGTCGCCCTCTGCTGGAACCCCTGGTTCCCAGCGCAACTCGGCGCTCAGAAGCAACGGATCGATCAGCAACAGGACTAAGTCGCTACGACCCGCATAGTATTTATTTGCAGGAAGAAGCAGTAGATCAACCGAAGAGAGATGCATAAACCCGAGGCTGTCTTGATCAGGGGTGGTGTAACCCTGCACTGCCCGCAGACATAGGTCTGCCTCAGTCTTTTCGCAGATATGCACAAGTGGGGCTGGCATCTGAATCATGAGTTGTGGGCAAGGCTGAGGAGCTGAGAAGAGGACACAACATTGGCGCCGAGCCGTCGTGCTCCGTCTTGAACCCGACGATCTGAACTTACGACTAAAACGGCTTGATCTGTTGGCAGCTCGGCCACCATCTGCAGAATCAGGTCATCGGCCTCGATCTCTGCATGACTGAAATGAACGCGCACAGCTAACGGGGCACCAACAGCGGGCCGACTGCCAGTGCCCTCACCATCAAAGACCACATGAATAAGCGCCGAGGTGCGCGCCTGCAGTGCAGCAAAGAGATTGAGCAGCGACTCTCTTTGTGATGCACCGTCTAGCTGCGGCCAAGCCTCCATTGAGATGTTGTACCCGTCTACAATCACGATGATCTGCGGGGTGAACAGCAGTTGCTCAACACCTTCCGGAGTTCCTTCGATTACCCCTCTCAAAAGGCGCAGTGGGGTTCGCCTGGGCGGGCGCTGAGCCAGATTAGTGGCGTTCTCCGGATTAGCAGCGCTGGCAGAAGGGCTCTGGCGCGCTGCTCTGCTGGCTACAGGACTGGCTTTAGGTCTGGATTGGCCGGTGGAGCGACTCTGTTCTTCGCTGCCCGCCTTAGGCGGAGTAACGGATGGGGCAATCGTCTGCGCCACAAGGGCCAACTGCTGCCCGAGAGATATCGCTGCTTGGGCTGCCTGCTGCACAGCTTGTTGAACCTTGACTGGATCAACTTCCTGCCATGGCGACTCAGGCAGCGACTGGGTGGGCTCAGCAACAGCCTGTTTTTCTGAGCCTTGTTTGGCCAGTATCTGGGTCAACTGCTGCTCGGCCGCGTCGGCTCGGCTAACTGCCTGGCGCGACTCCTCAAGGCGAGCCGCAGCGCGCTTCTCTGCCTCTTTCATGGAGCGGACTGCTTGTTGACGCTCTTGTTCGAGTTGTTGCACCCGCTGCGAGAGCTCATTGCACTGAGCATGAACCCCGAGCAGTATTGCGCGTTCCGCAGCCAGCGCATCTGTTGCAGACTGCGAAACTTCGACTGCAACGAGCAGCTCAATCTTCAGCTCGGCCGCTGCCTCTTCTGCTTGAGCGAGTCGCCGCTCCGCAGTCCGACCCTGCACCCCCGCAGCGGCATCTGCCTCTTCCTCTGCAAGCGACGCAATCAACAATTCGAGCTCAGTTGACCAACCTTCGGGGCGATGAAGAAAGAGCCAAGAACCCCGTCCAAGGTCTGCTTCAGACCAGCGGGCTGCCACAGAATTACGGAACTGCTCATCTGAGTCGAGAACATCTAGAACTTTGCGGGCAGCAACGGACGGCAGCCGGACAAAGTTGAGCAGCGGCCTAAGCGCAACCGGCGGCAAGGGCGCACCATTGGATTGATGTGAGGCATCTTTCTTTGCCTGCACAATGGCGCTCTCGATAGCCCGGTTGAGTACTCGCACGCGACTCAGCTGATAGGCACCTTCGCTCGTGCGATCAAACTCCAGATTCTGCGCCAAGGGTCTCACCGTCTAGTTGCTCTGACTCAATCTGAATGACCGAAGCATCAGTTCCGCACCATCGACAAACCACAGACTCATATTCCTCATCTAAAATTACTTGATCTTCGATACTAAGTTCGCCACCCACGGTGTAGTGATGAAACGATCGCGTGCGCCTAGAAACTGTCACTTCAAATCTTGTCAGGTTGCCACAGGCGGTGCAGCGATAACGCGGTGGACCAGCATCTATAGGCACGTCTGGGGAGGTTTGCATGCCAAGATGTTAGCGCCCGCACAGACAGCACCCTCTGCTGATCAGTTGCTTTGCAACTGCGCCGCGGCTTGGCTTGCAGCCACGAGCCTGTCGAGCGCTGCAGACGCCCTGCCGTCGTCAATCGAAGCCGAAGCAAGTTCGACTCCAGCTGAAAGGTCGGGAGCGCACTCAGCAACCACTAACCCTGCCGCAGCGTTCAGCACCACCATGTCTCGGAGCGGGCCCCGCTCTGCAGCAAGGATTGAGCGTGCCGCTGAAGCATTTTCTTCTGGTCCGCCCACGTGGATCTGTTCAAGGGCGACTCGCTGTAAGCCAACCTGTTCTGGCTCCACCACAAAGCTGCGCAGTTCACCCTCAAACAGTTCGGTCACCTGTGTAGTTCCAGTAGTGGTGAGTTCGTCTAATCCACCCTCACCGTGCAACACCCAAGCCCGACTCAGCCCTCGGCGTTGCAGCACCTGCGGCACTAGCGCCATTAGCCGAGGGTCTGAAACGCCAAGCACCTGACGCCCGACTCGACCCGGATGAGACAGCGGCCCCAGCACGTTGAACACCGTGGGTACCCCAAGTTGTGCCCGTACGGGCGCAACGTGACGCATCGAGGGGTGAAACATGCGAGCAAATGCAAAACCCACACCAGCCAAGCGCATACAACTCAACACGCCCTCACCGTCGAGTTCTACAGCAATCCCGAGCGCCTCTAACAGGTCAGTTGACCCAGAGGTTGAGGATGCCTTGCGGTTCCCGTGCTTACAAACCGTCGCGCCAGCAGCTGCAGCCACGATCGAGGCCATCGTAGAGACGTTGAATGCGTTACCCGCAAGCGCGGCAGACCCGCCAGTTCCAACAATGTCAAGAGTTTTGGAGGGGTCATCAAGTTGTAGCGGGGATGACACAGCGAGCATTGCGCCTATTAGGCCAGCAACCTCTTCCACCGTCTCGCCCTTAATTCGGAGCGCCACACTAAAGGCCGCGATTTGAGCATCGGTCGCCGTGCCCTCGAAAATGCGTTCAAGTGCCGCGGCCGCCACCTCTGGCGCCAGATCGTTACCAGCAATCAGATCGGCTATCACGCCAGGCCAAGCACCTGCGACAGAAAAAGCTCCCATAATGCGGTTTCCCCTTGATGAGCTACCCAACCGGGCAGGGTGACAAATTATCCGGCTACGCCGCCAGAGGAGAGTGACGCAACTTCATCTTCGGCGGGGAGTCCCATAGTTCTTGCCCGGCGACGACGACGAATAATGCGTTGACGCTCACGTTCAGTTGCGCCTCCCCAGATGCCGTTGTGTTCACGGTGTGAGATGGCATGCTCCAAGCAAACTGCTTGCACAGGGCACTCAGAACAAACTGATTTTGCGGCCCCAGCCTCTTCATCAGTGACGGGATAAAAAATAATGGGATCGATGCCTCTGCAGGCCGATCGATCTACCCATTTCAGGTCCATAGGGGTGATTCTGCCCCTGTCAACGCCTGATGTCCAAGTGAGTATCAAGATTCAATGATTTATTCAGGCATTTACTTAGGGAGTTCTTAGGGATTTGTTCAAGGATTTGCCTGAATCTGCTATGTCACAGACCACATGCACATCTACACTCCGAGCGTGAGTACTCGTCCTTTCATTCGAGCCACCTCGTTAGAGGCGCTGCGGTCCGAAACCTTTGATGTTGTGGTGATCGGAGGCGGAGTTACTGGCGCCGGCGTAGTGCTTGATGCCGCGTCCCGAGGCCTTCGCGCAGCGCTTATCGAGCGTGATGACTTTGCCTCTGGAACATCATCGAAGTCCTCAAAACTCATCCACGGCGGTTTGAGGTACTTGCAGCAGGGCGAGATCGGCTTGGTCTACGAAGCGCTTGCCGAACGGCAAAGGCTGCTGCAGAACGCCCCTCACCTGGTCAAACCGCTACCTTTTCTGATTCCCATGTTTGGGAAAAATGGAATTATTCCCGCCAAAATTGCGCGTCTGCTCGGCGGGGCAATGTGGGGATACGACCTAACTGGGGGGTTGCGGATCGGTAAGAAGCATCAGCGACTCAATAAGGCAGAGGCGCTCGCTTATATGCCAACGCTCCCGCAAGAACGGCTTGTTTCTGCATACCTGTATTTTGATGCCGCTGCAGATGATGCCCGACTTGTTGTGGCCCTTTTACGAACAGCCGCGCTTGAATATGGGGCAGTCATCGCCAACGAAGTAGCTGCAACGGGCCTTTCCAAAGATGTTGGCGGTCGAGTTACTGGTGTCAGCGTCATGGCCGATGGCGAAGAGTTCACTATTGCGGCGCGGTCTGTGGTCAACGCTGCAGGCGTGTGGTCAGACGATGTTCGCTCGCAAGACGAGGGCAAGCATCCGGACTCGATTCGTCCGGCCAAGGGAATCCACATCACAGTGCCTTGGGAACTTGTCCGCAACGAGGTTGCTGCAGTAATTCCGGTTCCCAAGGATCGCAGATCTGTGTTCATCGTTCCGCTCGGCGCCTTGACCTATGTGGGCACTACGGACACGGATTATGACGGCCCGATTGACGACCCTCAGTGCACCTCCGAAGACATCGACTATTTGCTCGGTGCCCTGAACGGATCTTGCACCACCACCATTACCAGGGATGCAGTAGTTGGCACATGGGCAGGGCTTCGCCCGTTAGTCAAGGCTGCATCAAGCGGCAGAACTGCCGACTTATCTCGCAAGCACAACATCAATCGCTCTATTTCTGGGTTAGTGACCATCACTGGCGGCAAGCTCACCACCTATAGAGAGATGGCAGCCGACACCGTCGACGAAGTCACCACCCATGTGCTGCAAAGAAACGGCGGCACCGAGGGAATCGGCAAAAGTTGTACCAAGAATCTGCGAATTCGCGGTACTACGGGCTACGCAACTTTGGCCTCAGCTAGCTCTCTATATCCGGCCGTCAGCACCGACCTGCAAGAACACCTGGGAAACCGTTACGGCGGAGAAGCCCGTGTGATGCTGGCTGCGATCCAACAAGACCCAACTCTTGGTGAAACCATTGTTTCTGGTCTGCCCTACACAAAAGCGGAAGTGCAGTTTGCAGTTCGCCACGAGATGGCAAACTCGATAGACGACGTGTTATCACGGCGCACACGGGCGCGGATTTATGCCCGAGATGACTCTGCTGATGCAGCCGATGCAGTAGCTGAGTTGATGGCCTTAGAACTCGGCTGGGATGACGTAACTCGCAAGCAAAACGTTGAGGCCTACCGTTATTCAATTGAACACGAGCGCGAGGCTGCCGGGCTACCCAAGACGCACCTCAGTAGCCTGCTGCAAACCTGAGAACGCTTAAGCCAAATCAGTACTCCTCTCAGGAATCATCACAGCAGAACCAACTAGGCCGAATCAGGGGACTCAATGACGCAGGAACGTGCAGCAAAAGACATTGAGCCCGGCCCAGGAGCACCAACTCCCCCAATCCCACTTGCCGGAACTGCCGCAGGGGCAACCTCAAAGCGCCGCGGATCACGGGTGGGTATTACCCAAGCCGTGCTGCGTGATTTACGGTCCGCTTGCGCTGATGTAACCGAAGACCCAGCCATCATCGGCGAATCAAGCAGAGATTGGTGGCCCCTTGCAATGACCTGGGCGTTACAGGGCCAAGTTGGGTCACGTGCTGCTGCAGTTGCTCGGCCTACCACTGCGCAAGAAGTGGCTGAACTTCTTGCGGTGTGTAACAAGTGGGGGCTACCCGTTACTGCAGCCGGTGGACGCTCAGGCGTATTAGGAGCCTCTGTTCCAGTCTTTGGAGGTGTCCTTCTCGATATGTGCGGCCTGAACGGAATTACTGCTGTAGACGATGCCTCGCTACTAGTCGATGTTCTACCCGGCACATTCGGTGATCGATTTGAACACGACTTGCGCAGCAACCACTCACTCACCTGCGGGCACTGGCCACAATCAATGACCCTGTCCACCGTGGGCGGCTGGATTGCATGTCGTGGCGCCGGTCAGATGTCTACCCGCTACGGAAAAATCGAAGATATGGTCCAAGGCCTTGATGTCGCGCTTGCCGATGGGCGTGTGGTGAGCACAGGCGGATTCCCTCGCACTGCCACTGGCCCCGACCTGACACAGATGTTTGTTGGTTCCGAGGGCACGCTGGGCGTTATAACAAGCGCCCGACTGCGGGTGCACCCCGCACCGGCCGAAGATCGCCGCGCAGCGTGGTCAGTAAGCACCTTTGAACAGGGCTTGGAGCTCTGCAGGCGCATTCTGCGACGAGGAGCTACACCTGCAGTACTTCGCCTGTACGACGTCATAGAGTCGGAACGCAACTACCACCTTGGAGATGGTCGGTGCGTAGTTTTGGTATTGGATGAGGGTGACCCAGCACTCATCGATGGCGTCATGAGTGTTGTGACAAACGAAGCAGAACACTCGTCGGCTTCACCACTTGATGCAACTTTGTTAGATGTCTGGCTAGCCAAGCGCAATGACGTTTCCGCCTTAGAGCAACTCATCACACGCGGGTTTGTTGTAGATACTCTCGAAGTTTCGGCACCTTGGGCTGTGCTGCCGAAATTACACAGAGAAGTAATCGGTGCCATTGCAGCAGTTCCGGGGGTAGTGGCAGTCTCTGCGCATTGCAGCCATAGCTATCTAGATGGCGCATGTTTGTACTTCACGTTCGCAGCACAGCCAGCACCTACCGAGGGCTCGTCTACTGCGAGTACGGAAGAAGTAGACGAGCTATATGTGTCCCTATGGGACGCAGGAACTCAGGCTGTGCACTCAAACGGGGGTTCGCTCTCTCACCATCATGGAGTTGGGCTCAATCGATCTCGCTTTGTGGCCCAAGCGCTCGGTAGCGGTCTTGAAGTATTCCGTTCACTCAAAACAGCACTAGACCCGAAGGGCATCATGAACCCCGGCAAGATGGGCCTCAAGTCGGCCTTCGGAAGCATCGGATTACTCGGAGAATGAGCAGTTCGAAATCTGGGCCAACAGGCATTGTGTTACCAGAGATCACTCCAGCTCAGGCGCTCTGGCGAGGAATGGTGACGGCGCTAGTCGTTGTCCTACCGGTTGGCATCCTGAATCAGTACCTAGTCAGCAGCGGCGATCTTTCTGCAGCCTCGCCAGTAGTCATCTTCTTCATCATTTTGATTCTGGTTGGAGCAGCTTCTGGTGGTTGGGCAGTCATCAGACTCTCGCCTCAGGCCCCATTGCATTATGCCGCCGGTGCAGCGGCACTTGCCTATCTGATAATACAAAGCATTGGCGTGGCCATACGTCTGTTCAGCGATAAGCCGATTAGCTGGCTTGGCTACCCGTTACAGGCCCTACTCATGGCTACCTTCGGAATGCTGGGCGGCATGTACGCTCGCCGTTGGCTAAGCCAGAATGGGGCTGCTGATTCTACTGAGAGGGAGTTCGAATGAGCATTCTGGTTATGGACCTTGGAACCTCGGGGGTGCGCTCAGCAATCGTGCATCCGGATGCCACGGTCACACATGAGTTCAGGCGAGCAACCCTGCCCGAGACCCCTGTTCCAGGACTAGTCGAGTTTGATGCTCTTCTGTATGCAAATCAGGCATTGGAATGTGCCCGAGAGACTCTGGCCGAGCATGGGACAGTTGCTGGTGTTGGAATCAGCAGCCAGCGAGCAACAACCATTGTTTGGGATCGCGCAACTGGGCAACCGGTAGCCCCCGCTCAAGGCTGGCAAGACTTAAGAACAGTTGGAGACTGCCTAGTGCTAAACGCCGAAGGCTTTCACTTTTCTCCCACTCAATCAGCAACCAAGCTTGCAAACATTCTTGATTCGGTAGACCCCGAACGTGAGCGTGACCTGTGCTTTGGAACTCCAGATAGCTGGATGATTTTTCAGCTCACTGGGGGCGCCGAACACGTTTCCGATTTATCGAATGCCGGCATTTGGGGACTCTTGACCTCAGATGGAACTCAGCTTGATCAGCGCGTGCTGGATCGGTTGCGAATCCCTGAACGGATGATTCCGCGCATCGTTGACTCGACCGGCGCAATCGGTCCGGCGGTTGCTCTGCCCGGTGCCCCAATTATTTGCGGCGTTGCTGGCGACCAGCAGTCCTCATTGATTGGTCAGGCCTGTGTCCAACCCGGAATGGCCAAGGTCACTTTTGGTACAGGCGGGATGCTAGATGTCTACCTCGGCCCAGTAAGACCAAAATTCAACACCCGTGGCGCAGGTGGCACCTTTCCGCTGGTCTGTTGGCAAGACAAAGGCACCGCAATGTGGGGACTCGAGGCAATCATGTTGTCTGCTGGCACCAACGTTGAATGGTTGCGCGACGATCTCGGCTTGATTCCAGATGCACCCTCTTCGGCCAAGATTGCGGCAACCGTTGACTCAACCGAAGGAGTTGTCTACGTACCCGCTCTACTCGGACTCGGCACCCCAAATTGGGATTACGGAGCGCGCGGTGCGCTACTTGGACTAACACGGGGCAGCACGGCGGCACATATCGTTCGCGCTGTGCTCGAAGGGGTCGCCGAACGTGGGGCGGACCTAGTCGAGTCTGCCGAGATTGACTGTCAACTTCAATTCTCAACTCTGAGAGTCGACGGTGGCATGGCTGCCAATCCAGTATTTGTGCAGGCCCTTGCAAACGCTACGCAAAAACCAGTCGAAGTGGCGCCTGTTACCGAGGCGACTGCACTCGGAGCCGGATTTTTGGCCGGTCTTGCAGTTGGCATCTGGAACTCTTGGGATGAGATTGCCGAAACATGGCAGCCTGCGTTTGCAGTAGAACCCGGACCAGCAACCGATCGCGACCGTTGGAAAGACGCTGTTTCACGTGCTAGCGGGTGGTACGGAGACCTTTCCGCTCTGGACTTCTAAGCAGCTGAAGGCGTGCTGTTCTGGCGCTGACGGGCCTGCCGTCCCCCACCAAACCAAGAGCCCATATCTAAGAAGAACCCAAACACAACCAAGATCCAACCAATCCCGCTCACCCCTTGGCCTGGCGCATAACAGATTGCATACAACACAGTCGTATAAGGCAGGAACACAAAGCCAGCGAACCCAATGAGGAACGAGTTAAAAGCAATACTGAGTCGCTCAGAGAAGACCTGCATGCAAAACAACACAAACCGGGGCGATAAGAACATGAGTACTGCGATGATGCAACCCATTGCGGATTCTCCAATCATTACGGCAGGCCACAGATGCCTGCCCGTCGGTATTGTGAGAGACTACTCAGGTCGGTGAGTCAGTTGGGTGACCGCGGCTCAGGTTGTTTGCAAGAACGCTTGGGTCGAGGAAGGTCGGGACTCCAGGGAGCAGGGTGCTAGTGAGAGCTAGGTCGGAGCGATCTGACGGTTAGGGCAGCAGAGAGCAGACCGCCGATGGCCCGGCAACTTTTTCGGAAGTTAGTGGGTACAGGTAAGGGTGAAACGGTGCGGTAAGAGCGCACCAGCGTCGGGAGCGATTCCGGCGGCTTGGTAACCCCCACCCGGAGCAAGGTCAAGCAGTGGTTTGGGCGGCTCGTCCGCCAATGTGACTCCCTCGGGAAGATCTGCGGCAGCCATGGGTAGACCGCATAGATGGATGGTCACCAAACGGGACTCCCGCAAGGGGCCCGGGCACAGAATCCCGCCTACAGGCCGACTCACCGACACTAAAAGCCCGAGCAGCATCAGGCGTGAACTGACTAAGAAATTGCGGCTTTCCGGGCAGAAGCAGCACCCTCAGCAGCCTATCTACCCGCACACAAAATTGAGTCTCTCCAAACTTCGGTGGCAGTGCTGTCTTTAGTGTCACAGGGTGTTTGTAATATAGAACACATGTTCGATCCTGTAGAGCCAGAACCAGAACCATCAGAGCCGGTGTTGTCAGAGCCGGTGTTGTCTGGGTTTGGTGTGGGGTGTGAGTTGGGTGTGGTTGTGGGTCGTGGTGTGGGTGCTTTGGTTGCTTTGGCGGGGTTGTGTGCTGGTACTGCCGGTG